>Ga0114908_1000993_pt1 | contig 14693 bp, 11 predicted proteins | sample MalvireepMed_s17_FD_87292 | JGI IMG/M metagenome (GOLD analysis project Ga0114908, IMG submission 87292) | Marine viral communities from the Global Malaspina Expedition - Malaspina viral metaG DeepMed_s17 | ecosystem: Environmental > Aquatic > Marine > Oceanic | place: Mediterranean Sea... | reverse complement strand
TTATATTTTACTCTACTCCCGATAAAAATCTTGCGATTTTTTTCGTCTAGCGCGTATCTTCTTGTTGTCACTTTTTTCTATCCTTTTAATGTTTTGGTTCTTTTTAAATTTATTTTTAGGTTTGCTTATGTTTTCTTTAATTATTGGTTTATTCCATACCTTTACTCTAAAAATTTCACCATCAGACATACCACGCTTAACTTTTACTTGATCATATATATTTAAAAGTTGTTTTCGTCTAGAATCTGCTTCTTCGTATGTGGAAAAAGTTGCAACCACATCCCAAGATTTTTTAGACATAACTTCAGTCATTTGCTTTCTCGGTAGAATCTGTTTTTTCTTCCGAAGTAGTTTCAGGTGGTGTTACAAAAGTTGATACTGCGGCCGCGACTGCAGAAGCTTCTTGTAAGCTAAAAACTCCTTTATTTTGAGCCATATTGGCCGCTTGAATTAAAACACTTAAGGCTTCTTTTTGATTCACTAAACCACCCCTTTCTTAGCCAGGGCGATCCCCACAACGACTCCTACTGCGAGTACTACTAAATATTCTACTAAACCCATAATTTTTCTCCTTTTTTTAAAAATCTAAAATTTACATTCCACCAAGCAATGTTAAAGCAATTAATCCTGGTAGCCTATCATTTACATAAACTCCAGAAAATAGAGTCTCTGTGCGGCCGCCAACATAAGAGAAGGCAGCTTCCATTCGATTACTAATTTGAGGATTATCGCCCATTTCTGGTGTTATAATCAAAAGCAAAACTCCTGTTTTTGGCTGATTGGAAGGTGTTGCGCAAGGCGAAGATTTCATACAACCTTGAAATATTGATGCTCCCAAATCTTGTTTGGTTGCATCTCTAATAATAGTGCTCCCTAAAAGCATTCTGCCATTTGATGATAAACATCTTTCAAGATCTTTTGAATCAAAAACTTGAATTGGAGAAGGCTCATCAGCCAATTTAAGCACTTGTGCAAGAAGTTTTGCAAAGTTCGTGTTTGCGGCGGGGTACATATTAAGCATACCCACTTTTCCGCGTAAAAGCTGTAATTGCTTTTCATTGTCGATAATAATATGAGGACGATTCTTTATGTCTTTTAACATCACTCCACAATTTGCTTTAATAGTCGGATTCAACAATTCCTGTGCCGTAGGCTTGCTGACAATATAAACAACTTTGCCTTCGGCTTCAATTGAAGACAAATAACGAGTTATTGATTTGTGCAAAACATGACTTGCGCTGCCTGTGCCTCCTCCGGCGCCGGCTAAAACAAAAATCCAATCTACTTTACCGATTCGAGTACGAAGAGCATCTTCAACAAGCGCGCTATTGTTTTCTAGTACCTCTTTTCCCAATTTAATATCTTTTGCCACACCATCGGCACCAGGAATTAAAAGAAAATTCTCTGGATTAATGCCATTTGGTTGGTCTTTTTCTGTTGTATTAATTAAAAGCGTCTTATTAAATCCTAGATCCAAAAAGGCCTTGGCCATTTTTCCGCCGCCGCCGCCAATACCGAGGAAGGCACAATTTATAGCACTTTTAGCAGTATTTTCTTCCAACATCCTATCATCTGCGGCCGGTTCATCATCATACGCTTCTACAAAATCGAAATCATTTAAACCAAAAGGTTCATCATTTGGTGGATCCCATTGGTCTTCTTCATCTTCGAATTCGTCTTCGTATTCTTCACCTTCGTGTTCTTCGTATACTTCTTCGTCGCTCATAATTTTTCTCCGTATAAAATAGTGGAGGCGCCGAGAATCGAACTCGGGTCCAAAATAATTCAAATATCTTGTCATTCACAAGAATAGGTACAATCACCACCGATGTACCAGCCACCCAATTAAATCAGGGAATCCATTTACCAGCTTAAGGTGCTAGCTACCGAAATATATAGTCACAAAGTAACTATAACGCTTATCCGATATTAAGACTATATAGCCACAGCTAAGCTAGGTTGTTTGAACCCTTAAAAACTAACACATGATATCGTCTATGCTACCGATCTAGCTTTCTTTATAAAGCGCTAGCCACTTCAGATTATGCAGCTAAGGCGTAATCAAATTCAACGTTACCGTTGGCATTTAAAAGTTTGAGTATTTTTACTGTGCTACTCACACAGCCTTGCACAAAATATAATCATTTACTTTGTCGAAACCATTTCGCCCCCATACTGTTAAAGAACAATATAATATATTATATATTACTTGTCAAGTTTTTTAAGCTCTTTTTCGAAAAAACTTTCTGTATTATACTTTTTTAATAGCTTATTAAAGTTTTGAGATTTTAAACCTAAAAATCTTGCAGCTTCTTTTTTTGTTCTACAAGCTGAAAGTGCATATTTTATTACTGCATCATTAACAATATCTTTCATTGAATGCCAAATTGGCAATCCATAGGATTTTCCTCCAAAAACTTTGGAAGCTAATTCTAATTTTAAACCAATCACTTCTTCTAGTGTTAATCGATTGAGTATTATTTCAAACTCTTCTGTTGTCTTTTCTTCTCTCAGTAGTTTCTTTGCAAGGCTATAGTGTTCATTTTTGCCGTGCCATTTTCTTTTTTTCCAATTCATATTAAATTTTTCATGAAAATCTGATACCCTTGGTCGGGTGGTTGGTTAATCATTTTTAATTTATTCATCTTTTTTATCATATCAGATTTTTTATATTTTTTCTATTTTCTATTTTTGATTGATTTTCTTTGATTTGAAAAAATGATTGTTGGGGCGTGAATTGTATTTAGCCGCGATCTGGTATACCACTAATTTCTGCTTCCCATTGTTCAAAATATCCAGGTACCCATTTTCCAGTTTCGGGATGTGGTGCACCAGTAAAGTTTAATAGCATATACTTTTTAAATATTTGTCGATCTTCTTCAAGCGGTAATCCAGACAATGCAGAGACAAGCAATTTTTCAACTTTTTCCCAAGCGGTTTTAGCACGAATTGCACCAGTTCTTTCCATTTCTGGAAGTACGGCAAATGTACTTTTAGCTGCACTAGTTGTTTCTTGTTCATTGAGAGTCGATAAAGCTTCTTTTATTTGCGCTACAATATCATTTTGATCTTCTATATCGCTTTCGGGCGCCACTGCTACATTAGATTCTGGTTTAGCTTCTTCTCTTTCTCGCTCTTCTTCGTCTGGTTCTCTGTTAAGCTCATCGCGAGCAAACATATTCTCAATTGCATTCATAATATGTTGCTTAAAAGATTCTCTTTGTTCTATGTTCGTTCTCAGCAAAATATATTCGCCTTTTAATTCATCCAAAAAGTTTGTTGAGGTAACTAAAACTTCTAATGCATTCATTCCGGTGCTATCATGTTGTTTAATGTTTTTCTTTGTGGCTTCTTTGACCATGTGACGAACTACTTTTCTAACATGTTGTTCTTTTTGTAGTTGTTGTGCATGTTTCTTCCTTTTCTCTAAAATGACTGCGATACCTTTTTTAATAACTGTGCGAAGTTTTTGTTCTTCCAATAAACCATTAATAAACTTGTGACGATCAATTTGCATTATTTTGCTCCGTTTTTATATAATAAATAGTCCATAACTTCCTCAACAAGCTCATCTTCTTCTTCTCTGATTAAATATTCATCGTCGCGACTGCCAGGAGGTCTATTTCCAACTTCCCCTGAAGCGCCGGCGACATTTCCACCAGCCATTCCGGACGCCTCATCTATAAGTCCGTCGTCGTTATCCCAAAGTGCGTCTTCGGCTGCTTGTGCATTCATTTTTCCTCGACCTAAAGTAACTTTTGCTTGAGGACCATCTAAACCTGCTTTATGACGATTTGAAGGAACTATATCTTCATTTATAGCCTTTTCAATTAGCCGCAAAAACTTATCTGGTGATAATTTATTTTCTGCAAGATCATCAATGATCGGATCTCCAGCAACTCTAAATCTTGTGGAAGGGCCATGATGTACTGCAGGTCTTGATTTTGGTTTTGTTCCTGGTTCAAGCGCGGCAAAATATGAATTAAATTTCCTTGCTGTTACTTTAGGGTCGTCGCAATTAATATAATTAACTAACTTTGAATTAGGCGCAATCCTCAGAGGATCTCCTTTACAAAAATTTATTACATCTTTCGTTGTCATAGGCCGGCCTAGTTGGCTGCGCAAAGCTGCAACTTCGGCGTGAATTTCGTCGGGGTCACGCTGCCAATCCGAAGTTGTCTTCTCTACATCTATCAAATCGAGCGGGTCCTGTTGCGCCGCAATATCTATGCCTAATTTTGGCAAATCTGGCCGACGCCTGACTCCCTGCTTAAGCTGCTTGTGGACAGCGTGTCCCATTTCGTGATAAAAAGTACGCCAGTGTGCACCGTGTTGAATATTCCGGACCGTACCCGGAGTTAACGTAATACTTTGGCCGGGGTGCCATTTTGGGTCTTTGAGCCTCATGCGGCCGGGATGGGAGTACAATCCGGCCCAGGCGGTATCATGCTCAGCTTTGCCGACAGAGGGTCCAATGTTGACGGGAGTGGTCTCTATAATTGCACCAATTTGTGGAAGAAACGTATTCTCATATATTTTAACTGCTTCGGCAGGATCGTCTATATTCAACATTTTTTGAATAGATTTTATCAATGGTTCTGCATATATGCTGGTTGTATCTTTATATTTAGATATTAAATGGTTTTTGAGAACGTCGATGGTCTCATCAAAATTTTTGTTTTCAATTTGTTTATAGCGCTCGGGGTACCGGAGTTTCGCGGGGCGTCTAAAAGAGCGCCCATGCTTTTTTTCGAGTGCGGCTTTCTCCGAAGCAGCGTAACTTTCTGGTCCCCCAAATTTTTGTGGCCACCAAAGTTCTGGATAAAGTTCTTGTGATCGGGCGCGGCCGGCCACATCTTCCACGCTTAATGTATCCCCTTCGTATGGATGCTTAATTATTGTTGGTGGTTTATAGCCTGGGTCTTCTGCGGGATCTACATGGGCGCTAATTTCGCCACTTTTGAGTCTATTAATATATTTAGCTTGGATAACATCGGCAATATCTTGTGGGTCTGGGTCTTCAGTTTGTTCTCTTTCGATATCATTTAGATCAATAGAGGCTTTCATGGCTTCATAATCTTTTGCAGTCATACTTCCTTTGCCAACTGCTTTTGCTCGGCGTTGTCGCTCAACTTCTGCTTGGGCTGCTGCGCGAGAAGCAAGGGAGGCCTTTTCATCTGACCAAACATTTGACGTGCCTAGGTGCAACTCAAATTCGCTAAAAGGATTCCTCCATTCGTTTAATAATTGTTTTTCTTCATCTACGACTTCTTCAATTAGCCCGAGAAAGATGCCCAACGGAAGTGGGCGATCCTCCTTTTTTTCCATCAATAATGCTCCTCTTAATCTAACATACATATCTTCAGCCATATGGAGACTTGTATCGGGAATATAATTTTTGAAAGTTTCTAAATCTTTTTCTTCAACAGCTTTACGCATTGTTGAAGCGCTCAAAGGATTTCCTTGTGCATCAAATAGGTTTGGTGCGGGTTCAATTCGGATTTCAACACCTCGTGGATTATTTTTTGGATCATCCATCATCATTTTCCATCTTCCGGCATCTTTTTCACCTGCGCCCAAATGAATTACTTCTGTTTCTGGATCTGCTTGTTCTCTTACATAATCTATAATAGGAGCAATTGGGCCGGCCCCTTCAACATTTTGAAACTCTATGCGATCAGATGGCCATTCAATTTCTGGGTCATTTTTTAAATATATTTCCCACATGCCCATGGAATCTTGTAAAGTTACTGGTCTTCCATTTATTGTTCTCGGCGATTTTCCGCCGCTTCCCATTAAAATTATTACTTTGCCGCCCGGGCCAACATTGTTATAATAAAACTTAACCATTTCTAAGTGGCCTTTATGTGGCGGCTTAAAACCTCCGGGAATTAATGCAAGATGTCGCTTTTGTTCTAATTGTTCGTTTATTTGTTTATTTTCTTGGAAACTCGTTTGAAGTCCGCCAAGGATAAATTCCCCAGTTATTTTAACTGGAACGGAAGAAATACCCCTTACAACGGCACCTTCATGACTTTCAACTGGGCCCATATCACTAGTTAATGTTTTTAAGATATCGTTCCCTAGCATTCTTGTAGCATGATAAAACACCGCTCCATCAACAGCTTTTTCAACATCTGTTCCTTCTGGAGGTACATTTTGTTTTACACCCTCCCAAAACTCTTCACCAGCCATCAGCAATTCCGTCATTGGAGTGCCATTTAATATTTCTGTATAAATAAGTTTACTTAAGGCTCCTACTTTTTTTCCATTAGTTAAAGATACAAATATATCTCTTGGATTCTCCGCTTCACTTAGCCATTGCCTTAATGGTTTCGTATCTGAAAAAAGTTTTCCTTCTTCATCATATCCATAATTTACAGGAAATGGAGCGGCGAGAGTCTTAGAAAAATTGACACTTGCAATGGACGTTGTTGGAACACTTCCATATATTTCAAAATCAGATTCTGCAGCCATTGGTCGAACCTTTTCAATTAAAGAATTGAATACCTCATCATTATAAGAGATCTCAGAACTCGGCGCTTTATTTCCTAGCGGCCTTTCCGCACCAGGCCTTTGAACGCCAGTTCTGGCATTTGTTTTTTCATAAAATTGATTAACGCCATGAATAGCTAAAAAGTTTTTATCATACTCTTGAACATTTGTTTTGCCCTTTGTAACATATTCAGTATTTAAAAATATTGTGGGATTCTCCCACATTCCTAATTGTTGTAATTCATCTTGTATACTCGGTAAGGCTCTATTAAAAATATTTAATAAAGTTGTAATTGCAGGACGCATTCCATGCCCTTCTGGAAATCTTTCACCGACTCTGCCTAATGTTATTCCTTCAATATCAATAGGCTTTGTGCTGCCGCGGTCAACGGCAAATTCTTTTCCGCGAGGGCCATCAATTAATTTAAAGCTTACGTTAACGCCATCGATTTTTACGCTAGCAGGATTTGTTGCAAGATATTCTGCAGCTTCTTCAAAAAAACTAATTAAATCATTACCTGTATTAACTTCGGGCAAATCAAAAGGATGTGCCATGTGTCCAGCAGCACCGCCCATTATTTTTTCCCTTCTTCTAAGAGTTCAATTTGCTCTTCAAGCCTTCTTGTTAATTTTTTGATTTCGCTTAAATGTTCTTTGGCTGTTTTTACCTGTTCGCTTTCTCTCATTGAACGTGGTTTCATTTTATTTAAAAATTCATTCACATTATCAACACAGCTATGAATTGTAGGAGGTTCTTTTTCTTCTCCTAAAAGAAATTTTCGTGTCAATTTATTTAATAAGTTTATATTCATCATTATAGTTTAATTTCCTTTTGTTAATCTTTCCAACTTGTTTTTATAGATTTATCCCAATCTCTTTTTCCCGGTGCAGTGGCGCGCCCGGTGCGAATATCTGATGGGCTTGGTATAAAACCATATCGTTTTTTCAAGATATCTATTGGTGTTTTCAACCAATTTAAGTATTGGTTCTCTAACATATGATAGTTTTTTCTTTCAATTAGCCACAAGTCTTTAATTGTTGGATGCTTTTTAAACGCGTTGATGTGGGGGGGCAATTGATCTCTCCCGAACCACCGGCCGCAGGGTGTTTCTTCTGTGCATTTCGTATTCTCCACCGGGTTTCCCTCTGCGTCTACGACAACAAAGTTTACCCAGACATCTTCACTTGATGCTCCTTTAATTCTTCTCGGTGCGAGTGGATTTCTAGGGTCTCGCACTAGTTGGTCTTTGTCTGTTAATATGAGTCCGGTACCGCCGGTGGCAGTCCTTAGTGTCCTTTCTTCCCGGCCGGTTGTCGGGTCTATTTCTACCTCTTTAATTTGTTGTTGTTTGTTGTCAGCATCAATCAAATAGTGTAAGAAGCTGTATTGTTTAGCTTTGGCATATTGAGCGTTTGTCACACCTTCTGTGGCTGCGAGTTGGGCCATGGCGCTCTTGGAATGTTTTTTCCAGTCCTCATACATGGTTTTTTTAAAATCTTTAAATTCTAGGGTTTTTGCAAAATCTTCGGGCTTCGTATTTTTAGGAATATTGTAATTGCCCGATTCATTCATTACGGACATAATTAATGAATCCGTTAAGCCCTCTTCAGATGTGATATCGAAGGAGCTTCCGGGAGAAATCATCCGAGATCTTAGTCCCGGACTAACCCAATCAAGATTAGGTAGAGGAAGATGTCGACCCTGCCACCACTCGGGTACTGGAAGTAAATCCCAAAGCATCCGCTTTTCTGTAAATGGTAAATAAATTTTTGCATCAGTTACTTTGCCAGTTTCAGGGTCGCGTTCGACATCAATAATATTTCGCATCCACGGATGTGTAAATACGGGTCGGTCTTCTGGACCGGCCAAGCCAAGTGGTACCGCGAGGTTTTCTAATGCACTGATATCTCTTGAACTGCCTACTTTTGATGCTAAGTATTCTGGGAATGTCCATTTTATTTTCCAGTCCTCGGCTTTGATTTTGGCGGGCCGAATTCCAATTCCGGAAATATTGCCCAAGCTATCCCATCGTCCAGGCCCAGTAAATTTTGGCAATCTATCCCAGCAATTTTTAACTTCCGGGTCTTTGGAGTCCGGGGCCCCTTTGCATATAAATTTGTTTATTTTTTCTTGATTGACATATTTGCCATTTCTATAAATTAACTCTATTAATTCGTCGCCGATGGCGATTGATGGACTATCATATATTTCACCTCCAACAGGTCCTCTTCTATAGCCCATTGCCGTGTCGCCGATTATGATGTCAGTTATATCTCTTTGTCCGCGGGCGAAGGGGGATAATACATATTCTCCTTGCACATTTTGACCGTCTCGCATCTTTTTAAGTAGAGCTTCCTCGTCTACCATACCAGAGCCGAGACCAGCCCATTCAAGGGCGCCGGCAGCTTTTTCCAAAGCCCAATCTCCGGCAGCGCTGTACCAAAAAGATTCAATAGTTCCCATTGGAACTGCTTCGGCTCGCGAGCCATATGGCGCCCAGGCCATATATGCTGTTTCTTTACCATATTTTTCCGCACATTCTTCTGACGGCGGCGCAGGAGGTTGGGTGTTCGAATATATATATGGACTACCATCGTAATTTCTTAAACACGGATGCATTGCATCGGGATATATATCATCTGGCGTACCGGAAACTACTTTTTTACCTACATAATAACCTACGATACGATCATCTGGGTGATAGGCCGGATCATCTTCGTCTGTAATCGCTATATGTGGACGATTTGGATCAAAATATTGTTGCGTGGTCGGGTTCCAAATCCAAACCAAACGATTTTCCAACCTTTCTTCTATTGCTTCCAACTCAGTTTCGTCGCCATAGAATTCTCCAAATTTTCTTTTTGTTTCCATAGCAGCAGTAGTAATGGAGCCGATGATACCTACAGTTCGGAGGGTATTATATACTGCTGATCTAGTCTTTTGCCCAAGTGTCGTCGGCATCATTTCTCCCGGCTTCAAGGGTTTAAGTTTGGATGCTTTTTTAGGCATCAACCACGGCTTTCTGGGATCAAAGAAAAATTCTCTCGAAAATGTGCGTTGCCAATCCCAGGACAGCGGCCGCACAGGCTTTGTTATTGTTTTTAGCACACTCAAAACTTTGTCTTTTGTTATCTTTGGTAATCTTTTCCATAAAGGATCTTTTGGCATTGGCCGACCTGCTGCCTCCCAATCGATAAGTTTTCCCAAATCTTCAGGGTCCATATTTCGAAGTGCATTTTTTGCATTTGGAATTAAATCATCCGCTCTTAAAAGATCAACTTTTGGTGTTCCTGGTTTAGTCCTGGATAATACTCCACCCTCGCCGGCAGGGCCTAGTGGTATATCTGTTTGTGGCCGCGGCCCTCGAACTTGAACTTTCGCCTTTGGGATTGGTTTGACGCCTTTGGGGACAACACGAGGAGCATACAACATAAGTGCGACTTCGGCCAATGCCAGCGCTAAATCTGTTTCTACGTCGGGAGCTTCTTCGCCATATTCGACGGGCTTTGGTGGTATCTTTGGAAAAGATTTTCCCCAAGCCTCCCGGGCTTCAATAGATGGAGTGCCTGCCGGCGTTGCTCGCACAAATTCTCCTGGCTGCGCTACTCGAAGTACTTCGCCGGATTCCGGATCCCAACCAGGGATTGAGCGCCAGCCTTCGCCGGTCATAACATCTAAAGATCGATCAATTGGTACCGTTTCTCCCGAAAAAGTATCAATATATTCCTGTTCATGATATGGCTTCGTCTCTTTTGTTCTCCATATGAGTTCTCCAGTTTCCGGATTTTCGACTTGTACCCAATCTGTTGGGTATTCAGGGCCGTGATCAGTTCGAGGGTCCCACGCGCGTTTCGAGTAAGGCCTTATTTCGCGCTTTTCTGGGAAGGTATACGCATAGGGGCGGTCTGCCTCTCCAAATATATCATGTAATAAATCGCCTGTCCACGCCGTGCCGCGGCCAATGCCGCGAGAAATATCTGCTCCTGTTTTTCCTAGGTCGTCGAACCAGCCATGTGAGGTATCGTCGATGTTTACCATTTTATGTGGTAGTCGGGCGCGCCGTCGCCGCTCTGCGGGGGTTATATAATTCGGGCCTCCTGGCACATCGGTCATTCCTGCTTCTATAGCCGCTCGTTCTGCAGCTGCTTTCGCTGCTGCAATTTGTTTTGGACTGCGCAAGGAGGCCGGGCTTACGATCTTTTGTAGGCGAGGTCTGCGCCGAGGTTCTCTTGGCGGTACCGGGCTTGGGCGTGGGCCCAAAGTTGGATCGGCTAATAGCTCTTTTAAAAGATCTTCTTGTAAAAGTTTTTCAAATTCTTCTTCATAAATTTGTTGTGTTTTTTCTTCAAGCATGAGTTTATTTAATGATGGCTTGTGTTTATCTCGGATATCATATCCAAAAGGATGCCCTTCCTGAGCATCCTCGGTACTCTCGGGATCTTCGTCGTCGCCCTCTTCGTCTTCATCCGAGTTTGTTTTTTCATCAGTTGCGTCTTCGTGGTATAGTTGTTCTGCACCACCTCCGTCAACCTCAGTCTCTTTTAGCAATCCAAACTTTTTCATTAGTCTGAAATTTATTTCTTCATTTTTCCATTCTTTCAATGGCTTTTTAGTGTCATTAGACATATCTTCTTCTCCTCCTAAAATAGGTTTTGTGTAATAAATAGATTCGTTTAATTCCTTTTTTCCATCTTCCCAATCTCTAAAACATAAATTGCCGGTCTCATATGCTTCTCTTTCCATTTCTCTTAAGTGCGGGTCCTTTTGAGCATAGCCGGCGCCTGTTTCCAATTCTCTATCAAAATCTCCTCTTTCATTTTGAAAATGGTGTACTAATTCGTGCGATAGAGATCTTAAAATATCTTTTGGGTGTCTTTTATCAACAAGAATAACAATTTCAAATGTTTCCGGGTTATAATGTGCAGTTTTTCCTAGTGGATTTTCTGCATTCTCAGGATCCGAATCGAGTCTAAGTGTTGGTGGGCGCTTCCAGCCAACTTTTTCTTGCGAGAATGAAAGCAGTTCTTGTGCTAATTCCATTAAACCAGCCAAATCAATACCGGCATTATTTGAAATGTTGAAACTCATTTTAAAAGCTTTCCTTTTCGTTTAAGCGCCTCTCTTAAGTCAGCCCAAATTTCTGCAATTTTGATAATCTCTCCACTTTTAATTAACTCAAGTAACATTCCTGCAAATTTATTTTCTGCAGGGCCGGCATGTTGATATGCTTTTTCTAATGCTCCGATGGCATCTTCAATTTTGTCTGGGCGGATTCCAATTTCTTCTAATTCAAATATTTCTGGATCTGCTAATCCATAAGATTCAGTTGGTTCTTCTTCTGGTGTAGGTGGTGCTAGTTCTTCCGGTGGTGCTAGTTCTTCCGGTGGTGATTCTTCGGGTTGGCGCATTCTTGGGCTGAAAATATCTGCCATAGCTCCGCGTGCTCCGGGCCTAGGATCGTACCCATGCAAAGGTCCTCCTGGGGCTGTTTTATAGCCCTCTCTGCCGCGCGCAACGTCTCTCATGGTGCCGGCACTAGCATGTCGCCAATCGCGCGCTCTAAGGGCGTTTAAACGGTCCTGAAACCAATTGGCTTCTTTTAGTACTTTAACTGCTTCTTCTAATATTGCTTTTCTAAATTTTTTATCAGAATCCAATGTTCTTCTCCTATGACATAAATTTTTGTACTTTTCTGCCCATTTCGTCGACAACCCTACCTAAACTCACAGAAGCTTCTTGCGGCTCCATCTTCCCATCATTAAAATCACGAATTATTGATTCAACTCTATTTTCATACATTGAAGATTGGTTGGCCGCGGCCGGGTCATCTAACGAGCCTAATGTAAATATAAAATCTAAAGCCTGTGTGATTATTGGGCCAAGCTGCATTTGTATAACTTGTTTTTGCATTTGTAATCTTTGTGCTGCCGGGTCCATGCCTGGCATTTGTTCATTAACTATATTAATTATTTTTTGACTTTCGTCGAGGCTGCGCAATATTTCCAATTCTTCTGGAGTCCAGGCCCGTGTCTTTCCTGTTTTTGTATCAACCGGCAGTCTGGCACCTTTTTGTTTTCTCGTTCTTGTAGGTCTCGTTCTTGGGGTTTTTACATGTATATGTTCTGGTGGCATAACTACGTCTGGCGTTTTAGGGTCTTTTATTGGGCTGGTGGGGTGATCCTCATATTCCCAAAAGGGTTTTTCTCCTATATTCTCTAGATTCTCTAGATTCTTTGCAGCTTCAATAGTATAACTATAATCAAGTTTTTTCATCGCATGTACTGGCTTAAGTCTAATATGAAAATGATTTGCGTGGTTTCCATGTTTATTCCGTACTTTTTTAATACATTCGCCAGTATCCGGATCGCGTTTGACACATGTTCCACCACCCCAACTTACCAGCTGGCCACTTTTAAAAATAGTATTATATTCGCTTTGGCTCATTACCCCATTTTCTTTCAATTCTCTAGCGTGTTTTCTGAGTGCTGGATGATATCTCTTATCGATAGCAATCTTTTGTGACGTAGGGGAAAAGTGCCTAATAACTGCCAGGGCGCGCCCCACATCTAAATTTTCTGCGTTTAAAAGCGGGCTCCATTTCTTTAAAAATCCCGAGCCATCTTTTTTTATTGATTGGCCGGATGGTAATACGTTTGGATTGAGTGGGATGGAAATATCAAAATCTCTTCCGCTTCCATGAGAATCGTGGCCGCCGACTTTTTGCCCTAATCGGAGCATATTTCCAGTATCTTTTAATTCAGCGACGTCTTCAACATAATATGGATATCCTTGTTCGGTGCCTAGGCCTCCTAGGGCGTTTAATTGCATAAATGTCATTGGGGATCCCCATGTACGATTTTTGCTCGCGGCCTTTGGTAAAACTTTTATTCCTTGCACATCATTAAACTGCATCCACCCAATTGGATTTCCCATAAGAACATCTTGTAGCCATTCCGGAACCTCCAACCCAGTAATTGCATCGATAGCTTTTCCTCCTTCATCATATGTTATATCATCTTTGTTAACATTAAATCTTGCAGGCATGGCAAAATAAGGATTGTCTAAATCTATTAACTGGTTAAATAATATACCCATTTGGGCTAGCTCAGATCTACTAGTACCAGCTCCGGGGGGGACATCAATGTCGCCGAAGGTGGGGGTCTCCCCAACCGGGTCCGCTGCGTCGATATAGTCTTCTTTAGGTGGTGGAATATATGATTTTTTCCTAGTTGCTCTGGATTCGGGACTAATATCCACTTGTGGAGGGTTGGCTATAAAACTTTCTAATTCTTCTGTAGAGACACACTTGCCTGAAGCGTATCCAAGAGTCCCGGGAATCCATGTTTCTCCGGGTCCACATTTCTTTCTTTCATTTAAAAAATTTCGCCAATGTTTTACAGATAAAAAGGATTCTTGATTAGACATAAAAGCGCGCTCCTAGAGTAAATAGTTTGTATTTTGTCTTTATGACTTTGAAATTGATTCTAATAATATAAGCTTTTTTGTGTCCATACTATACTTTTCTTTATGTTTTTTTTCATATAGTCTAAGTTTTTTTTCACACGCATTTATTCTTTGCTGCACCTTTTTCATTAAACCAGATTTATCGTGCTGCGATCTATTTATGCGTATTTCTGCTTCATACAAACGAGAAAGGGCTTGCAAATACTCAATAGCTGCTGATAAATATAGTTTTTCGTGTGCTAATTTTTCGCCTTCTTTTATAAAGTTATTTGAACTATCGTATAAGAGCACAGAGCATGAAAGGTCATCTTTATTTTTACAATCTACTTGTGGCTTGCACAACTCTGGTTCTAAAAAAGGATATATCCATGTAATTTCATCTTCATACTGAGAAGTGACAAACACTGTTGCATTAGGGTCTTGAACATATTCTGCGTGGCACGATATAAATAAAAATAATAATGTCATGCTAACTATTTTGTTCATAGTATTAATTAGTTATGATAATTTAATTCGTCTTTTTCACATGTAATTTCATCAAATATTTCAGCATCTTTTGACACCTCAGTTGAACTTATAAGTTCTAATATTTCTTCTTTTGTTAAACAAACTTCCTCAATCCCTTCTTATAGTCCTGAAATTTTTTCTTCGCATCTAACGCTAGCATCATCTATTTTACCCTCAATATCACATCCAATAATAATTATTGAAATAAAAAAAGCTATCATAATCA
>Ga0114908_1000989_pt1 | contig 14719 bp, 14 predicted proteins | sample MalvireepMed_s17_FD_87292 | JGI IMG/M metagenome (GOLD analysis project Ga0114908, IMG submission 87292) | Marine viral communities from the Global Malaspina Expedition - Malaspina viral metaG DeepMed_s17 | ecosystem: Environmental > Aquatic > Marine > Oceanic | place: Mediterranean Sea... | reverse complement strand
TATTTACATTCAAATTTAGTTCCTTATAGTATAGATTAAGAAGTTCATATTCATATTAGATATTATAATAACAAATATTATAAAATTTAAATAAAATTTAATTAAAGTACTTTATTCTAGTACCAAGGAGTCTGTCAATCCAGTCAGTAGTAACACCCCAATTAGCATCTTGGTTAGTGCCCATGTGATGATCATAATGCCAAGGAAGATGCTTTTTAGCCCACTCAGTATCTAAGTGAGATTTTTTATGTATTAAATAATATCTTATTGCACAAATTACTAAAGTAGTATAAAATATAGGTGAAACAAAAATTAATGGTATATGTACAAGAGATAATATACTTAAGCCCAATATTTCAGAGCGAACTGTTAAATCAAAAAATCCTTTCTTATAATCACCATCGTAATGATCATTCTGTCTGGAACTTCTGTGATGCTTGTGCCAATGTGAGGCCCATGGGCTTTTCTTATTCTTTCCCAATCCATGTAAAACATATTTATGCAAGACCCATTCTAACACATGTGAGTACACAATTGCAAGTGGGATGGATAAAAGATGCAGAAATGCCAGCAAGGTTATCCCATTGATCAATACCTCTAAAATAAATAGAAGATATTTAAGCAAACCTATGAATTTAATTAATTATAATTATTCTTGAGATATCTTAGCTAATATAGCACCAACAACACCACCACCCGGGCGGTCGACTAGATCAGGTCATGTCTCTTTTAACTTTTTCTTTTTCTTCTTTTTCTTAGGCTTAGGTTTGGGCCCATGAGTATGTTCTTGTACAGTAACGCCAGTAAATTCATCTTCTGAAAGTATTTCTATTCCATCTTCAAATTTAACTTCATAAAACTCAATCTTGCCACTTTCAGTAAGAGAATGATTTAAAACTTCCCCAACTCTCTGTGGCGCCCCGACGGGGTGTCCATGAGTAATTCACGAATGGCTGATACTAACAGGCTGGCTATTAATATCTTCATTTATAAATTTTCTAAAATTTTCAAATAATTCTTTCATTTGTTACTTCCTTTTATATAGCTATATTAAGCTATTTCACTCCATAATTTAGTCCATGTACTTCCGGGACTTGGAATCCAAAGTAATTCAACCCTATCTGCAGTTGCACTTAGTGTAACATTCGAGGCTCCACCAAGATTATCTGGAGTAATTATAGCAGATTCTCCCACGCCGCCTAATCCAAGATAAAAAAGCTTACGTAATGGGTAAGAACCACCATCTGCTAGGCTTATATTAGAAGAGCCTTCGTTTGTATATATAAAAGTTACCGGAACAGTAGGCGAGGCCGCGGCCGAGCCATCGTCACCGACAATAGTTTCCGCCCCCAATGGTACACTGGTTACATATCCGCTAACAGTCAGGTTACCTTCAAGAGTGGTATTCGCATTACTAAATGTTACGACGTTGGTATTGACATTCTTAATTCTTAGATTACCACCAGAATTAGTTAACCTGCCAAAAGTGTTACCGCTATCTTTAAGATATATATCACCGCCAGCAGCGTCAATAATTACATCATCATCGCCATCTATTAGTGTGTCATCGCCATCGTCGCCAAATATTGAAGCCATTAATTATCTCCATATTATTAAATAGTTGGTGGAGGTGCCGGGAGTCGAACCCGGGTCCTAAATATTTCCAGTATAACGTCATTCACAAGGTTAGTCAGTTTATGAACTCTGACAAACTCACACCGCGCACCACCAAGTTTGTCCTGTGGGCCTTACTTGGAAAAACCCTCTTACATCTACTTTCCGAAGAAAACCATCGATGAACAGTCTTTGGTTAATAAGGCTCTCGTCATTCCCCATGACTACGCCGCTAGGGCGTAATCAAACTCAACGTTATCGTTGGCGTTTAAAAGATTGAGTGTTTTTACTGTGCCACACTCACACAGCCTTGCACGCTATATTTTCAATATCCAGTCGATACCAGTTCACCCCCGTAATTAAAAAGTACACTGTAAATAGTTTATATAAACTGTTATTATAATATGACAGGCGCCAAGATTAAAAATCATCTTATCGATTCCTAAAAGTTCGTAGTCTTTGATGTGCTAACGATCTTGTAGAGGGAGCTTCAGGTAATTCTAGGGCTTCCACATCAGTTTCTGGCTCTTCAGTATCAAATTCAGGATTTTTAGCTACAATTTCAGCAAGTCTTCGCAGCTCTTTCGAAAGGCCATAGGCACCAACACGACGACCAGAAGCTTCTAACACTTCTTTAATAGCTTGGAGGAGCTGTATATCTTTTGGATCTGGAGAACCTAAAGTATCATAATAATCTTTACTAGAAGCAAACCCGGATGGTATATTACTAGGTTGTGGAGTGTAGCCTCGCTGAGCCTGGTCTGCAGCAATATCATCTTTTAAGCCTTCTGTCACAGCAGATAACTCTTCTAGAATAAATTGCTTAAGCAGTTGTTTGGTAATTTTCATTTCGACCCCCTAGGGAAGAGCCTGCTGTGCAACCATCTTATTTAAAGCCATAATAATTTTTTGCTTCATTCGGTGCACATTTGTGGTACCATCCTTGTCTTTAAATTGTGCTTGAATTTTGGGACTTTGCATCAGCGCAGCAAATTTCTTTTTGTAAGCAGCTGCAATTTCAGGATTATCAATACTATTTCCTAGATAAGTACCAAAATGCTTTTTTGCTAGATGAGCAATAAATTTAGGATCTTTTGAATCTTTTCCTGGCGAACCACCTCCGCCCTTAGCAGCTTCGCCCCCACCGGTAATCGTTTGTTTCATAAGTTGATTAAATTTTTTGTTAGCTTGTGGATCTGACATGTCTATCTTGTTCAAAGCTCGTCTTAAAGTTTTCCAGCCTGCTTGATCAATTTTGCCTTTTTTCTTTAAGCCATTAACATAACGACGATATTTATGTGTTTCTGCAGAAAGACCAGATTTTTTGGGTTTTTTTGCCTGCGCTTGTTGTGCTTGTTCTTCGTCTTCACCAGAAACTGACATTGGTGCATCACCAGATGTTTGTCCGCCTGCCATTGATTCCTCTTCTTCAGGTGCTTGAGTCATTCCGGGATTATCCGGATCTGTTTGCTGTTCGTCCATCGCTCTTTCGAACAATGCCCTTGTTAGCTCTTCTTTAATAATCTGTTTAAGATAGCGTTTTGTAATATTCATAATATTATCTCCTTTTTATCATTTTTGTTAATGTATCAAGTACATATTTAGCTGATGCATCTTCACCATCATCTTTGAGCCATGCAACAAGATCTCCGTCATCAGTATCCTTCATGCGCTCCAAAACGTCTTCAAAAGCTTGATACAAAGCTAAAACACACTCTGGTTCGCTATTGTTATGCAATATTTCATATATAGCATCTTCATCTGTACCCCAACCCTCTAGAGCTTCGTACATTTCGTAGGCGTCATTCAGAATATCCGGATTTTGGCACACAAGCCGCTCTTCGACGGGCTCCTCGACGGGCTCTTCTCCTTCACCATCTTCATCTTCATCAGCAGCCTCTGGATATAATGTAGTAAGTTGAGCTTCAGCTGCTTCACAATCTATATGTTCGGGACAATCAAGCTGTTCTTCTTTGGTTTCTGTATTAACAAAAATCGTTCTTCCTTTATCATCGCGATAAACATGCCAAATTACTTCTTCTTCTTTGGGCTCGACAACATCACCACCAGGATCAGTGGGCGGCCCAGGGGTGGGAGGTGTTGGAGTTCCACCTCCACCGCCACGACCACCTCCGCCACGACCACCTCCGCCGCCTCCGGAGTCGTCGACAGGGCCTACAACATTTGGTTCGGCAGTAAGTCCTGCATCAGCCCGAAGACGTCTTCTTTTTTCTTCTTCTTTAGCAGGCCCAGTTGATTCAATATCAGTATGTGGTTTTCGATCGACCCAAGGCGCGGCCACCCCGGGCGCGATCGAGCCGCCCGCCCCGGGCATGTCTAAGACACGACCACTGTGATCACCCCCGCTCAACCATCGGTTAGCTTTCTTATCTATCCAATGCGAGTCTGCGACATGTGCAATTGCTGGATCTTCATCACCTCCACCAACCCAGTTATCGTACCACTCATACCAAGAATGATCTTTTTCTTTTCGCCTCACTTCTTCCGCAGGAGACGGCGAACAACGTAGACCATTTTTCGTATTATAGCAAGTTCTACCACGATTTTCAGGATCGTCCACAAGAGTCCAGCCAGGAGGCACACTACCTTCTCTTAATAAGGCATCTTCTGTTACAACACCTTGTAATTCTTCTAATACAATTTTTCGAAGATCAGATACTGAAATTTTCATATTTACAAATCCTATTATATGTTATTTACGACGCTTCTTTCTTCGACGATTCGTTGCAACGCGAATTTTAGATCCCTTCGCTTCCTTCATCATCCTGCCTTTTAAATCTGGCATCTTCATTTGAGAAGCTAAGTCAGGTACCCCAGGCATCTGTCGACCACGTGCGCCTTGCTGCGCCTGCCGTGATTGCTGCATGATAGCTTTTCTAAGAAGCTTAGCGGCTGTTCTTTCGCCATCGTCAATCAACCAATCAAACAGATCACCGTCGTCTGTATCTCCGCGACGCTCTAATACTTTATCATATGCATCATATAACTCTCTTGCACAGGAAGTACCGTACTTTCTTAAAACTGCATATATCGCGTCTTCATCAGTACCCATCCCTTTCATGGCTTGATATAGCTCATAAGCATCTTGGATCAGATCCCCTGCATCACACTGTGGTCCTTCGTCTTCTGGCTCTTCTTCTGGTTCTTCTTCAGTATCTTCTTCAGCATCTTCTTCAGCATCTTCTTCAGCAGCTGGACATCCAAGGTCTTCTGCATTGTACTCTGAGGGTTCTTCCGCTCTTGCTTCCTCGGCCTCGGCCTCGCATTCTTCCTCTGTCTTTGTATCAGGGCATTCACAGGAGATATTTCCCTCTTCGTCAACCCAAACAACAGTTCTGCCATCGCTCGCGAGCACCGCGGTCACAACACCTTCTTCTCCTCCCTCATCTGGATGGGGCAGCGGCTTGCCCTTATACCATGCTCTGTAATTTGCACGTGCAGGATGGCTTACTGGCAACTGGGACCATTTTGAAAGGCCCTCAGCTGCAGCTGCATCTTTCATTGCTTGCATCAACTCTCTTCCAACAGCCGGATCTTTGCCACTTGCACCAGGACCGTATTTGCTCTTTTTCTTTTTGGGTTTTCCTTTACCTGGAGCTGGTTCACACAACGGCCCGCCGCTGCCGTCCGTCCCCACCCGTACGGTGCCAGGAGGACACAGCGCCGCCAGCCTCGGATCTTCTTCACCTTCAGATTCGGGGTGGTCCACACACTTACCATTGGGTAATTTTACTTGCCCAGGAGCGCAGCCGCCCGCGGGCTTTGGCTTCGGCTTTGGTACTGGCTTCGGAGTAACCACGCCGCCGGCACTTTGCTTGTCCCCTCTTAATGCTCCAGCAACATCTAGTTTCTTTCCCCCGGGCGTGTGGGTATATATTTCATTTAATGATTCTTTTTCAGAATTTGCATGATATACAAAGTTTTTCCACCCTCTAAGAACCTTTTTATTAATTTCTGATTTGCTTTTACTCATTTTTTGATTCCTTGAACAATATTCGTGTTAAAACACTCAATATATTATTATACCTTGACAAAATAATTAGTTATATTATACTTCTTTAGCAGTTTTTTAAAGACAGCCTTATCAATCCCAAGAAAAGTAGCTGCTTCACCTTTAGTTCTTGCTGCTGAATAAGCATATTTTAATACCCCGTCGCGTACAATATCTTGGACAGAGTGCCATAAGTTCATACCATATAATTTGTAATTAACAGCTTTTGCTGCCAGTTCTAAACGCAACCCTATTATTTCTTCAAGAGTTAACGAAGAAAGCATTATTTCAAACCGCTCATTTATTTTACCTTCAGACTTAAGTTTATTTGCAATACTATAATAATCTTGTTTGGGTTTTTTAAATCTGCTTCGCTTGCTTTCCCACATTAAACTTTTCCTAAATCACCTAATTCTGGTAACTCTAGATCTTCTCCTCCGCCTTCTTCCTCACCAAACTCTGGTAATCCACCACCACCTTCTTCTTCACCAAATCCAGCAGCCGCGGCCTCTACTTCTGCTCCAGCCGGCTTCTCAGTTACGGGTTCGGTAAATGCTGGCTCTTGGCCTTTTGTATCAGCCAATTCTTTTTCATATGTCAGAAGCCATAAATCAACATTATACAAAGCATATTGTTTAAATTCTTGTTTATCTTTCTCATCAAAAAGAGTCTTTCTTTTATCAGCTAAAACAGATTGAATATTCGAATCATTTATTGTTTCAAAAGCAACCCTAGCACCTGTGGGATTCTTTCCTGGCTTTGCGAAATCTTTGAAATCATCTTCCATTTTTTGTTCGTCGTCAGGTTCTTCTTCTTCAAATCTAACATCTTCTTTACCATCAGAGGGCATTATTCTAAAAGGGTCATCAACTGTAATCTTAATTCCTTCTTCTTCTTCTCCCTCATCTTGCTCTATCAAACTACCATCACCAAGCGCCTGTTCTGGTTCAGATGGTTCAACATCCAAAGATTCAAAGCCCTCAAAAATTGATTTAAATTTTTCTATTACATGATCTCTAAAAGACAATCTTTCTTCAGGCTTTGATAACTTTCGTAAACCAGCTTTTAAAACAGGTAAAATCTGATTAAAAGCATCAGCCAACATGTTAATAGCTGTCGACTCATAAGGAGCAGGCTTTGTGTCAGAATCAACATCGCCTTCCATGATAAGGTGACGTACAAGATATCTTAGTTGTTGATCTTCTTTGTTCTCTTTAAGTTGTTTGAATCGAATAGCTCTTCGAATCAAAGATCTAAGCATCTGTTCATCTGTATTATACATAATAATCCCTCTTTTCTAGTTTGCCCCATGGGCCGCCGCCTCCGCCCGGACTGCCCTCTACTGCAGCAACACCCGATGTTTCTGCTAATTCCTCAACTGGAGATTCTTCCGGTGCAGCCGCCGCCATCGCCGGCTCAGTAGGCCCAGGTTCCGGAACTTCTTCTGGTTCAGGCTCTATTTCAAGCGCTCCTGGTTGTGGCTCTCTTTCTATAGCACTTTCTTGTTCTTTGCGTTTTTCCTCTGCTTCTTTTTCTTGTTCTTTCTTTTTTTCTACTTCTTTTTCAGCTACTGTTTGTATCAATGTATTTGCCAATTCATCAATCCATCCTTCTGCGTCCGGAACAAGGGCTCCGACTTGACTCTTTAAATTCATCAACAGCGTGTTAATCGTGCCTCTTAATCCAGATTCTTCCATATCAGAAAGTTGCTCCTCTTTAATATCAACATATTGTTCTGCAGCTCCAGCCTCAATAGGAAGCCCTGGCGCAACGCCAGACACTTTCTTCTCCAATAAAACCTCGTCAACCAAGGAAAATAGGGAGGTCATTGATAAAAAATTTTCGTCTAGCTTCCTCTCTTGTTTTTGATTATATTGCCAATCTTCGTCATCAATATCTAAAATATTCAAAACATCATTATATGCATTCTCGTTTGGAAGAAGAGATTTGAATTCTTTCCAATTTTTGTCTATTACAGCTTGTCTCATCCTACTAGCACTAGCCGGCCGACCGCCGACATCATATGCTTCAGCCGGAGGGTGAGATATAATTTTAATATCAATTAAGTCAGGACTATCATTAAAATATTTTTCAAATTCATAAATTCTTTTAGAGTCTCCTTCTTTGTCACTAGCTCCAAGAGACCATGACTCATTTGGATATTGCCCAGTAAACTCAGAGTCCTTCATAAACTCGTAACAAGCCCTCATGGGCGTCGGCCAACCATCTGCATTTTTGAATTCGACTTTATCAGAAAAACCTCCGTATACGTCGAAAATTTTCATGCTTTGTTCGTGGGTGACACCTCCCCTAGGCTTGAACCCTACTACTATAAAAACCTTTACAACTTCAGGATTTTTATCGTATTGTTTAATCATATTATAGTGACCTACAGTCGGTGGCTTAAAACCCCCGGGGATGAGAATCACGTATCTTGAGCCGCCTTTTGTTTTTTGTGTATCTGCATAATTAAATTCTTTAAGAAGTCTTCCTGATCTAAGTTTGCTTTCCCTAAACGAAGTTGCGAGGCCACCTAAAATAAAATTACCGGTAAGTTTAAATGATGTACCTCCACAAATATCCGGGTCATTGATAACAACACCTTCTTGGTCACTAGCTGGTCCGAAATCATCTGATTCTAAGCCATCTAATACTGCATTGCCTAATATTCGTGTTGCATGCATAATGACGACACCATCCACAATTGCTTCGACATCATTAATACTTTCTGCTATTTCATTAACAGGGGTTCCCTTAAGAACTTCTAAATATATGTTTTTCGCATAAGGAGTCTGCTTTTTACCCATTTTTGGGTATTCGCCGATCATTGAATCTGAAATATTTATAACTTTTTCAATAGGATTTTCACTTACCTCTGAAAGCCACACTTTTAGTGGTTTTGTAGAGCCTTCTCCTATACCGAGTTCTCCTTCTTCGAATTCCTCTTCATCTCGCATTTGTGTGCTATAAACAATAGTAAAATCTTCGTTTAAGACGTTATCTAGATTAACGTTTCTTTTTAATTGTGTGGGAATTGAGGTAAACACTTTAAAATCTTGTTCATTTGCAAATTTTTCTACTTTGTCTCTTACACGCTCCAATACTTGTTTATCAACTTGGACATCAATACCCTGTCGAGACCGTGGACCCTTAGGCTCAAATTTTTTCATTCCATGAATAGCAATAAAATCAAATGGATATTCTTTAACATTAATTTTTTTAAGAACAAACTCAGTATTAAAATAAAGACCAAAATGATCCGATTGTGTCGTCATTTGAAGTTGTTCAAGCTCAGGCATAATCTCTGGTAATGAATCATTAAAAATTCTTAAAAGAATCCTAGTAGCTTCAACCATTCCATGAGGTTGGTTTGGATCTTTGCTTATAAATCTTTGATCTGCGTTATCAGCTGTAACTCCTTGAACATCCAAATCTTTCATCGACCCTCGATCAACAACAAATTCGAAGGGTGGAGAGAAACTTGGAGCCTCTCTAAGTCGAAAACTAAGATTTACACCATCAATTTTAAGTGCAGGAGGGTTTTCTCTGACAGAACTGATGCATTTCTTAAAAAAATCAATCAGATCTTGTCCTGAATTTACATCAGGGCAGTCAAAGGGATGCCACATATGTCCACCAGCGCCGCCCATAATTTACCTCTTTTTAGTCCATTTTCTGGTTAATTCTTCGAATAGAAGCTGATCTTTGCCACCTTTATACCAATTTTCACTGGTTTCATCAGGATTTCCACATACAGGAGATCCATCTGAATTGGTGCCAGTTTGGGTTTTTCCTGGTGGACAGTCTTGCTGCTCATCTAAATTTTCATTGGTTTCATCAGGATTCATCCCGGCGCCGAGGAACTCATCTAAAGTTTCTTCAAACAAACGATATTCTTCATCTAATGATCCACCCACCGGGGCATCTTCTGACTTTAGTTTTGATACCTTTTTGGGCTTTTCGTGTTTCGGGCACTCTTTTGGACACTTGCATCCTTCGTGTTCTTTTTCAAAAAGTGTCTGAAGCTCTTCATCTAAAGTTTCTTCAAACAATCGATATTCTTCATCTAAATTAATATCTTCTTCTATTCTTTTTATCTCATTAACGAGTTTCTTACTTCTCATTTGTTTATTCTCCTGTTGTTGCATTTTTATTCCATCTTCCCAATCGCGAAAATGAATGTTACCAAGTAAATAGGCTTGTTTTTCCTGATTTCTCAAGTGTTCGTTATCTTGGGCATAGCCCGGGCCCGTATCCATACCAGTATCGAACTTGCCTTGACAATTTTGTGTGTGATGCACCATTTCATGTGACAACGATCGCAAAATATCCTTAACATGGCGTTTATCGACAAAAAGTGTGACTTTCATCATGTTTGGGTCGTATTGTGCTGTTTTTCCTAAGGGATTCGACGCATTATCGGGGTCTGAGAGCAAATCGATTGTAACTGGCTTATCAAAACCTAATTTTTCTTGCGAAAAAGGCATAAACTGCTTTATAAGCTTGTGCAGGACCTCTGCATGCTCGTTTCCTTCGGTATTTCCAACGATTTTAAACACTAGGTACCTCCAAAGCCGGGTGGAGACGACTTTGATCTCTTATAATTAGGTCTCTTGGGATAAGCTGGGCCTGTTTTTTGGTTTCCGAAGCCAATTAAAAATCTTTTCCTGCGTTTATGACGTCTTTTTACCCTTTTTTGGAATTTTTCTATCTCATTTAAATGATGAAACCCAGACTCTTCTGAAAAATCATCGCTTTTCATGAAAATCTTGAATTTTTTGTCATATTTGCCTTCCATAGAGTTCATTTTATCATAAGATTGGTCTCTTGTGTCGAATAAAGTCTTAATATGATCGTGATTTCTTAAATATTTAAAGGTCAGGTTCTCATATGAGTACTCACCACGCTCTTCGAGACCGGATTGTCTAAACTTCTTGATTTTTTTAATTAATTTATTGGCTTCGTTATGAGCTTCTTCATATTTTTGCACATCAAATTTATCTTCTGTACGCTCAATCATGTCAACAAACGATTTTACCTTTCTTTTGACCATCTTTTCATCAATTTCTGGTTCAATTCTATTGGGTTGGGCGAGCCACTCCTCATTCATCAGTGAATAAACGCCGGTTGAATGGTGATCTTCATTAGAATCTTGAATATAGATCTCAATTTCATATCCAAAAATTGTAATATTGTGTTTTTTGTTCCAATTTGAAGTTTTTGCACTAAAAAACTCCCTCACTAATTCCAGGTCTTCGTTAACGTCACTAAAATTAATAAGGACGTGCAGGTCAACGTCTGAGAACTTCGTATAGTTGTAGTTGGCCAGTGAACCTGTAAGGGTAATGTCCTCTATTTCGACACCTTCAAGTTTTAGATTACTGAAAAAATCTTGCACAACTAACAATAAACGACGAGAAATTTCTGGGTTCAAATATTCACCATCAGAACCACCCCAGAATTTTTCGTCTAAATCATCATTTATCGTTAAAAAATCATTTATTTTCATAAATTACACCAAATCCTCTAAATAAATAGTTTCATATATTTACAATATTGATTAATGTTATTATAATATTAATAGAAGATAAACGTTACGTTCTGGAGGACAACATGCGGCTTCTTTTAAAGATTATTTTTTTCCCGATCACAATTCTTGCAATTATGGTTAACTCACTTGGCTCTACAGTCAATGATATTGCTAATGCTACTACCCTAGATTATGATATTAGGAAGCAGAGAAATTACTACAAGAACGGTGGCTCGATTGAGCATGCCATTCGGAAGGGTGAAAGAGGCTTCTAGAACTTAAGAAGGCAAGCTAGTCTAGCTTGCCTTCCAGCCTTCCTACAATTCTTAGAATTTCGTTGTTGTTGACACGAATCTGAGTAATATCTTCACGAAGAATTTGAATTTCTTTTTCAATTTCCTCAAACTTTGGATCATTGATACTTTGAACCCAGAAGATAACACCAGCAATTGCTGCAACTATAGCCATAATAAGGGTAAACCATTCTTTTATAGTCTGTAAATTATTGTTTTCAGGCATATTATATCCTCTTAATAAATAGTAGTAAACTAAAAAGCCCTGGGTGGATTGCACCCAGGGCTTGTAAAAATCTACATTATAGAATTATTTATTCATTAATGCCAGGACCATCTGCTTAAGTTCGTTAACTTGACCAACTTGTGCCCTGAGGCCTTTAATTTCTTCTTGTTGCTCTTTGACAGCTTCAACCAACAATGCAGTTACTCTGCTATAGCCAACAGTCAAAGTACCGGTGGTATCGTTAAGGCCAACAAGCTCTGGGACGATCTCCTGAACTTCTTGAGCGATAAAGCCAACATCATGGTTCCCTGACGCCTTCCAATCAAATTCAACACCACGCATCATCATGATCTTGTCTAGGGAACTATCAAGTTGCCTAATGTTGCTCTTGAGAGATCGATCGGAACTCGTGTTATAAGCCTTAGCAGTCATTTCACCAGTAAAAACCATCGTCGCACTCGTCGTCGTCGCGTGAGGAGTAATAGTGAGGTGAGTAACAGTCGTATTCTTGGCTGCGATGTCGTTGCCAAGAGTTAACTGGCCAGCGTTCGAGGATCCTTCAGTAATTCCCCATATCCAGGTATCACCTGCATCAGCAACAGAGCCGGCAGTATTGCCATCAGATGACCAAGCAAACTGAAATGCTCCGCCGCCTGAATTCATCAACCCAACTGCCGAACCGGCGCCGCTGTTCGTTGGAATGGAGTCGCCATGAACAAGTATATAATCACTGCTGGTACCAAGATACATTGGCTTATCAGTATTAAACTTGGTATAACTAGTAAATGTAGTCATTCCCACGCCGGATCCAGCATCAGTAATAAGAAACGCGTCGCCTGCGCCGCCGGAAGTACTTCCTACAGCAAAAGTCAAGCTATCCGCACTGTCGTCGATATTGATACTAAAATCTACTGCGTTGCCGTCGAACAAAATTCCTCGGTCGTTAGTAGATGCATCTCCAATCTTAATGCCACCCCCAGAGTCATAAATTACTGCCTTGCTAGCAAGTACTGTTCCTGCTGCCGTACCATCAACAAGATTTAACTCAGCAGCGGTAGAAGTAACAAGAGTTCCGCCAAGCATTAGGCCGCCGGCGGCGCCATCATGAGTCGTGACATCTACTGTAATATTACCATCTGAAGACAGGCCGTCTATCGCTAGGCCTTCTGTCAGCGCACCATCATTTTCAGCAACCAAAAAGGACAATCCTCCCTGTTCGCCATCGGCTGTAACATCGACGACCGTAGATGTAATTCTAGCATAAGTAGTGGCATTGTTGTCACCATCCTCACTAGCAAAATCTATGTTGCCAATAACATCACCTGTCGCAGGGCTTGTACCATTCTTGTTAAATTTAAGTTTGCCACCAGTAGCATCAGCATTGGTGTTTTCAATTGTCAAAACCGGATCAGTAGTAGTAGTAGCCGAAAGTGTGAGCCCTACGTCGGCGACATGAGTAAGGACAATTTCTTGGTCGTTTCCAAACTGAATTGTTCCACCATCACCAAGAAAAAGATCCCCGAATTCCTTAGCTGCGGATCCAAGAGTAGCAGCATTGGCATTTGTAGGAAGCAACGAAGTTGTAACTGTCGGCGTAGTGAGCACAGGGCTAGTCAGCGTCTTGTTAGACAACGTTTTAGTTGTAGCAGACAAATAAGTATCGAAAGTATCGACATTCGTATGCATCATGAGGCCGCCATTATTGGTAAAAATACCATCACCAGAGGCAACAGCGGTAGTGCCCACGGTACTACCGCCATCCAAGAGTGCAAATTCCGCAGCCGTCACTGCCGCTGATGCATCAGTAGCCGTGTCTGCAATGGCCGGAATGAAGTAATCGTCCGCGCTCAATGTCGGAAGAGAGAAAGTACAATCAGCGGTTGGTTCTACAACCTTAAGTGTTGTTTCGTGCGCGTCGGCCGTCGCTCCCTCAAAGACCAAGACCGATACTGTGCTCTCAATAATCGTCTGGTTAACAGTAGTTGTTGTGCCAGTGACGGTAAGGTCGCCGGCAATAGTTGTTACTGAGCTGGTTCCCTTGCCGATGGTGACATCGATTTCATCCTCTACGGAACCGTCAGTAATAGTAATACCTGCATTCATCTCGCCATCATGCGACGCGACGCCAAGCTCCAACTTACCACCCTCGGCAGAGTTGGATGCATCGGCTACTGTGGCTTTGATTTGCGCAAACAGAACTTGATCCTGGTTGTCATCATCAGCATAAAACTCAATGATACCTGCAACATCATTGTCTGCGCCAGCAGCACCTTTGTCTTTAACAAACCGCAAACGTGCACCGTTGGCATCATTGGTAGTATTTTTGATGATAACAAGTGGATCTGTGCTATTAGCAGAAGAAAACGTATTAGTATCGCCAGTGAACGAGGCATCTGCACTAAAAGTCTTCGCTCCAGAAAACGTCTGAGCAGTGCTTAGATGAGCCGTATCGCTGTCCAGATAAGCAGAAGCGACCACTGTGCCCTCCCAGACACCGGATCCAATAGTGCCAACCGTTGTTACGTTGGAAAGAGTATCAAGAGCACTTTCAAAGTAGGTCTCGAACTGGTCCATTGATACTTGTTTCATAGTGCCGGCGTCATTAAGGACAAGGCGGTCCGCGTCAGCAACAGTCACGGTTGAGGATGATGTTCCTCCATCCATGATGTTAAGCTCCGCAGCTGTTGCATTCACCGCGGTACCCGCGATCTGCAGGCCACCGGCTTTTGCAATGTTAACGTCGACATCATTGGCAATTGCCAGGCTCCCATCGGCAAATGTTAGTATATCGGTATCATCCGAATGCCCAATCGTGGCGCCTGTTATTTTTACTGTACTCATTATAAAATTCCTCCAAATTTATAATTTATTTTTTTAATTTTTAAAAAAGCGCAGTACGCCCATCGTACTGTTAATCGCTCTTTAAATAGGAGTCAGCGACACGTTTAGAAGCAAATTTTTTCTTTTTTTAGCAACGAAATTTCACGGTTTAAGTTATCTATTTGAATTTGTTGCTCTTTCGTTGCTTCAACTAAAAAAGAAAT
>Ga0114908_1000985_pt1 | contig 14744 bp, 14 predicted proteins | sample MalvireepMed_s17_FD_87292 | JGI IMG/M metagenome (GOLD analysis project Ga0114908, IMG submission 87292) | Marine viral communities from the Global Malaspina Expedition - Malaspina viral metaG DeepMed_s17 | ecosystem: Environmental > Aquatic > Marine > Oceanic | place: Mediterranean Sea... | reverse complement strand
TCCTTTGATGGACGGTATTTTGGAGCGGTCAGGGAGGGCGACATCATTGGTCGTGCGGTGTGGATAGGCGGTGATCGGAAGGAGCATGCAGAAGGGTTGATTGGGAAAAATGGGGACAGATCGTATGCGTCCGGAGGTGACACCTAATGTCAGGCCTTGACAGGATTTGCGGTTTTCCATGCCCAAGGCAGGAGATCGCCGAGACGGTTCGCGGGGTAGCCATCGGCCATTCGTTGCAGGATATCGGTGAGGTAGGCGTAGGGTTCGATGCCATTCAGCTTCGCGGTTTCGATCAGCGAGCAGAGGATGGCCCAGCGTTCGGCACCACCATCACTCCCGGCGAACAAATGGTTCTTGCGGCCGAGTGCAACGGGGCGAATGGCGCGCTCGACCGGGTTGGTATCAAGTTCGACACGGCCATCTTCGAGGAACCGACTAAGGCCTTTCCAGCGTGTCAGAGTGTAGCGGATGGCGTCTGCGAGCGTGCTCCGGGCGGGGACCTGCGCCAACTGGTTCTCAAGCCAGAGACGGAGATTTTCAACACGCGGAGCGGACATTTTGCGGCGTGCCGCAAGCCGCCATGCCGGGGCTTTTCCGCGGACGTCCGCCTCGACTGCATAGAGGTCGGCGATACGGCGGAGGGCCTCTTCAGCAATCGGCGATCCGGTTGCTTGAGCCACGTCATAGAACTTTCGCCGTGTGTGCGCCCAACAGGCTGCGAGCGTCACATCCGGGCGGGCGGCAACTTGCTCGAACCCGGCATACCCATCCACATGGAGCACGCCTTTGAAGTCACGGAGATGGGCAATCGGTCGCTCCGCTTTCCGGTCCGGAGCGAACAGGAACACTGCAGCGGGCGGGTCTGCCCCGCCCCAGCCGCGTTGCTCCCGGGCATAGACCCAGAGCCTTCCGGTCTTGGTCTTTCCCCGGCCCGGATCAAGCACAGGAACGGGCGTGTCATCGGCGAACAAATGATCCGAAGCGAACACGTCCCCGCAGAGTTTTTCATGCAAGGCTTCCAGCCACCAGCAGGCGCCGCCCACCCATCCGGCAAGCGTGGACCGGGAGAGATCGACGCCGTGGCGGGCGAAGATCTGAGACTGCCGGTAGAGCGGTGTGTGGTCGCAATATTTGCTGACAAGCACCTGTGCGAGCAGCGCTGGCGTGGCCAGCCCGCCCGCAATGACGCGCTCCGGCGCAGGCGCCTGCGCCATCGTTCCACACGCCCGGCAGGCATATTTCGGTCGGATAATATGGATAACGCGAAGCTGCGCAGGGACCCAGTCAAGTATCTCGCTGACACTCTCGCCCATGTCGTGCAAGGCGCCGCCACAGCCCGGACAAGCCGCATGGTCGGGCTCGATCCGGACCTCCTCTCGCGGCAGATGATCGGGCAAGGGTTTGCGATGCGCCGGAGGGTCAAGCACATCCGCCACAACCAACGGATGGCTCTCCTCCACGTGCCCGATTTCGGCATCAAGGTCTTCAAGTGCGAGCGCCAACTGGTCGGGATCAAGGCGTTCGGCGCTACGACCGAACTGCATCCGCTGGAGTTTCTTTATGATTGCCTGAAGCCGCTCGATTTCGCCGTCCCGGTGCTCGACAATAACTGCCATGTCACGCACCAGCTGGTGCAGGAGCGCCGTATCGGAAGGCAGGTTTCTAAGGTCGATCCGCATACGGATTCCTACCATGAATCGGCCCCGGCAGAGAGCGATTTTATAGCGGTTTTGCGCTCTTTTTTCTGGATTTTATCCGGCCAGCGCCGGCTTCCAGACCCGTTCGGGCGCCCGCCAGTCAATGCCCTCTATCAGCATGGCGAGCTGCGCCGGTGTCAACGTGATCGCGCCGTCATGACCGGCCATTGTGGGCCAGACAAAGCCGCCCTGATCGATCCGCTTGGTGAACAGGCAAAGCCCGTTTCCATCCCAGAACAGGATCTTCAGGATCGAGGCCCGCTTGCCCCGGAACGCGAACAGATGACCGCTGAACGGGTCTTTCTTCAGCACGTCCTGGACCAGCATGGTCAAGCCGTCGATCCCCTTGCGCATGTCAGTATAGCCAAGGGCGAGATGGACCTTTACGCCAGCCGGAACGATCATCATGACGAGGCCTCCTTGCCAGCCAGTTCAAGTTGGACTGCATCCGGATCACTGCCTTCGGGAACGAAGACCCGCGCCCCGTCCGCAAGCGTCATGGCCATCATTCCGACAGGCGGTTGGACGAGTTCCATGGGCAGAGACAGTCCTTTCGGGACCCGCACCGTTACCAGTCTCGCGCGCTCTTTCTGGCCGATACCGAACTCCACCCGCCAGCGGAAGAGAAGGCCCGTTACGATCCCGTGCTTGCGCGCGACTGTAGAGACTTTGGCACCTGGCTGGTCGCTTTCAAGCGCTATGGCGAGCTTCTGCTCATCACTGAAGAAGCGCCGGGCCGCCCGTCTCGAAGCACCCTTTTTTGGAGTCAAGTCGGTTTCAGGCGCATTAGTGCTAGCATTAGTGCTAACGCGCGGACGGGCGGAGGGATGAAGCTGTGCCCGCCAGTCGATTTCAAGTTCACCATCCTCCAGTCGCTTACGCCATTTCAGCAAGGCAAACCGCGAAATGTTCAGGGAATACGCGTACTGTCGAAGGCTCATTCCGCTCCAGTTCAACGCCTCCAGATGCATCGCCCAGAAGGCCTGAACGGCCCGGCTTTGCATGTCCGTGCGCGCGCCGAACCGCAGGCCTTTCTGCTTTCGCACGCGGCCCTTTTCGAGGTTTTTCAGCGTCTGTTCCCGGCGGAGTTCGGCTTGATATTCCTCATGTTTTCGCGCTTCTTCCCGGCCCATCAAATAGATCATCCAGTTCGAAAAAGTGCGCCGGTTCAGATCGTGATCGCGGCAGTATCGCGAGCGGGAAAGCCCGCTCTGACGCCAGGCTTCGATGTGCACGCTCCAATATTTCCGGTGCGCCGTGTTCTCAAAATGTTTCAAACTCATCATTGGACTCCTCACAGGGAAGGAACCCGACATGCAGCGCTTTTGCAGCCCCAAATCGATGTGCAGGATTCGGACGGTTACGACAGATCGGAATGCAAGATAAAAGCTCATGGAGCCAATGAGGGTCTATCACCTTGTCTGCACATCGATTTTTATGGTTCCATGCCTCAGTGTGTAGCTCTGTGGTTTGATGGAATCCTCAGCAAGGACTACAGATTGGCATGGTTCCATTCGCAGAAACTGGCCTGTTTTCCGCTGGATCGGTTCAAATGAGCACGCCGCAGGACAATCCCTTCACTCCCAGACCTGGCAGGATTCGGTCTGCCGGATCAGGGGGGCGCGCGAAGACCTATCTGACGCGGATGACGAAGGCGCTGTCGTCCGTCGGCGGCGTTCGCCGCACTACCCTTCCCGCCCGGCCCCGTATCGGTGCACGCGGTGGGCAGAGGCGCGTCATCGTCAAGGCACGCATTGTGCGCATGTCGGCATCGAGCGTGGCGGCACTGGCAGCCCACATCGGATACATCCGGCGCGACGCAGCGCTGGAAGAGAAGGATCGCGGGAAACTGTTTGACGCCATGAGCGAGGATGCCAACGCGTCCGATCTCGTCAAATCCATTACCGAAGACAGGCATCATTTCCGGTTCATTGTTTCGCCCGAAGACGGCGCCGAAATGGCAGACCTCAAGCCCTTCGTCCGTGATCTCGTCTCGCAGATGGAAACCGATCTGGGGACGCGGCTCGAATGGGTCGGCGCAGTCCACCATGATACGGGCCGGCCGCATGCGCATTTGGTCATCCGGGGGCGGCGTGAAGATGGCTCTGACCTTGTCATGCCGCGGGCGTATATTTCGCATGGGATCCGGGAGCGGGCCGAGGACCTTGTAACGCTGGAACTCGGGCCTGAAACTCGGCTCGAGCAGGAGCGCAAACTTCAATCGGATATCGCTGCCGAGCGCGTGACACGGATCGATCATTTTATCGCGCGTCAGGTAGGTCCCGAACAGGAATTTCGGTTGAAGGATAGTCCTTCACAGTATCGTACTTTGCATGCCGCGCGGCTGCGGACTCTGGAACGGCTTGGGCTTGCAGAGAAACTCGGAGCTGGACGCTGGCAGATGAAGGAGAATTTCCGCGAGGTTTTGCGGGGCTTGTCGGAAAGGCACGACATCATCAAGACGATGAACCGTGCTCTTGCCGGACGCGGTGACCGGCGGCTCGATACGGACGCTATCTTCGACAAGTCCGATCCCGGCGGGCGGAGCGTGACGGGCGTGGTTCTTCAGACGGGTCTTACGGGTGAAGCGCATGACCGGACCTATGTCATCATCGACGGTCTGGATGGGCGCGCCGTGTTTGTGGAGCTGGGTGTCGCCGGCGAGGTCGAGGAAGTAAAGCGCGGGGCGATTGTGACGGTGTCTCCGCCGAACATTGAACCGAAGCCGTCAGACATCACGATTGATCGGATCGCACGCGCGAATGGTGGGAGCTATTCGGCAGGTCTGCACCAGGCGGACGATCCCCGATACAGCCCGGAATTTGTCGCGGCTCATGTGCGACGGCTGGAGGCTTTGCGGCGGGCTGGTCATGCAGAGCGTTCAGCTGATGCGGAGTGGAAGGTTCCACCGGATTATCTAGACCGAGCGAGTTCGTACGAGCGGGCACAGGCGCGGTTACGGGCGGCGCAGGTGTTAGTTCGCTCGGAGCTTGGCTTGGCAGATCAGGAAACGGCCCTTGGTGTGACCTGGCTGGATGACGTCCCTGCCCCGTCTGGCGTGCCGCTCGGATTCGGAAAAGAGGTGGCTGAGGCGCAGGTGAAGCGACGGGCGTTTCTGACGGGGATTGGAATGAAGGTAGCGGCTGGCACTGGCTTGTCTGCGGCACAGAAGACGGAGTTGATGAAGCGAGATTTCGCGCGAGCTGCCCGGACGCTGAGCGTAGAGATCGGTAAGCCATATTCGCCAGCGCCGGAACGAGGACATGTCGATGGTACGTATCGCGAGCATGTGTCTCGGGTGAGTGGGAAGTTCGCGGTGATTGAGCGGCAGAGGGATTTTACGATTGTACCTTGGCGGCAGGTGCTGGAGCAGCGGCGCGGGATGGCCGTGTCGGGTGTCGTGCGCGGGGGACGGATTTCGTGGGCGCTGGGGCGCGGGATTGGAATAGCGGATTAATATTGGTAGCACTAGTTTGGCCAGTGCCTCCATTACTATTTGAGCCAATCATTCTTTGTGTATGCAATCCGAACTTAGATGGCGACGCGCAGCGTGAACGCCGCCCTTCCGCGCCGCCACACCAAGGCTCTGTTCGTCCATTAGACTTTACTCAGGAGAACGAGTCCTTTACCCACTCTTAACTAAGAATGGGCAGAAGACCCATTTCCGAGGGCCACGTGATTTACGTATCAACATCCAAGGTAATCGAATTGACTGGCTTGTCCGCTGTGGTTCTGCGCGAGTGGACGCGGCGCCGTGCGCTAATACCCGCAGATATACCCGCAGCCGGAAAGGGCAATGCGGCAAAGTTCAGTTGGAGAACAGTACTCATCATTCGGATTGCCAATCAGCTGAAAGAGGAGTTTCACCTACAACTCCAAGCCCATGCGCCGCAGTTTTCCGGGTTACGTGAGGTGCTTTCAGAACATTCATTTCTGGCGCTTTATGGAACCGCCATTGTTTGCAGCCCAAGCGAACCGTGGAGATTATCGCGGGCCGATGAGTTTGGCCCGACTTGTGCCTTTCTCAAACTACCTCTTCATGACCATCTGGAAGCCATTTGCGGAGCGTTCGGTAAAGCAAGCCCACGAACACGATCGCAACAGTTTGACTTATTTCCGGCAACCGAAATCAGAACTATGCGAGTCGACTTTGAGCGTAGCGGGCGTGATGTCGGACGGAGGCAAGCATGAAACGTGCGCCCCGTGCAGTCAAATGGCTACCGAATCACTGGCAAATGTTCGTCTTTTGTTCTATGCCGTTAGGCACTAGTCCAACAGGTTTCCCCAATGACTGACACGATCTTCGACGAATGGCTCCGACGTCTCGGTTATGCCGATTTTGGAAAGTCTCTCCATCGTAGCGCTGCCGATGTCGACCCGCGCCACCCATATGCGCCAGAATTGAATGCTCTGCTTGCCGAGGACGGTTCGATTCGTGCCCGGGCTGTGTTCGATGTTGACGGCGTCCCTACCGTGGTTTTCGTAAGTGGAGATGGAACTCCGCTTACGAAGGTAGAGCTTAACCATGTTCGGCAGCGTGTGTGGAATCAGAACCTAGCGCAAATCATCTTGGAAATTGACAGTGACCGGGTATTGGTTCGACCGGTTATCAAGGCTCCGGATTCACTAGAAATTGTCACTGCGGAAGAAGCACGTCCAGACGGGCCTTTCTCCGGTTTCGACGTATCCTCAAACAGTCTCGCACGCCGTCTCCCAGAATGGTTCGACGCTGGGGATCGGGTTGATCGCATGCTTCTCACAAACTTGTCGGTTTGTGTGCGCGAGGTGGCGCAGGCTGGTTACGGCGAGCTACCAGTAGACGATTTTTCTCGACGTCTGGCTGAATTACTCATGGGTCAGGTGCTGTTCGTTTCCTATCTTGAACATCGCGGCATAGTCAGCGACGTATATCGCTCTCACCATAAGGTTGGACGCCTGCATCAGTTGGTTACAGAACGCGACATTGGCGGAGTGCGCCGCCTTATTGACAGGCTCAAAGAAGACTTCAACGGAGACTTCCTAAGCGATGACCGACACGATCCATGGCAGTCTCTCAATGCTTTTGGATTTGAAGCGCTGGAACGTTTTCTTAACCGCACCGATATGAGTACCGGCCAAGGCGACTTTTGGAACTACGATTTTAGTCTGATTCCCGTCGAGTTGCTGTCGGGACTCTATGAGTCCTTTCTTTCAGAAGACGTACAATCGTCAACAGGCGCCTATTACACGCCACGCCACCTAGCAATGCTGGCTGTTGACCAGGCTTTCAGCGCGTCGGCCGATCCACTGCAGGAGACAGTGTTCGATGGCGCGTGTGGCTCTGGAATTCTTTTGACAACAGCTTTTCGCCGGATGATCGCACTGACAGAAGCACGCGAGGGTTCGCCGCTTAGTTTCAAGCAACGCCGCCAGTTGCTGGCCAGGCACATCTTTGGCGCAGATATCAATGAAATGGCATGTCGTGTGACGGCGTTCAGTCTATATCTATCCCTATTGGAGGGCCTTGATCCGTCAGATATCCGCGAAGCACAGAGCAAAGAGCGAGTGAAACTCCCTACGCTGAAAGGGGTGAATCTTCTGTTCGGAGCCACAGGTGACTTTTTTAGCCCGGACCACGGATTCAACGGTCGCACATTTTCTCTTGTCCTTTCCAACCCTCCATGGATCGAGCCACGCGGCAGCGACGTGACGAGCGCCGACATTTGGGCACAACAGATGAAGGCCCCCGTAGGACATCGGCAAGTTGCTGCGGCGTTCTCAATCAGAGCCTTGGAGTTTCTCTCCGACGGCGGGCGCCTTTGCTTGATCCTTCCAATTAATTTGTTTCTCGGGCCATCGAAGCAGTCCTTCGTGAAACATCTATTCGAGACTGCTCGTCCAATCCGGTTGATCAACTTCGGTGATTTTCAAAATTTACTCTTTCCTTCCGCCGAACACACTTGCCACGTGCTATTGGCTGAAAAGCGCAACTCCCGTCCAGTGGTGATCGCTGTTGAGGAACGGTTTGACTACTGTGTGCCGAAGGCTGACATGAGTTTGGCCTACGGTCGCTTGACACTTTCTTCCAACGATCGCCATAGCGTTGCGACACGGGCAGTAATCGACCAGCAAGATATCCTAACTGTATTCATGTGGGGTGACGCGTTCGACCAATCCTTACTCCATCGACTTGGGGTGTTCGGAGAACTCGGCGATTATTGGAGTGGCCCGAAAAAAACAAGGCGCTGGCAAGCACGCAAAGGCATTCACATAATAGATCGGCAACGTGAGCCAGTGAGCGCAGAGCCTCTCCGAGGAATGCCCCATGTCGCCACAACCGCACTGGGCGCTGGTGTCCCCGTACTGCATCCTGATCTATTACAGCCTTGGCCCGAGGAGATTGATCAAGTAAGCCACATTTCTGACGAAGTCCTTGAAGTCTTCAAAGGTCCACGCATTCTGTATACTGATGGATTTTCCAAAGAAGATCTTTCAGTTCGGGCTGCGTACACTGAAAGCACAGCGAGTTTTACGGCGAGTGTGGGTGTTATTTCAGGCCCCCACGACGACGCCCGTCTCCTACGCTTCGTAGCAGCCTATTTGCGTTCGACGTTGGCTCGATATGTCCTTATGTTCCGATCCTGGACAATGTTGTGCGAGCGAAATGCGGTCCGGCTAGTAGACATCGGCGGTTTCCCATTCCACGAACCTGAGAATGCGGATAAGCCTGAGGTAGCACGTAGGGCGTTCGATAGAACGGTCGAGTTGATGCTTAAACTGGAAGGTTTGCCAGATTTAGAGCAACGCCGCGCATATGAAGATATGGAATCGGAAATCGACGAGCACCTGTTCGACTATTTTGCAATTGATGCCTTCGAACGAGCAATCATCTCCGAAACGGTGGCGCTTCTTTTGCCATCAATCCGACCGCGTAGCTTCGGTAATCTTGACACACCAGCTCAAACTCGCGCCGGTCTTTCTGACGTTCGTTCCTATGTTCGTGCACTCGCGACGGCACTCGACGTCTGGATAGCCCGCACAAACGGCAATGGACGTTTTGATGTTTCTGCTCTTTCAAGCTCCGCACACGCTGCGGGCGGAATGGGAGCAATTAGGATTTATTACAAACAGAACAATTCTCTCCGCTCGAAAGCAAATGCACGCAGCGACAGCGATGCCTTGATGGCATTGCTTAATCAGGCCCGCGCCGACGGATTTGGCCGGGTCTCTGCCGGGTTCGGCCTTGGACTAGCGCCTGATGCTTTTGTGTGGACCGACGACGCGTTGATAATCGCCAGGCCCCTGACCCGGCGCAACTTCTCATTACGACAGGCGTTCCGCGATGCCGAAACAATTGTCGAACAAGTTCAATTCAACAACGCAGCAGCGAAGGTCGCATGACTATCGGAGGGGCGCCGCCGGACTGGATTTCCGCATTTCCGCGGCAACCGGTAGAAGCTGCTGCTGCAACGCTTCAGCAAGCGTGGCAGGAACTTGTTCGCCGTAACGCGCCAGGCTTCCAACCGAAAGATCGAGAAGATCGCCTCACTGCAAAATTAAAGTTTCATTGTGATACTGTAGCTCGCAAACGCGGATTGTTGGGATCTTGGAGTGCCGAAAACAAGGTCGGAAATCTTGATGTCGAGTCCGGAGATATCATCTGGCAAAAGCGCACGGATATCTCTTTTCATTGGAACGACGACCAACAAACCATGGTGTTCGTATTTGAATTCAAAAAAGTCAGCCATACAGTGACGAGCCGAAAGGCATACCTGGGTGATGATGGTATGGGCCGTTTCGTAGACGGATATTACAGCCAAGATGAAACTGCAGCAGCTATGGTAGCGCTACTAACAGGTCCCGAAGAAAAAATTGTGCCCAACCTCCAGCACTCCTTAAGCGATGGATCATACGAGGCGAAACTTCGACAGCGCAAGAACGGTAGCAGCAAGCTAATCACTCAGCCATCACAAGTAATCGCGCTGGCTGCCTTCGACACAGACCATGATCGCTCGAACAATCGCGCACCCATACGCTTAGCGCACATATTTCTCGGCTGGCCTACTCCTTAGTCTTAGCTACGTGGCAATCCCGCGTACGGCTGTTGTTGGACCGTACGCCAACGTCGATTGTTGATCAGAGTACTAAGCCTGCCATTCTTTGCCGATAATACGAATACTGTCGACAATTTGCTTAACGGGCTAGCGATCCCCAAAGAAATTGGATCCCACAAATTCTTCCCGGCACTTCACCCACACCACTCACCAGTTCCGAAATCTTCAGAATACCCCCTGATTTCCCCCAATTTCCTCTCTGGAGACTGAGGCGATGATTGGTCAGGTTCAGTGTCATGAAACATGGCACGAACCTCTTCTGGCAGATCCTCCTTGTCTTGCTCGTCGTCCTCCTGGCGCTTTGGTGCGCGACGGAGTGGACAGCGTGGTCGCTTGGCTGGTCACCCCGGCTTGGTGAACCCTTCTTCGTCATCCTCGACATGCCGGTGTACGTGCCCTGGGCCTTCTTCGGCTGGTGGTACGCGTTCGATGCTTACGCGCCGGATGTGTTTGACCGGGGCGGACTTATCGCCGCTTCGGGCGGTGTCGCGGCCATCGTGATCGCGGTAACTGGGTCGATCCTCCGCGCACGCTGGGACAAGCGGGTCTCAACGTTTGGCTCTGCGCGCTGGGCGGAAGGCAAGGATTTGCGTAAGTCCGGACTTTTGAAGCCAGCCGGCGTGTTCCTGGGCCAAGCATCAGGATCCTATCTCCGCCATGACGGACCCGATCATGTCATGGCCTTTGCGCCGACCCGCTCCGGCAAGGGCGTGGGCCTTGTTGTCCCGACGCTCCTCTCCTGGCCGCATTCTGTTCTGGTGCACGACATCAAGGGCGAGAATTGGCAGTTGACCTCAGGCTGGCGCTCGGAGTTTTCCCACTGCGTGCGGTTCGACCCGACCGACGTGGTCTCGGCGCATTTCAATCCCCTGATGGAAGTGCGTAAGGGGCATTGCGAAGTGCGCGACGTCCAGAACATTGCCGATATTCTCGTGGACCCTCAGGGCAAGCTCGGAGATCTCGGGCACTGGGTCGACAAGGCGAACTCCCTGCTCGTCGGCGTGATCCTGCACGTCCTTTATGCCGAGCGCGAGAAGACGCTGGCGCGCGTATCGAGCTTCCTTGCCGATCCCGACCGGACATTCCGCACGACGCTGTCGATCATGCTCCGGACAAACCACCTTGGGACCAGCGATGCGCCAAAGGTTCATCCCGTCGTCGCCGAGACAGCCCGAGAATTGATGAACCAGGCGGAGAACGAGCTCTCCGGCGTGCTGTCAACAGCGCTGCGGTTCCTGTCGCTCTATCGCGACCCGGTGATTGCCGAAGTCACCTCGCGGAGCGATTTCCGGATCGAGGATCTGGTGTCCGGCGACCGGCCGCTTTCGCTCTACCTCGTCGTCCCGCCCTCGGACCTTTCGCGGACGAAGCCCCTGATGCGCCTCATCCTCAATCAGGTGGGCCGGCGGCTGACGGAGCATCTCGAGATTCGTCCTTCGGTATTCTCGCGTGGCAGATCGCTTTTGGCGAACATTCTCGGAGTTTGCGGGCTGCTTACGCCGCAGGTTTCTGTGCCGGTCGTAAAGTCCCGTCGGCGTGTCCTGTTCATGCTGGACGAGTTTCCTGCCCTTGGGCGCCTCGACTTCTTCGAAAGCACGCTCGCCTATATGGCAGGCTATGGCCTCAAGGCCTTCCTGATCGCGCAATCCCTCAATCAGATCGAAAAGGCTTATGGCCCCTCGAATGCGATCCTCGACAATTGTCATGTCCGGGTGGCGTTCGCGACAAATGACGAGCGCACGGCGAAGCGGATTTCCGATGCACTCGGCACCAAGACCGAACAGCGGGCCATGAAGAATTATGCAGGCCACCGGCTCGCGCCCTGGCTGTCGCACAAAATGGTGTCGCGTCAGGAAACTGCCCGCCAATTGCTGACGCCCGGCGAAGTGATGCAACTGCCCGCAGACCAGGAACTCGTCCTTGTCGCAGGCTCCCCGCCGGTGCGCGCGCTGAAGCTACGCTATTACGAGGACCAGAACTTCACCGAACGTCTCAAAGACGCCCCTGCCTTCGCGGCCTGTATTCCGGACGTGCGGGTTGATGATTGGGGCAGCGAGGTCCGGTCGATCCATGAAGGCCTGATGCAGGCTGCAGAGCTCGAGCCTGAAGTCGAGGGCCTTGGGCCTCAGAAGGCGCGGGATGCGGCCGAGGATCGCGCGCGGCTTGCAGGCCCCTCGAAGCCAGGCACGGCGCGGCGCAAGGTGTGCAATCCCCTGCAGGCTAGTCTCTTCGACGCCCTCGTGCAGGCTGACAGCCTTGAACAGGCGACCGGCATCGATCTCACGGGGAACGGTCAATGAAGCCCCGCATCCAGCCCTATATCTCGCCAGAGAATTTTCACTGGCTCAAAGCCATGGCGAAGCGCCCTGGCCTGTCAGAAAGCACGATCATTGATGGGGCAGTGACGGCCTACCGGGCAGGCGAGTCCGATAATAAGCGCGAAGCCGCGATCAATCGGCGCCTCGATCGTCTTTCTCGCCAGTTCGGGCGCATCGAACGGGACAATCTCGTCCTTGCTGAAACGCTTGCGACTTTCGTGCATTATTTCCTGACGGTGACGCCGCCGGTTCCCGCCAACCAGGTCGAGGCGGCCCGGGCCAAGGGCGACATGCGGTTTGACCTCTTCGTCCGGCAAGTCGCCGAGGCGCTCCGCTCCGGGCAGCGCATTCTCCAGAACGCCGTGGAGGATGTGACGGAAGAGGCAGCCAGTCTTGAGCGCGAGCCCGAGCATTTTGGTGAGGTGCGGGCCGATGCGTGACGCACAGAGCCAGACACGGACACGCGCCATGCTGGTAACGGCATTGGGGACCGAGATTGTTGCGGCGCTGGACGACCCCGCCGTTGTCGAAATCATCATCAATCCCGATGGGCGGCTCTGGATCGAGCGGCATGGGTCTGGCCGATCCGAATCCGGCCTGGTTGTCACCGCTGGCGATGTCGAACGCGTCATCCGGCTGGTCGCAAGCCATATGGGCCGGCGCGTCGACGCAGCGTCGCCCATCGTGTCAGCAGAGCTGCCAATGGGCGGAGAGCGGTTCGAAGGCGTCCTGCCGCCGGTGGCGCCGGGGCCTTGTTTCTCGATCCGCAAACCTGCCGGGCGGGTGATCGCCCTGGACGAATATGTCGCCTCCGGCGTCATGGCACCTCATCATGCCGAAGCCCTTCGGCAGGCTGTGCTGGACCGCGACAATATTCTCGTTGTCGGTGGCACGGGCTCCGGCAAGACGACGCTTGCCAATGCGCTGCTGGCCGAGATTGCCCGCACGGGCGACAGACTGGTGATCCTGGAAGATACGCGCGAACTTGTTTCGACAGCCCGCGACTCTGTCCAGCTGCGCACTCAGCCCGGATCAGTAACTCTTGCAGACCTTGTCCGCTCGACCCTGCGCCTCAGGCCAGACCGGATCATTATCGGTGAAGTGCGCGGCGCCGAGGCGCTCGACATGCTGAAGGCCTGGAATACCGGCCATCCGGGCGGCATCGCCACCCTGCATGCCAACTCGGCCCTGGGCGGACTCTCCCGGCTCGAACAGCTGATTGGCGAGACCTCGGCGCAGGTGCCGCACGACCTCATCGCAGAAACAATCGACTGCGTCGTCTACATCTCCCGGCGCGCCGGGGTTCACCGCGTCGAGACAGTCGCGCGCATGAACGGGCTCGGGCGTCAGGGCTATGACCTCACGCCCGTTCAGCCGGACCTGCAGCTCGTCCTGCCGAGTCTTCCCTTCTCCGAACCGCTTCTCTCTACCGCTCCAGAAAGGACGTAACCCCAATGAAATACAGACTGATCAAAGCCCTGAGCCTGACGGCGTTTGCCGTGGCGCTCACTTTTCCGGCCCATGCGGCTGGCTCCGGCATGCCCTGGGAAGCCCCGCTGCAATCGATCCTCGACTCCATCGAAGGCCCGGTCGCCAAGATCCTCGCCACGATCGTCATCATCCTGACCGGCCTCGGCCTTGCCTTCGGGGAGAGCGGCGGTGGCATGCGCAAGCTCTTGCAGATCGTGTTCGGTCTCTCGATCGCCTTTGCTGCGACCTCGTTCTTCCTGTCGTTCTTTTCGTTCGGTGGCGGGGCGACGCTCTGATGGCGGACAACCGTCCCCTGCCCCCTGGCTATAGCGTGCCGGTGCATCGCTCTTTGACGGCGCCGATCCTGCTCGCAGGGGCGCCACGGCTGGCGACGATCGTCAATGGTACGCTGGCCGCCGCGCTCGGCATCGGCCTGCAGCTCTGGGGCGTGGGGCTCGTCTTCTGGATCGTGGCGCAGGGCATCTGCGTGTTCGCTGCAAGGCGCGATCCGCAATTTGCCGACGTGCTGATCCGGCACATCAGGACAAGGGGCTATTACGCATGCTGAACCTTCGTGAATATCGCGCCCGCCCGGCTGCGCTCGCCGACCATCTCAAATGGGCCTGCCTGATCGCGCCCGGCATCCTGCTCAACAAGGATGGCAGCTTGCAGCGGACCTGTTTCTATCGCGGACCCGATCTTGAAAGCTCGACACCGGAAGAACTCGTCGCCGTCACAGCCCGCATGAACAATCTCCTCAGCCGGTTCGGGTCAGGTTGGGCGCTGCATATAGAAGCGGACCGGCGACCATCCGTCACCTATCCCGAAAGTTCCTGGCGCGACGCAGCCGCCTGGCTGGTCGATGAGGAACGCCGGGCGGCGTTCGAAGAGCACGGGCGCCACTTCGAGACCGATTGCTACCTGACCCTCACATGGATGCCACCGGCCGACCGGACGGCCCGGATCGAGCAGCTCTTCATCGACGATCCGGCAGACGCTCCAGCTGCGTTCTGGAGCGAGCATCTGGCGCATTTCGAAACCGAAACTTCCCGGGCGCGCGACATGATGGCGGATCTGATGCCGGAGGCGCGGTTCCTGGATGACGATGAGACGCTGACCTACCTGCATGCCTGCATCTCGGTGGCGCGGCAGACGGTGAAGGCACC
>Ga0114908_1000978_pt1 | contig 14825 bp, 15 predicted proteins | sample MalvireepMed_s17_FD_87292 | JGI IMG/M metagenome (GOLD analysis project Ga0114908, IMG submission 87292) | Marine viral communities from the Global Malaspina Expedition - Malaspina viral metaG DeepMed_s17 | ecosystem: Environmental > Aquatic > Marine > Oceanic | place: Mediterranean Sea... | reverse complement strand
GTATTTTATATTGGTGAAGTACATCAAGATATTCTTGCTACTTTTTACCCTTGTTTTAAGAGGAGAAATAATGAGCGTGAACGAAAATCAAATTAAAGGTTTAATTAAAGATGTTTGCGTACAATTAGGAGAGAAGTATGCGAAAGAGGAAGGTTTGGATATTGTCTACGCAACTGGTCTTGTGGAAAGCAAGTACCAGTACATTGAACAAATTGGACCAGGTCCTGCAAAAAGCTTTTGGCAAGTGGAACCTGAAACAGCTGTGGACAACTGCAAAAATTTTATATCAGCTCGTCCTGAACTTATGCAAAAGTGTGCAGATATTCTTGGCATTGACCCTTATCACTTTATCGACCCTAGTGTTGATAATTGGGATTGGATTCTTCGCACTAATATTGCTGCTGGTATCCTTCATTGTCGTATTAAGTACTGGCGTGTACCAGAGCCTATTGGCGATGGGCCACAAGGGTTGGCAAAATATTGGAAAGAACACTATAACACAGAAGAAGGGGCAGGAAGCGTAGAGCACTTTCTTCATCTAACAGAAGGTAAATTATAATGGCTTATGAAGGCACAAGTTTTTCACAGTTATTAGGAGGTTTAGGAGGAAGACAAGACCTTGGATATGCTGAAACAGCTAGTCTTTTAGGTCGAAGTATTTCTGAATCAGACCAATTATTAAAAAGAGCAACTAGAGGGTATGGAGAAGCCACAGATAGGTTTGGTTATAATCTGGGAGAGTATGAAGAGAAGGGAGACCAAATAGGTGTAGCAGAAAAATTGCTTGCACTTTGGAACCCAGCAGCAGCAGCTCTTATTGGTTTTGGTTTGAGAAGGTCTAGAGGAAAACCTAAATTTAAGTATGACCCTGAAAGTTATGCTCCTGGATTTGAAGGAAGAGAATTTGGACAAGAAATTGGAGAAGACCTTTTATCTTCTATAGAAGGTACAAAACGATTCGCGTATCAAAGTTTAAAAAATTCTACTATTGCAGACCTTATGGATACAGCAGGTAATATAGGTGAAAGTTATGCGTTGTTTGGCGACGATATGGACATTTGGGAATGGCTGAAAAGAGGTTGGGGTAAGAGAAAAGACACTGCTGGACAAGGAAGTAGGAGACCCTGGTAACTTGTTCGTTAAGAAAAAGGAAAAAATATGGCAATAAATTATAAAACACCACAACAAATGTTGGATGAGCTTGGGCTCGGAATGGATTCATTATTAGACCCATTAAAGAGGTTTGGATATGGGTCTGACACTGAATATGGCAAATATGCTATGCCTTTTGATGTTTCAGGATTTAAACAAGCATCAACTGCATTGCAAGGTTTGGAACAAGGACTTCTTACAGATGTTGGTCAACAATTTGAACAACAAGGAATGGGAGCAAGAACAAAACTTGCAGGTCAAATAGGAGGAATCTCTGAGTTAGGACATAAAGCTGGATTTAAAACAGGCGCAGGAGAGAGATTACAAACTTATGCAAGAAAAGAAGGTGCAGGCCAATATGGCGACATTGTAAGAGAAAGAGAGTCTCAATGGAGAGGAATAGAAGAAAATATAGGTGGACAGGTAGCTAAATTACATAATGTATTCTACAATTTCTTGGGAGATGCAACAACAAAAGCATTACAAATTACACAAGCAGACCCAACTGGAGGAGACGCACAAGGAATTAGATACGCAAATGCAGACGACGTATATAATCTTTCGAGACAACTAACAGGAGAACAACAAACAAGGTTTGTAGAGAGAGCAAATCAACTTATAAGTGGAGGAACATTCTCTTATGATTCTTTAGTAGATTTGCTTACAGACTATAGAGGAGCAGGAGCTTATGGCTAGAAATGTTCTTTATCCACAATCTGTAGGACAAAAGGCTCTTGATAAATTTTTAAATAAAACCCTTCCACAAATTGCTGAATTAAAAATGCAACAAAAAAAGGATAAAAAAGACCAGGAGTGGAGAGAGTCAGAAGCAAAACGTCATCAAGATAATATCCTTGAAAATAGGAAAATCGCAGAAGAAAATACGCTACACGAACGTGAACAGAGAAATATTAATTTTGTTCAAAACCTTGGCGTAAGCACAGAAAGGGCCTATGAAGATGGAAAATATGGTTTAGCAAGAAGTCTTTGGGAGAGACAGAATAAATTTGTAAAAACTTCGAATTTAGACCCAGATATCTACGGTCTTGGACCAGAATATGGAAATAAACTTGATACTAGAGTGAAATGGGAAGCTGATATCGGAAGTCGTATGCTTAATTTGGGCTTTGCAAAGAATATTGATAGTGTTAATGAAGATGTTACTTATATAATTAAGAATCAAGAACATTTTACTAAAAAAGAATTGAAGGACTTTACTGACTTTATGGCTAAAGATACAACAAGGAGCAATCATCTATTTTCAAGTTGGTCTCCCGATATTACGGATAAGGCTCTTAAAAACAGTGAAAAGTATTCGAGAACTGTTTTAGCAACAGGAATATCAGGTTTATCACGAACTGAGAAAGATGATATAATTGGATTGATTCCTTTTGAGTACCAGGCGGAACCAACTGATACCAGTCCTGTTGGTTATAAACAGACACGAGATAATTTAATGTTAACAGCATATCGGGAAACTTATGGTGGCCTTGAAGATGAGAAAAAAGCGGCAGACGATTATTGGTCATATACTATCAATCAGTATGGAGATGAAGGGTTAAATAAATATCTTCTCTCTATGAAGGAAAGTGGAAATATTGCTTTGGTAGATAATTTTATCGAAAAATTAGGAGTAGTTGCTATGAAGTCAGGAAAAACTGTTAACGGAAAAATCGTTCAACTTCAATCGGCTGAAGAAATTGATAAAACATTAATTGAAAAATATGGAATTGATGCAAAGCTTATTGAGTATGAAAAGCCTAAAGACCCTCCAACACCAGTATATAGTGCTTCAGCGAAGAGAGCTTTAGATATTAATGAAAGACTTGAAGTAGATGAAGATACACTTAAAATGGTAACAGGAGATAGAGATAGACTGAAAAAATTGTATGATAAGTATCTTATGACTGTTGAGGAAGAAGAAGAATATAATACACTATTAAATAAATATAACCTTGAAGTTGGTATAAATCTAGAAAATATTGATAAAAAATTTAAAAAATTAACTGATAGGATAAGTGATAGAGTTTCGTCTACCAAAAAGAAAAAAACAGCTTGGGGCAACTTAAGTAAACAAGAAGGCGGTCTTCGAAAATATTTTATTATGTTCCCTGACGAGGGAGATTGGAGAGAATTGATTACACCTAAGCAAAAAGTTGAATATGAAAGACAAAGAATTCAATCAGAAACATATAGACCTTCAGCGATTAGGCCACAGGAATAAGGAGATGAATGATGCCCTCAAGATTTGATTACTTATTTCCAGATGAAGAACAACAAGACATCTCTCCTGTTCAAACTCGAATAGACCCTCCTATTGAACAAGAAGATGTAACTGGTAGATTTTCTCACTTATTTTCAGGAGGTCAGTCTGCAACCGTTCCAAAAAATCAAGGCGAAAGAGAAAGAGATAGAACAAATTTTTGGGATTCTATGCCTTTGGTTTATAAACAAGCCTATAATGATTCTATTGGTGGTATAATGCACGAAATGATGACTGGAAAAAAATATTATAGTTTATCTAACTCTCCTAAAAGTCTTACAAGAGATATTGCTGCTGGATTTCTATCTTTCTTTTCTTCAAAAGAAGATTTAGCTGTTTTGGCAGCTGGTATTTTTACTGGAGGTACAGCTACAGCTGCAGCTAGAGCTGCTATCATACCAGTAAAAACTGCGGCTCAAAAGAGAGCAGCAGTTATGCTTGCAAAACGAGGTGGATTAAAAATTAAGACTGCAAAAGGATTAGTCGATGATGTTATTAGAATTGGAGGAACACAAGCATTTGTAATGGGTACGCACGATGGTTTATATAGTGCAGCGAAAGATGCAAGAAATGAAATATTGGCTTCTGAAAAAGATTTATCAGAATATAAAAATAAAAATTATGGTGAAGTACTTGGATTAGTACTAAAGGAGTCTGACCCTAAAGATTTCTTTAGAGGAGGAGTGTTAGGTCTTGCTGGAGGAATCGGGAGAACCTCTAGGTATTTAACTCCAATTAAAGGAACCAAAGCTGCGCTTTCTGGAGCTGGAGTAAAAGGACAAAAGTTTTTTACAGGAACAGGAACTCAAACTAAAGGTTTTGTTGGAGAAGCATTAACCTTTGGAGGTGTTGCTCCTATTCTTTATGAAGGAAGAGCTCCAGAGTTTCAAGATTTTGCAATAGCTGGAGGTATTGTAGGAGCACTTACTTTACCTTTCGGAGTAGTTAGAGGAGCGAAGAGAATATCAAAACAAAAAATGATAGACGAAATTAATACAACACCTGAAGCAAAAAAAGCAGCATATCAAGACGTTATTACAACAGATAAAGCAGTTATCTTTGAACAAGCTAAAGGACAACAACCGTTTAGAAAATGGGCAGATATAAGCCCTGCACAAAGAAGAGAGATAAAAAGAGAACACAGATTTACTTTGGATGGAGAAGATTATGCTCTTGTTAATATTAGAGGAAGAGAAGTTAGAAGAAAAAGAGCATTGGCGGGAGAAGATGTGGCTTTTTCAGGAAAAGGAGGCAAGGTAGAGAAAAAAGTATCGATTGACCCAATAGAAAGAAATATTCCTTTTGTAAAAGCTAAGATAGTAGATGGCAGTATTAATCAAACACAAAGAGGGTTGAAAATGCAGGTTGATGTACAAGGAATAGGAAGATATCATTTAGACGAAATTAATACAGAACTATTCTTTAATTTCCACGCATCTAATCCAACTATTATCAAAAATTTTGAAAAAAATATTGGTGGTTTAGCACAAAGAAGAAGAGCTTTAGAAGAATTAAATACAAAAGAGCTTCAAGATTTAAGAAAAAAAACTATAGCAGAAACAGACGGATATTCAAAACAGGATTGGGATAATGCTATAAAAGATATTGTTGACTTTAATACTGTAAAAGTAAAAGGAAAACCAACGACAACCAAATTCCACAGATGGGCTAGAACTCTTGAAGCTGGAAAATCAATAGAAATTGCAAATATGAATGCAGGAGAAAAATATTTGGTTGCAAAAATGGTAAGAAACCAAAAAATAATTCGTGAATTCTTGAATAAAAATTCTGCTATATACGATATTAATTATTTATATCAAACTACTGCGTGGAAAGATAAAGGAATATTTTCTAAAACATTAGCACCTTTTAGACCTTTCTATTATCATCTGAGAGACCCATATCTAAAAAAAGCTACTAGATTAATAAACAATGTTAATATGGGAACGCAACAACAAACAGCTACCAGACTTATGAATTTGAATAGAATTCTTAAAGCAGACAGAAATTACAACTTAGGAGACAAAAATTGGTGGGGAACTAGTAAGTGGTGGAAAGAATATTTAGGTGGAGAAGCTAAAGGAAATACTGCGTGGAAAGATTTTAATGATATTAGAGCTATGAATGTTAAATCTCCAGGGAATGGCGTAAAGCTATGGCTAAAAAAAATGGACGACAAAATTAAGAGGGCAAAGGAGGGAAGCGTAGAGCAAGAAAGGTTAAAGGCGAGACGTTTCCTTGTTGAACAAACAAGTGGACCTAAAAAGTTTGACGAAAAAGGAAATCTTATATGGAGGTCTTATTCAGATGAAATATGGGATGATGCTATAAGTGCTAATCTAAGACTAGCTCCTAAAGTAGATGGATATCTTCCTTTGATGTTTAAGAAAGAAGTATTAGATGTTATGTTTGATACAATGTCTACAATGGAGCAAAAAGTACTAGCACTTACCAAGAAAGCTGGAGAAGGTTTTGATATTGATGGTAATTATACTAAAGAAACTCTTCAAAAATTAAATACAATGTTAGAAAATCTTGTTAAATCTTTTGATTCATCTAAAAAACCAGGAGAAGTACAATTTAAAAGAATTTGGGATTCAATGTCAACACAGCTTGCTCCTGGACCTGTTCCAGAATCATACAATGTTTTTAGAGTACTTAATCATAATATGTATACTCACTCATTAAGACCTTTTAGTCCTCTGGAAAAACCAAGAAAGCTTGCTAATTTTGAATACACTAGCCAGAATGTAACAAAAATAGTTGCCCGAACTAACGAAGAACTTATAGAAAAAAACTTTATTAGATTGATGACAGAATATACTGGTGGGTCAACCAAAAGAATTGAATTATCAAAAGCTTTTACACCTACAGGCTCATATTTTGAAGAACTTATGAATAAAGCAGATGGAAATTTAGAAATGAGAGGATTTAAACTTGGAAAAATTTTTGGAGGGCATAAACTTCCTATGACAGTTCAAACCGAAAAGGAAGCTGTTCGTATGATAAAGGAAGTATTTAGTGGAGAAATTAATTTTAGCAAATCCACTCCTCTATCTAAGTCTTTCCAAACAATATCTAACTTGGAAATGATGGGTAAAATATCTTTAGGGTATGCAACAATACCTAATATGACTCAAACATTTATTTCTACTGCTGTAGAAGGAGGAATGTTTAATACTGCTAAAAGTATTTTTAAATTAGCTACTGATGTAAAAGTTAGAAAAAGAGTTCAAGATAGTGGCGCTACAATTCTTACAGCTTTTGATGAACTGATGGTTCAAGATAAGGCACTTCAGATTGGAGCTGCAAGATTGATGAAAATAGATTCTCCAACAAAAGAGTTTGTTCGTGGTAAACTTGGATTCAACGATGGAGTTACTTGGCTTACGAAGAAGACTGCTACTCTTTTTACTAAGGTTAATCAAGGGAATCAAATGGTTGCTGCTGCTACAGCGGAAGGACTTGTACAAAAATTAGCTACAATTTTAAAAGGAAAGAAAAAAGGATTAGGGCTTTTAGATACTGTAGCTCCAAAAAAGAGAAAACAATGGGCTCAAAATAAATTAAAAAGACTTGGACTAAGTGAAAAAGAAGTGTTAAAGAATTATGATGCTATTATGAGTGGAAGATATGGTCCTGATAATCAAATATTTAGACAAAAGTTAATAAGAAGTATGGAAAAATTCTCTCTACAAAGTCAACTTCAAAGAGACTTTACATTAGACCCTATATTATTTCACGACCCTATGTTAAAACCTCTTCTTCTATTTAAACGATTTGGATATAGACAATTAATGTATATGCAAAATATTTTAAAAAGAGAATTTATTGATGGGAACGTAATGCCTTTTTTCAATTTAGCTTTGGGAGGATTTGCTGGAGGACAAGCTGTAATGTGGGCTAAAGAGAAATTAAATCAAGTTCTATCAGGAGAACCACAATTCTACGGAAAAGAGAATAGAGCAAAACTTCTTAAAGAGGATGTAATGTTCCAAGATGTTATAAATTCAATGTCTAATGTAGGTGCATTTGGTGTTATGTCAGATGTTTTAACAGATGATGACCCAGTTAGTTCCATTAAATTTTACTTAAAACCAGTGGTAGTAGATGACTTTATGAGAGTTGTTAAGTCTTTTGATACTTTTAGAAAGAGTATGGATACGCATTACCCTGCATGGGATGTTCCAGCTAGAAGAGCGGTAGTTGGTCTTGCTCCAATAGCAGGTGGACCTGTCACAAGATTGACAAGAAGAGCTCTTGAAACAGAAAAGATGACAAAAGATAGAATTAGAAATCAAAAAGCAAGGGCAGTAGAAACTATTAGAGATTATATCATAGCTGGAAAACATAAAGCTGCTCAAAAAATGTATGTAGATTTTAACAATACTTATGGTGGTTTATATCCTTCTCTAGTAATTAAAAGTAGTGACGTCTCTTATAAAGCCATTGCTAAAAGATGGACAGATAGAATTAAGAAACAACAAGAAGAAAAACAATATATACCTTAAAAATTATGGCAAATGTACTAAGAAAAACAATAAATGATATTCTACAAGATTCAAATGTAGAAACTTCTAACCCAGAAGAAAAGGTTCTAGATTTAATAAAATCTGCAGCAATTGGACGAACAGGAGAATTTGAAGTAGCAACACCTGTTGGTACAAGACCAGGTGAAACACTTGCAGATAAGATGGGTCCTGAATGGGTTACTAGAGATAAAACACCTACGCTAGAGCAGGGACCAATTCCTTGGAGTTATTACCTAGGACAAATGGGAGAAGCTATAAAACAAGGAGCTATAGATGAATATGGATTAGCTACAGGAGGCTGGGGAGATTTATCAGAACAAGAACTTCAAGAACAATATGGAATAACACCAGGAGCAGAAAAATTTCAACAAGCAGAAGGAAAACCTGGGTATTTGTCAGGAAGTATTAAAAGAATTCTTGAAATGCTTGTTCAACCTGAAAATCTTGCTATAGAAGCAGCACTTGCTACAGGACAATATCATCTTTTACCTGGATTGGCTTCAAAGCTTCCACTTCTTGCTGGTATGGCTGGTTTTGGTGATGATTTTTGGAAGATGAAGAAGAGATTTGGTGGAAAAGCACAAGCAGAAAAGGTTGCAAATCTTAGGAAAGAGTTAGAGGTAAAAGTTGGGGACATAGTTAGCACAGAAGGTCCTTTACTAAGTTATGGTCCAGGTGATTCTATAAGATTAAGTGAGAAGCAATTAGCGAAACTAAAGAAAACCGACAAAGATTTGTATGACGATTATCTAGACTATGTTGAAGTAAGTGAAAATAAGTTTATGATAGACGAAGTAAGTGAAAATAAGTTTATGATAGACGAAATTGAACAGGGAATTTTAGACAGAACCGTAAATAGACCTTTAGGAACAACTAATATTGATGACGAAGTCCTTTCAGAGACGATTTTGACAAGAGGGTATTGGGGCGAACCCAAAGGAACGACTACTATGAAAGACATTCTAGAAGGCGGTACGTCTTATGATGGGTTTAATCCTAAAGCATATTTTGATGATTTTTCTGAAGTTCTTCAGAAAGAGCTTGGTGATGATTTGGGTGACTTGCACGGTATGAGTAAAAAAGAACTTAATAAAATCTTGAATAAAAATCCTCATCAGAGAGAACTTTTACAAAGTAATCTTGATGATGCTGTGAAAAGAGCAGAAGATATAGTTAATGCTAAACACGGGCAACCTCCTCAATCTGTAGGAGCTTTTGACGTCGGTATAGATTATACGACTGGTAATGTTTCATTCGGTTCACCAAAAAATATTAAAAAACAATTTGGAGCAAATTTTACTACATCTTCTAGTAAAGGAGCAGGAACTTTTATAGAAAAAACTACAGAAAGATTGGCAAGAGAAGAAATGGAGAAGGTTGGAAAAATGAACTTTGAGCAAATACAAAGTTGGGCATCAGAAAATGGTGTTCTTGGAAAAATGGACTTTGAGGGATATCCAACCAATCAAGCTCTTGTTCAGGGTAATAGAAAAGTGTTTGAGGAAATTGGTGAAAAGAATGCAGAAATCATAATTGAGGCAAGGAAGTTAGCAAATGATATGATGGATGAAGGAGCTGAATTTAAAAATTTTGCTAGAAAAAACTTTTTAGACATTAAAAACCCTACTGTAGAACAATCCTCTTTATTTATAGAACAGGCTAAACAAGCGAAAAAGACCTTAAAAACAATGTTTGATGATAATTATATTGGTGGACCTAAACGTAAATCAGACGTTGACGATGCTGTTGAGAGAATATTAAAATCAGAAGACCCAGGAAAATATGAGTAAAAAAGCTTTAGAACAAACAAAATTTAATGGCAAGGAACAATCTATAAAAGATTTTTTTATAGATAAGGAAACAGGGAAATTTAGTCAAGAAGCTTTTAATATAGTCTTTGCACTCACTCCTGCTGGAAGAATTGGAAAAGGAAAAGGAATTTTTGAAGCTTTAAAAAGGAGTGGAACAGTTACTAAAGATTTATTCAAAGAGTTTGGTAAATTTGCTTCTAGTCCTTTTAAAAATCTGTACTTTCCATTTAGTAGGAAATCTTCACCATTAGATGATATTGTTGAAAGAAGTAATCTAAAGAGTGGAGGAGAAGTTGCTAGAAATCTTCCTAGTAGAATGACTCGAGAGGAAGCATTTTCATTAGGAAAAGAAAGTGGAATTAAATATGACCCTTCAAAGCTTCTTCCAAGAGGACAAATTCCTAGAGAAGAATGGCTGGCAAACCAAGCAAAAGAGATTAATGCTTATATGCGAAGTGGTATATCTCCAAACGTTCCAAGAAGTATGGTTCCTATTTCAAAACCTTTTACAAAACCTACTGGTGGAAGAAGTAATTTTGCAGAACAATTTGGAGAATTATCACAAGGGTTAGGACCTCAAGGAGTAAAAACATTAGGGAATTTAGTTGATGAGCACGGTTTAGGGAGAGTTTTATATCAGTATAGAACAAATAAAGGAGCGTTTGACGCAGTCTTAAAAGAATTAATGAGACAATCTGGGCGTTAGTGATGCCACTACCCACAAGAAAAGCAGGAAAAAAAGGAAGAAGGTTAAAAGATTTAATACCTTCAAATGCTAGATGGCTTTTAACAGACTTACTTGGTATTGATAAAACTTTTACTGAGAAAGATTTAACAAGGAATGAATTAGATTGGTTAAAAGAAAGTATCGGAACTAATTTATCCCGTGAATCCGATGAATTAGATTGGTCATCGGAAGGTAAAAATCCAATAAGTTTTTATTATCCAGAATCCGAACTACTTAATGCCTCGTTTAAAAACAAAGATTTGATGTCTGTATTTCTGGATTCAAGTGATAGTCTTTTAGATTTAATCAAACAAAGTTATGACCCACATAAAAGTTTGGCAACGACTCTAGGAATGGCATTATTGTCTAAAGACGAACAAGGAAACTATATTATAAGAGACAACTACGATTTTAATTATAATAAAAGATTGTATGGCGATATACCAAAAAAGGACATTCCTAAAATATTCTTTCAGCAATTAAAAAAGGGGAAACCATATAGAGCTTTTCAAGTTCTATCAGGTGGTTTTGGTACTTCTGAATTTGAAGAAACTGGAAACCCTGTAAGAATTAATTTAGGAAGATTGTTTGATTAAAAAGGAACGTCTAACATCTGTTTTCCGTCAGCTATTTCTGCTTCTTCAACAGTATCATACAATGTACACGTATCGGGAGAAAACCCAATCGTCGCTTTACCTGTAGAGCCATATCTATTTTTAGCTACCACAATATCTAATCCGTATCTTCCGTGTTTTGCATTTTCAAAATTTACTGTCCAAGGGTAATATGTAAACGCTACAATTTCTGCGTCTTGTTCTAAATTACCAGATTCAGCGAGGTCACTTAATTTAGGAATACGTTCTGTTCTGTATTCTATATTACGATTAAGTTGTGAAACGAGAATAACTGAAATATTCTCCGATTTACACAACCATTTATATCTTCTTGATGTATCACCTATTTTCAATCTTAAATCTCTTGTGTCATTATTAGGATATTCAATAAGACCGATATGGTCATCAATAACTATATCAGGTTTTATACGTCGTATCTCTCTAAAAGTTCCTTCTAAATTACGAATGTTGTCATACATAAATAGTTTGTCAGTATACTTTTCTTTAATAATTTTTACACTTTTTTCAATTGATTCTTTATTAATGACTGCATTATTTCTTAACATATCATATGTTACACCGTCTGCTTCCATAGAAATAAATTTTTTCATCATTTCTGTATTAGGCATTTCTCTATTAAGCATAATAACTTTCTTCCCACTTAACACAAGGTTTCTTGCTATATTAGCAACGACTGTTGTTTTAGCGTTCCCTGGTCTTCCAGCAAATATAGTAATCTCTCCCTTAGTCATTCCACTAATAATATTATCCACAGGCTTAATTCCTGTAATAGTTAGATTTCTTTTATTAAATAATGAGTCTTTTGTATTTTTTAATAATTCGTCTAAATCAAAAGTTTGTCCTGGCTCTAAATTTAATAAAGAACTTGCAGTGTCGTGTACGTCAACTAATAGACTATTAATATTATTTGTATTGTCTAATGCTCTTTGAGCGATTTGTTCTGATTGTTTTACTAGCTTTCTTCTCAACCAATCTGAATTTAATTGTCTTGCATAAGATTCTATATTGGCAGTGGTAGGGACTTTGTCTATCAATCCTGTTAGATAATATGTTATTCCATCTATTTTCGCAGAAACATTAACAAAGTCTACAGGTATGTTTTCTCTTTTTAAAGCAATAATTATTTCCCAAATCTTTTGATGTCTTAATTCATAAAACACTTCTTTTTCAGGAATCCAATCTTTAATTAGTTCATAACCTTTTTCGTCTATTAAAACAGAACCTATTACAGCTTGTTCTGCTTCTTTACTATGTATCATTAAGGCTTCTGTTTTAACCATTGTCTTCTCCACATTCGTGACAATCTCCAGAAACTAGAGGAATGTTATTATATAAAGAAGGGTCTAAATAATTTGGATAGAATTTATTCCCTTTTCCTATTTCCATAGCCCAAGCACGTCTACATATAGGACATCGTGTAGGTATTCTTGTCGTTGAAATTTCTCGGTATGGTAAATTTTTTCTTTTGGATTCGTAATGAGGATTATTTTTCATTCTTATATATTTGTCTATTGCTTCTCTGTCAAACCATTCGTCATCGTCGAAGTAATAATACAAAGACATAAAACGAGCTTTTTCTTCCTCGTATTCTTTTTTGGTCTTATAGTCAAAAACTGTTCTCATAATAATAACTCCCTATTTATTATCTAGAATATATGTTAATTTAATTGAAAAGTCAACTGAATTAATTCTAATAAATCTTTGTACCTTATTGTAGCGTATATTTCTCCTCTATCTTCTTTTAATAGAGTGATATCACATTTATCAGGAGGCAATAGATATTTTGCTATATTTTTTCTAACTTTGCATTGCACTCTCATTTGCCTTGCAACATCTTCAGATAATAAATATTCTATAACAATATCTACTTCAGAGTCTAACCCTAAACTTCGTCCATCGCTTCCCCAAGCTCTCTTCGCACCAAATCCGTGCTGTTCAGCTACAGAGACACATTCTTTTTCAAATCTATTTCCTTTTGCCTTTTCTTTGTTTGGCATATTCCTTGTTTATTCTCCTACGAAGTTTGGACTTTTCTTTTCCGAATTTCTTTCTATTCCTTCCCATTATTCAAGATACTTTAATTTTGCTATATCCCAACTATGAGCTAGCTTTTTAAGTCCGTCGTAAAATATAATATTTTTATCTTGCCATTGTCCATTAAAATATACTTTTTCTATAATTGTGTCTGCTAAAACAATTGGGTCTGGAGGAGTTACTTTGTGCGTACATATCATAGCTATAGACTTTCTATTTAGCTTCTGCCAAGAATCCACTATTCTTTCTAAAACTAATTTCTGTCCAATTGGAAAAGGTGCTCCTTCAACCTTACAGTCTCCAATTAATAGGAATTCGTTGTTTACTTCAAAACAAAAATCAATATCCGTAGGAGAAATTAATCCGTCTTGTAGTCTATCAAAGACAATTCCTTGATTAAATCTTTTTTTGTATTTTATTGGTCTTTCCAAGTTTTTTTCCTCCTTAGAATGCCCCTAGAAACTCATAACGTATTTTTTCCGATATGAATATCGTCTAAACATACTTTTGCTTCTAGGGGTATTGTTATGGCTCTTATTTGTAATCAACGTCTTTTTAGACGCTATTTAGTAATCTATCCAATAATATTCTGTATCAAGAAACAAATTGTATGATGATATGCGATATCCTAGAGCTCTCAAGTCTTTTATTTTGCTTTGTAGAGTCCACGGAGTTATCCCATATTTAATTAAACATTCTATTTGACACACACTACCATTTTCGTGTAGATTATTTCGAACCGTCTCCAAATGATTTTGCATCTGATATCTCCCTATATCTTTTACGAAGAATATGGACGAGTATATTTTCTTCTCGCCCAATAATTTCTTCTATGGGTTTTTTATCTAAAGCGAGTCTTTTTGTAACGATTACTTCTGTCATTCCCTCGTCCCAACCCATTAAGTCTTGAAAAGACTTCATAATGTTGTTCCATTTAGAAATGTCCATTAATCGCAATCGTCACAATGATTCGGTCCAAACATAGCACTTGCATTTTCGAGAATGTCTTTATCTGTCATAGTTTTTTGTTCTCGTTCATATTGAGATTTATATTGATTTTTGATAGATGTTCGCAAGTCAACACATATTTGGTCTTCTCCTTCACATCTACACTTTTCAACCATCTCAATCAGTGCTTTTATTTGTTCCTTCTCTAGTGTAAATACGTACTTCACTAGAATGGCAACTCGTCTTCTTTAAGCGAAGCTGTTCTATCTTTAGATTTGAACACATTCACAGCCAAAGGCGTAGTTCTCTGTTCTCCATCGCTACCTGTCCACTTATCGTGAACAACTTTGATGTTGACAGGATTACCAACAATGTCTGATTCTAGCAAATAAGGTAACAAGTATAAATCATTGTCATCTCTTTGCACTTCAAATCCACAGGCTTCAGCAAAAATCATATAACCCTTATTGTTTCCTTGATTGTCTTCAAGGTCTGGGTATTTTTTTGCGTCAGGTTTTTTAAATCTAAAATAACCCTTAGACTTAACTTCCCTACCCTTTAATTTAGGGTGTTTGCTATCATCAATTTCGTATATAGCTTCAAAAATGTCGCTTAAATACGAATTTTTAACAATAACATCTTTTTTGATATTTAGCTTTTTTACGTTTGCTTCATACATTCCTTCTTCTATAGCTACTGATTTATTACCAGTAGTATCTTCTG
>Ga0114908_1000975_pt1 | contig 14857 bp, 5 predicted proteins | sample MalvireepMed_s17_FD_87292 | JGI IMG/M metagenome (GOLD analysis project Ga0114908, IMG submission 87292) | Marine viral communities from the Global Malaspina Expedition - Malaspina viral metaG DeepMed_s17 | ecosystem: Environmental > Aquatic > Marine > Oceanic | place: Mediterranean Sea... | reverse complement strand
GGCTACACTTGGAAAGGCACAAGAAGAAGCGGCGGCGGCACAGCAAGTTCCAGTATCTGTTTCAATTGTACCACGTAATGATGATCCAATAACTGATCCTGCTTTTCCTGAAAGTAAAAATAAAAGTTCTATTTATAATATTAATCAATTAGAAGGTGCAGGAAAGACAGCTTCTCTAGTAGGAAAAGCAATATCGGCAATACTTCCCGGTGGAACGTTCCTCCATGATCCACTTCAAAAGGGTCTGATAGGAGAAGTTAGAAAAGAAATTACTCATCCTGATAGAGGAGTTCTTGAAAAGGAACAATGGGAACAAGCTAATATAGATCCAGCTACAGGGAAGAAAAGAGAACCAAAAGATTTTGACCGACATACCAATGCCTTCAGTGAAAAAAGTAAAAAAGAGAAAAAGGAGGAAGATGAATCTGAATTAGGAAAATTCTTAACTCAAGCAAGAAATTTAAAAGCTTTAGCAGAAGCAACAGGAATGGGAAGATCTTTTGGAAGACTAGAAGGGGCAATGGATAGACCCGGATGGCACTCTCAATCTCTTGTAGATAGATACAGAGGTATGGATTCTGATGATCCTATAACAGAACCTTCTTTACATCTTGGACAAACAGATCCCAAATCGCAAGCTATTGTAGCTAGAGCTTCACCAGAATATCAGAGTTATGCAGGTGATGTAGGAGAGGAGTATTTCGGAGATAGAAGCTATGGAGAAGAGCTAGGCCAGCTTACACACGAGGCTGAGGATTGGGATTATTTTCAAGAGGGTGGTTCTATTCCTTTTGCACAAGGCGGTGGTCTGTCTTCTCTTGCCGACAAGAACCTTGCACCGGGATCGTTTGTGTTGTCTGCTGACGTGATATCAGGTATAGGTGACGGTTCTTCTGAGTCAGGGTTACGAAGACTGAACACGGAACTTGGTTTCCCCATAACTCCAAACGGTGTGGAAGGACGGGCTTACGGTGGAACCATATCAGGAACGGTGAGAGGACCGGGAAGTGGATTGGACGATCTTAATCAAACAACGATAGCAGGGAAACAGGCGGCAGCTTTAGCTAATCAGGAAGTTGTCGTATCTCCGGGTTCGGTAACACGGTTAGCTCAGATGCTGTATCCTGATAAAAAGATGTCTACACAAGAGGCGTTGAAGTCGGGACAGGAAGCTTTGTATAACTTTCAGAAAAATATTCGTCAACAGAAAGCAGACAGTTCAAAAGGAGGGAAACAACCGGGGCCACTTAAAACAGGTAAGGGTGGCCTCAGAGATTTAATGATGGCTGGTTGAATATATGTATGAAGTTTCAGGGGTTCCGCATTCGGACATGCATATTATTCTTCCTTATATTGATAAGTATCTGGATAAGGTTCTGCCTTACACAGGTGGTCGTTATGAAAAACAGGACATAATAGAAGGGATATCAAATAGAATACTGGATCTTTGGATTCCCATAAATAAAGAAACATCCAAAGTAGACGGGGTGGTTGTTACCCAGTTTACCGTGTATCCTAGAAAGAAAGTTTTTACTATTCTATTGTGTTGTGGAGATAATTTAAACGAATGGTACAGTCCTTTATTTAAGATGTTGTATAGTTTTGCAGATTTAAACCAATGCGATCTTGCTGAAGTAGTAGGACGTAAAGGATGGATACGCCGTTTAAAGGATGACGGTTTTAAACAAAGTGTGTGGATAGTAGAAAGAGAAATTTAAAAAATGGGTAGTTCATCAAGACCATCGTCACAGACAACAACTCAGGTAAGACAGGAATATCCTGCTTACTTTCAACCTTATCTTGAAGAGGTTTTAGGAGATGCTCAAGCACAGTTCGGAAGACAATACGAACCGTTTCCTGAACCTCTTCTTGTTGACGTACCTGAAGCCAGAACTCAAGCCCTTACTGACTTACAAAGTTCAGGTCTTGCAGAGTTAAGTCAACCTCATTACGAAGCAGCACTTGCCGGAACAGAAGAAGCAGGTAAGTCTTTTCCTGAACTTGACATTGAATCTTACATGAATCCGTATCGTGATCTTGTAACGGATCGGTTAGTGGAAAAGGCTGCGGAACGAAGGGGTGTAGAACGAAAAAGAATATCGGATGCAGCGGCAAGGGCTGGAGCTTTTGGTGGATCACGGCACGGTGTAACAGAGGGGATGTTTGACGAAGCTACACAGGAACAACTTCAGGATATTGAAGACAGAGGCAAGATGAATGCATTTCAAAATGCTCTTGCTGCTGCTCAAGCTGACAGGTCGTCTGGACTTGCTGCTGCCGGACAACGGGCTACTATCGGACAGGCTCAACAGGAAGCCAAGACAAAAGGTCTTATCGGAATAGAGAAAGCTGCAACGGCTGAACAGGCTATTGAACAACAGAAACGTGATATAGCTAAAGGACAGTTCTATCAAGAGGAACAATTTCCACAACAGAAGTTGGCAGAGTATTCTGCTATCATTCGTGGTCATACTCCTCCACCAAGCAGATTTGAAACTTCAAATATAAAGGAATCTTACAGTCCGTTACAGGTAGGAGTGGGAGCGTTGGGTGCGCTTGGTGGAATGTTCGGCGGTGGGAAAAAGGAAGGGGGAGCTATTGGATACCACAGCGGAGGTCTGACTAGTCTGGACCCAGACAGTGGTATGAGTACGGAAGAGGTGGTAAACAGATCTATCCGTACACTTCAGGATATGGCACACAACACTCCACAATCGTATACGAATAAAGGACAACAACACCGTCTTGAACTCAGCGACGAGCGTGAAATATTTAATAATGAAATGGAAAGGCTTGAAAAAGCTGACGACCTTGAAAAGAGACAAAGACGATGGGAACGAGGAGAGCCTTTAGACGATCCAGATTGGCCTAAACTCCATACCCCAATCCGTTCTCCAAGAACTCCGGGACGACATATTGATCACGATCAGTTTAAACAGATGGAGCGTGGTGGGATTAACAGGATAGCACAGGCTCCTCATCAAGAAGAAGCAGGTCTACAAGGTCTTGCTTACGGTGGTGTACCGGGACAAGCATACACGGAAGACATTGGTATGATGGGTGGACTAGGTGCTGTTGCAGGACCACAGATGCGCTTCGCGTATGGGGGTGTACCGGGACAACCGTACACTGAAGACATTGGTATGATGGGTGGACTTGCTTCTGTTGCAGGACCACAGATGAGATTTGCAGAAGGCCACACCGTTCCAGTATGGGAAGATCTAAAAAAGGTTGGGAGAGCGGCTGCACCTTTAGCTGGTGAGTTAGCATATGGGACAGCAAATGTTCTAGGTTACCCTGTCGATGTAATAGGCGGTGCTATGAATTATCTTACAGGACTAGATACACGGGATAGTATTGGTGGAAGTCAGAATTTGAAAAGAATATTAGATAGTGCAGGTGTTCCATATCTTGATTCTCCTCCTGATGAGACTGAAAAGGCAAGTGCAGCCGCCGTACAAGATGCTCACGGTGGGGTGTGGGAACGTTTAGAAGATATTGAAATGGGCCGCAAAGACGAACCACCGAAAGAGCCAGACGCTGCTCCTGAAGAAGAAGAAGAAGTGGAAGAAGAAGCTTGGCACAAAAAGTATTTAGGTCTGGACAAGCGTGAGACTATCGGTGCAGGTTTAATGATGATGGGAGGAAGAACTCAGGATCTTGTAGGTGTGGGTAAAACTCTGTTGTCTAAAAAAGACGCATCAGATCTTGATAAAAGATATAAAGAAAGTTTGATAAAGCTTTCAGAAGCTAGAACGGAAACTGAAAAAGGTAAAGCAGGGCGTGATGCGTTAAGAATTTTATCTACCATGCACAAGAATAACAGGGACTTCCGTTTAAAGGTTAGAGAGCTTGCTCAAAAGATTCTACAGCAGAACGACACTCAAGCACTTAACACGTGGAAAGAGTTTGCTAAAAACAATCAAATGTATGTAATGACAATGTTGCAGGGTGAAGGTGATGCGGAAGCAATGAAGAAAAATCCTCAAGCCCACATAGATAAATTTAGAGAAATTATTGCTAGGTTCAATAATAACTATCCGCCGCAAGGAGAGGTAGAAGTAACTTCTTCTGTTGAAGAAACACAAAAAGCAACAGGCGGAAGCATCCCCCACACACTTTCCAAATTAGGAATATCCAGTATCAGGAAGGTATAAATCTCATGCCGTATGCGATAAACGTTGACGGTCTTGGTGAGATAACAATTCCTGACAAGGCATCCGACGTGGATCTCTTGACAAACGTTCTCATTGAAAAACATCTTTCAGGACAGATGGACGACACTGATGCCCAGATTGCCATGCTTGACGGGTTGCTGGAGATGTCCATGAACAGGGGAGGAAGGGGAGAACCTTTACCACCTCCTGAAGAAGCACCGCCTGACAGAGGATATCTTGGTGAAGCAGCATCAGGGTTGTGGTCAGGTGCAAAGCACACTGTGGGTGCTGGGTTGTCAGGAATAGAGCGGTTGGCAGAGATTTGGGAAATTGATCCAACCGGAAAAGATGCAGGGTGGTTAAAGAGGGCAGGAGATGCTCTTCAAGAAGGAGCAGCAGAAATTAAAGCTTCTCCTAATCTTCCCGAATGGTACTTCAAAACATTTAATGCGTTTGGTTCTGCTTTATCTTTTGCGATGATGGGTATTGCTTCGGCTCCGCTTGGAGGTCTTCCAGCACTTGGTGTCATGGCAGCTTTTGCAGGAGGTGTGGGAGTAGATGAAGCTCTTGACAGGGCAGAAGCAGGAGGAGCTACCCCAGACCAGATGAACCAGATTGCTACAATTGGTTTGGGTATCGGATTTTCAGAACTGGCGGCTCCTGTAAAGATTCTAAGGGGATTAAGAAAAGCGTTTAGATTGGGCAGGAACGACACTACAAAAGGATTAGCAGCTACAAGTACGGAAGAACTCCGAAGAAAAACTATAGACGGTTCAAGGTCTGAACTTTTTGCAAAGAGTCTTGGTATTGATCCTAAACCATTTCGTACTTACGGGAAACATATAGCACAGTCGATAGGACTTGAAGGATCTCAGGAACTGGTTGCAGCCGTTGCCCAGAATGCTTTAGAAAAGTATATGTACAATCCTGACGTACCTTTAGTTAACACTGAAGCTTTTGAAGAAGGTTTGTACGGTGGTGCTGCTGGTGGAATGATGGCAGGTCTTTTAGGTGTTTACGGTGTACGTAAGTCACGGAAATTCCGTAAAAAGGTTAATCAGTTTATGGACTCCGACACGTACAAAGGTATAGATGACACGGCTCTTAAAGCTGTCAACACTCTTGACGATCCTGAAGCTACGGAAGAACAAAAAGCAACAGCAACAGCACAACTGGCAAGAGCGGATTCGATGATGGAAGTAGCTCTCCGTCAAAACGTGTTTAATTCTCCAGAAGTTAAATCGTACCTGAAATCGCAACTGGAAAATGAAGTCGATGAAGACGGTGTTCGGGTATATAGTGACAGGTACATAAAAGAAATAATGGAAAACGAAGAGGGTTTAAAAGATTTTTACGTCCAATACACTTTAAACCCCAACACAAAATACGAACCGGAAGCAGAAGATATTATTTACGGAACGGTTAATCCCGAAACCGGAGAAGAGTTTACATTTTCGGATATGGAAGAACTACGTAAAACAAAGTCAGGTGCAGAACTGGTTACTGAAGTCAGGTTACGTAAAGCAGCTATAGATAGAGGAGAAAGTCGAGAAGCACAGCTTGCTAGGATCCAAGCCAGAAATGAATTGGGTATAGGTGACAGACGGTTGAATAATGTTCGGAAGATATTTGAAAACGCAAATAAAGAAATTGCGGAAGGAATACTAGACATACAGGAATTTAACGTCGATGAACAGATGTCTAACTATGTAGAGCTTATTAGAGTAGCAGCAGACATAGAAGGAATAACCATTAAACAGGCAAAGGCAAAGGTTGATAAATCTTTAAGAGACAACAGGGAAATGGGTCTTGACGTGTATGCTGCACAGTTAAGTGAAATTAATAAACGCAAGCAAACATCTAAGGTAAAGGAAAAGGAAGAGGAAAGTGAACAATCATATGAAGAGGAGTTAGATGATTCAATAAAAGAAGCAGAAGAAAGATGGGAAGAAGAGAAAGCTACTCAAGTAATTGTAACACCGGGAAGCAAAATAAATCCAAATGAAACAAAGGAAGAAAGAAAGAAACGGATTAAAGCAGAGAAGGATCAACAGAATCATTTAAAGCAGCAGCTTTACGAAGAGCGAACAGCAGCACTGGGCTTAGATCCAAACGGTTTCCATCCTCAAGTTTGGACGTGGGTTAATCAAAAAATTACTGAGTTTCAACGTAAAGCTAAACAGTTACCACCGCCTCCTCCTCCTAACGAAATAGAAGACGGCTTTGATCCGTTTGCACCTACAGGTGAAGCTGGATCTGTTACGGCAGAAGCCCGTGATCATGGATTTGATAACCAAGCTGAATACGAAGCAGCACAAGAGGCATTTTGGGAAAAGGATGCTTTGGTTAAAGAGGCACAAAAGAACTGGGAAGAAGTTAATAAAGTATTTCAGGCTGATCCTACTGAAACAAATGGGGTAGCACGGGATGAAGCATGGGCAGCATTAAATGCAGCACAAGAGGCAAGACTAGATGCTATGGAGGCTGCTGGTAGAGGGAGAGTTGGCACTCCACACCAAGATAAAGAAAAAGCAGAACAGGCGCGGAACGAGTACGAAGAGAAGCTTGCCCAAGAAGATGTAGTAATACATGGCGTTGTTGGGAATGAAGACGCTAAGAGAATTAGAAACGAATATCGCAGACGAAACTCTGCACGACAGATGGAGCGGATTGGACAAACACCACCAACAGAGCTTTCAGATGATCCACTTAATCCAGTATTCAGTAGTGCAGTTGAAGGAGACAACGCACTAAGCCACCAACAGCAAGTAGATGCCATATTTGTAAAGATGTATAGTCAGACAGCAGAGGCTCTTAAACTGGTGGAATGGAAGAACGAATTTGGAGAACCTGTTAAATTCACAAATGGTGTCAGAGATGGTGCAACAATTTTAAAAATTTTGAAACAGCCTAAAGCACGTCAAGATGAGTATAAATATACAGCGGCTAATGAAGAAGCTGGGAAACTTGAAGAAAGAATAGTTAATACAGTAATAGAAGGAAAACCGCTACAAGGATATCCATCTATACTTCAAGTGATTAAACCCATTATTTTAGACTCATCTATAGAGGTACAGTATTTGTTGAATGTTGGTCTTTGGACAGGTGAGGGTCAAACACTTTTTCCAGAAAGGACTACGCCGAAACCAGAACGGTCTGAGGAATGGAAGAAGCTATATGGAGAAGGTGATAACATTGATTACGGTCTGTTCACTAATACACTACAAAATTTTATAGACATCTGGATTACTAATCCAAATAAAAATGAACAGGCATTGAGAGGTCAAGTAGATAAACCAGCACCTTCTGTTATAAGTCCTGCAACCAGAAGCTACATGCCGCTTGACAATAATCTGTTTATGAAAATGGGTATCATTTCAGACAAAGACATCGAAGACATTACGGGTAGAATAATGCATATGGTTACGATCACTAACCCGGAAAGAAAAAACTGGGTAAAGGAAGGACCAGATGATTATGGAAATATTACTTATAGAAACATAGATCCTCATACTAACGATTTAAAAGAGATCCGATTTGTAAGAGAGTACGGACCGGAGAGTTCAGAGAAACAAGAGTGGATTGCCTCTAAACAAGAAGAAATTCAGTCAGAGATAACAAAGATTGAGGACCGGATAAAGACCGTACATGACCTATCACAAAGGGAAGCAACTGAATCAGCACTTACACAGGCAAGAGAGTATAATCACTCTAAGCAGCAAGAAGATGTAGAAAGAAAAGGGCTTACTACACAAGATGAACTACTGCACCACATGACATACTGGATGATGGTAACAGAGAATAAATTTGATATTGAAGAGTTACAAGAAGATTTAGTAGCCAAACGCCAAGAACTAAATAATGTTGTAGATGAACATTATCTTGGTCAGGATCAAGGAGGAGTAGGGCAAGGCTTTTTAGGAATGGCGCAGACAGGAAGTTATGAACGGCTTGGTCGTTTTATAGCAGGAGGAAAAGAAGAACTTTTTGGTGTGGCTCCTGTAGATGAAGGTGTCCTTATTATTAACGTAGGTTTAATTGAATACTCTGAATTACTAAGTAGAAAAAGGGAAAAGTCTGAAATAGAAGCTCAAAGATTCTTGAATAATATATTAAGACCAGACGAAGAAGATGCTTCCGATTTTGACACGTGGAGTGAGGAAGAACAAACTGCATTCGTACAAAGGGAAGATGCCAGAATAATAGAGAGAAGAGAAAGGGAAGCTGTAGAAGAGGCCAGAGAAGACAAGGAACTGGATGACTTGGTTGGTGTTAAAGCACTGAGTCATTTTATCCAAACATCCGTACACGAAGCGTGGCATCATGCCCGTGAGTTTGTATTTACAGGAGATCAACTGGCATTCTTTAATAGAGTTGTTACACCAGCACTTGCCATTAAAAACGGATGGGACTCATTGGACTTTTATCGTGATTACTACGCAGATAATTGGGATAGTAATGTGAAATATGCTGGAATAAACGGCGCAAAGAGAAAAGAAAAAGCTGAGTTAGAAAAACTGATAGATCTTATACAAAGAGAAAATCCTCAGATGGAACGAAGTGAAGCAATTGAGGCTTCTACTAAAGACATACGATCTTATCAGATCATGGGTAATATGTATCAAGAAGGAGCATATGAAGAAGGTTATTGGAATGAAGAAACTGGAAAATTTATTACCAACCCTACATGGGCTGCAAAAAGATTTCCGGGTGGGCAAAGGTCTAAGTATATAAACGACAGGGTACTTGATGAAGCTCAAGCGTACATGTTTCAAAAATGGGATGCCGGGGTTGTGTTAAAAGGATTGACTCCACGTGCGCGAAGTCTGATGCAAATGCTGCGTGACTTTTTTGTGCAAATAAAAAATATATTACAGGATGCAGGTATTATAAGAACTTCTCAACAAGTAGAAAAGGAGAATGCTAAAGACGAAGGTATTCAGTTAAAGAGGGCTGATGCGAAAAGACTTCAACAGGAGTGGGAAGATTTCAAATCAGGAAAGACAGCATCAAGGGTAGGAGCAGAGCATTACGAAGCTTCTGTAGCAAATGTGTACAGAACGTTGCCCGGTATGGCTCCTTCTATTGCTGAAAGCTTTGGTCCTTTACAAGAAACTTTTGAAAAAGCAAAAGAGTTAGGAAAGAAATTAAGAAACACCGACAGTGCTATTCCTGTTGAAGGACAACCGGAGTCGGGAGAACAAGCTGGTGAAACTGTGATGAAAGATCTCAGTAACTTTGCTAAAATAATTGCACACGTTTCAAACATTGCTGAAAAGAATATACTCTTTAAAGCTGTGTACAATCAGGTTCAGAACAGGGTTCAATATCGTAACGCTGTAAAGATGGTAGCTGACGTTCTGATTGAAAAGGTAGGAAAGTTCAACGGCATCCTTAAATTAAAAAGAGAAGGTCTTAAAGATGTTCTTGATCTTACTATACTGGCAGATGCGGCTGGAATAGAACCTGTCTTCACGGATATAGAAGGAGACAATCCGTCAGTTACTATTAAGTTTACGTCAAAAGAAACACACAAAATAGGTGAGATGTATGGAAATCTTGACGGAGATGTACAGCCGCGATGGACACAAAGAAATTCAATGACTCCTTCTCAATGGTTGGAGATACACGATCCACAAAAAGATGCAAATACGTGGGGATCTGAAAACGGATTACAGAGATTACTTAACGATGCTGGAATAGACTATGATGCTCTTACCGTAACAAAAGGAAAACGAGAAGTAATACTCTATAGCACTCGCCTTATAGATCCTAGTACACTTCCTCTTGATCCTGAATGGCACACGCTTGACGGAAAGTTTTACGTTCCTGACATAACGTACACGTACACTAAAACAGGTGAAGAAGCGGCAGCTTTTGCCGGAACGTACTATGCAGGTAAACATGTGGGAGAAGAAAAATATAAGGCGATTGTTCACAATCTTTTGAACACTGGTACTTATGCAGGGATAGGAGAACTTATTGGAATCAATACTGGTAAAAACAGTACGTATGAAAGTATTCAAAAAGAAATCAAAGCATTTTTAAAAAGGGTATCCGAAACGGAAGTTGAAACTGGAGCAGTTCTTAAAGATCCACGAACAGGAGAAGATGCTCTTGATCCTATTACAGGAGAAATAATGTATGAAGATCCTATAAAAATATGGGATAATCATAAAGGCATTAATCAAAAAGCATATGACGTATATCAAGCTATGTATAAACATTACGTAGCTCAACAGGCAGTGAAGCAAGGCACTACACCAGAAGAAGCGTCGGTAGAACCTCACATTTTAGGTAAGCCTCTTGAAAATACACATAAAGTAAAACAAGCTGAGAACTTTCTTCAAATTTTACATGCAGTGGCGTATGAAAAAAGACCCGGATACTTTCCGCATTTAAGATTTGGTGACAAAGCTATTGCCGTATACAAACAAAAAACAGATAAAGACGGAAACCTTCTAACGGATTCTATAGAAGATGACGTTACAGGAATAATAAAGGAAGTTCCACGACGGGGCGACATGATAAGATTAGAAACTGTTGAGTCAAAAACGCAGCGTCTTATGGGTGGTATTCCTCTTGTCGGAGACAGGTTAAACAGAAAGCTTAAAGAAGAACAGAGTGAAGTAGCAAGAGAACTCAGAAGAAAGTTTCCTGAATCAGATAACTTTATTGTTACTGAATTTGACATGACACTTGATAATCTTCGTAAAGGTAAAGACGGTAAAGCAATTATGCAAGCAATGGGAACCATTGAAAATCTTGCGGCTATCTTTCAAGGACATACCTTCGACAACAGAGGAGAAAAAATAGAAAGTAAAACGAAATCAGATAACAGAAGAGAAGAACTTCTGGACAGTTACGTAAACTTTCTTAAAGAAAGGACAACAGAAAGCAGAGCGCAGACTCTTTTAAAGCAAAGAAAAAATATACCGGGATTTATTAATGAACGAAACAATGACGGAGATTACTTTCGTGTAGCTTTTCAACGGTTCATTGACAGTAGTTCCAACGTAGCTTCTTCGTTAATGATAGAACCTGATCTTCTTAAAGCTATGGATAAACTGGATCGGGTATACGGCACAACGTCCAACTATTCCAAAGCGGCACATAACCTGTTTGACTATATTAATAATCCGAATAACGAATCTGGTCTATTAAGATCTTACGCCTTTCACTGGTTTCTTGGGTACAACTTATCTTCTGCGACTATCAACCTTACGCAAACTATTCAAGGCACAGTTCCCATTCTGTCATCCATAACAGGAGTTGCTAAAGGATCAGGGGGAGTACTGAAGGCAGGTAAGGATGCAGTTAAATTATATAAACATATGATGGCTTCTGAATTAACCGACACGCCTCGTATGGGTAAGTACGGGTTTGAATTTCACACAACTGAACTAAGGTGGAATGAAGATACAGAACAGATGGAACCGTATTCCAAACTGGATGAAAGACGGAAACCTGCGTGGATGGATTCTAATATTGCAGTAGAAGAACTGGAAGATAACGGTGAGTTTGGAATGCTGGGTAGTCTTTTTAAAAAGGGAAGTATCCAACCTATACAGAATATGGATCTGGGGGCAGGAGAACTTTCAAAACTTATTAAGTCTAACTCCACACGGTTCCTTACCGACTCTTCGGGTTACGCTTTCGGCATGATTGAAAATGTTAACAGGATCACGGCAGCATTGTCGTTTTACAGGGCAGCTAAAACTACAGCAGGTGGTCAGAACGCAGAATTGAAAGCACGTTTCAAAGCATACGCAAGAAGCACACGGTTCGGGGAACTGGATCTCGACGCAATGGATGACGAAACGTTTGCCCGGACAATGGCGGAAATGGGTGTAGAAAAAACCCAGTTCTTTATGGGAAAAGAGAACAGGCCGTGGATGTTTCAAGGACGTATTATGAGTGTTGTGTCACAGTTCCAGAGTTTCATGTGGCAGATGGTGGGTCTGTACGCTGACGCTCTTACAAAGTCGATGGGAGGAAGGTTACAAAACTTTACCCCTGAAGATCAGGTACGTATTAAAAGCATGGCTCGTAAACAGCTTGGCATGATGGCCCTTACAGTTATGGTATTTGGCGGTGCAATGGGTCTTCCGTTTATGGAAAACTTTAAACAACTGTGGAGACTGATAACACAAAACTTTGGGGATGAAGTAGGACAGGACTTTGAACAAGGCACACGGGAAGTTCTTGGTCCTCTTCTGGGATACAACGCAACAGATGCGTTATTAAGAGGGTTAACACGTTATGCTCACATAGATATATCGCGCCGTGCTTCATACGGTGACATTCTTCCATTAAGAATTTTTATGGGAGGAGATCCTGTAGATTATACTGGTCCTGCTGTCAGTAGGATGGTGGATACTGTTGAAGGAATAAACTCTGCATATGACAGGGGAGATGTATTTGGAACCATAGTTGCTGCACTTCCCATAGCAGCCGGAAACTTATGGAGAGCTACCGGAGCGGAAAGTAATTACGGAACCTTTACGCAAAGAGGGCAACAGCTTTTACCTGCTGGATCACTTGGGTATGGTGAGAAGGTTATATCGGATTAGGATTTAATCCTCTTTCAATATCACGGGCAAGAGCAAGAAGAGGACAGGAGAACTACTACCAGTACAAGGCAGCAAACGGAAAGGAATACTACACGTCAAGAATGGCTACGTGGATGAGTGGATATATGGGAGATATGAAAAGGGGAGATCTTAGCAGCGCACAAAATAACCTTCAGAAGTACTACGAAGACTACCTTAAAGTTCTGAAGCACGACATGGACAACATGGCAACACCGTCAAAACAGTACAACATAAATATAGAATCTGTGTACAAACGTGCGCTTCGCGCCCATGAAGCAATGGGTCTTATAACAGGACCACGTGTACGTAAAGCAGTACGCCCAGAAATACAACGGCGTATAATGGAGGGAGCTATAGCAGCCAATTAGTAACAAGGTTGACATACTTCTTCTTTAATCTTAAAATTCATTTACCATGAAAGCACCTATAAATGTATATGTGGGGTATGATGCACGTGAGCATGATGCCTACGAAGTTTGTCGTTACACACTGATGAAAAGAAACAATGACGATTTCAGTGTCAATGTTATTCCCCTTAAACATCAGGAGATGCGGTACTACGGTTTGTTCTACAGACGATGGGTCATAGATGAAGACGGTCAGTACTGGGACGAACTGGATGGCAAACCGTTCTCTACTGAGTTCTCTCATACAAGATTTGGAATACAGGAGTACGCAACCAAAGTCCATAAGCAACGTGGGTGGACAATGTTTGTGGACTGTGACTTTCTTTTTCGTGTACCTGTAGAAGAACTGTTTAAACTAACAGATGACAAGTACGCTGTCATGTGTGTCAAGTTTGATTGGACTCCTACCAATACTATTAAAATGGACAATAAGATACAGACAGGATATCCACGTAAGCTATGGTCTTCCATGATGCTGTGGAATCTGGATCATCCGTCTAATGAAAAAATGGGATACTTTAAATTAAACGAAGCAGAAGGAATAGATCTTCATACTTTTGGATGGCTGGAGGACAACGAGATCGGAGAGATACATCCGCGATGGAACTACGTTCCCGGTGTGACGCAACTTGAAGATGAACCTGCTGCTATACATTTCTCAGAGGGTGGTCCGTGGTTTAAAGGATACGAGAATGTAGAGTACGCAGAAGAATGGAACAAAGCATTAGGGAAAACATATGCCGATAAATCTCGTAACAAGCTTTAACGTAAAGGCGTGGGATCTCTACGCCAAAGACTTTATAACTTCCTTTGACGAAAAGTGGGACGACCAGATACAGCTTGCCGTTTACTATGACGGTGGAGAACTGCCGGAAGACATCGTAGACAGTCCTCGTATCTCTTACTTCAAACTTGAAAAGGACAAGGAGTGGAAAGAGTTTCACAAAACGTTTGGTCAGAACAACGGTAAGTCTGAAGAACAAAAGGAGACTGAGACAGAATGGCCTCCAAAGAATTTCGTACAGGATGAAACATACAACTACCGTATGGATGCCGCACGGTTCTCTCATAAAGTATTTGCTATAACGGGAGAAGCAAGAAGGATCATTCATATTGTACACGGTGCAGTGGCAAAGGCAGGAGGTAATCCTTTACACGCTGACATAGGACATCTTGCATGGATAGACTCCGACTCTAAAACTAAACAGGAAGTCAGTCTTGAAGCTGCAACAGAGATGATCTGTAAAGGAGACAACATAGAGTTTGCCGACATCTGTCATCTTGGTCGAACTTCCATCGACTATAGCTGTACTTCTTTTATTACTTTTAATTTGACAAGTATGAGAGTACAGGAATTTCTCAGCGACTTTCGGGGGATCTACGTAAGCGGTGAGATATTCGGATACAGAGAATGGACAGATGCGTTTGTCTTTACCAGACTTCTTACGATGTACGCCGTGCATGGGCTGAACGTTTGTAATCTTTCAGAAGGCTGTACGGACCTTGACGCATTTGAATATTCAGAAGTCGGAAAGTACATGGTTCATAACAAAGGGAACCGTAAGATAACAGGAGATCTACCACCTGATGTAACAGGACCGCGCCGTAATGAATTGATCCCAAAGATCGTAGCGCATTACAAGTTTGATAACATACTGGAGATAGGTACGTGGAGTGGCGCACGTGCTATCAAGATGGC
>Ga0114908_1000973_pt1 | contig 14910 bp, 28 predicted proteins | sample MalvireepMed_s17_FD_87292 | JGI IMG/M metagenome (GOLD analysis project Ga0114908, IMG submission 87292) | Marine viral communities from the Global Malaspina Expedition - Malaspina viral metaG DeepMed_s17 | ecosystem: Environmental > Aquatic > Marine > Oceanic | place: Mediterranean Sea... | reverse complement strand
GAAGAAAAGACCGTACGGCTATATTGTCCAACATGCTGGAAAAAAGCCATTGAGATTCTTGAAGATTTCAAGAGCCACTTAAAAGAAAAAGATAAAAAATGAAAATTTTAAACGAAGAAAAAATAGCACTTATTGCATTTATAGTTAGTGTAACTCTAATCAGTTTTATACTCTATTTCGCCGCAGGAGTATGTTAATATGAGGAGAAAAGATGACTGATAGCATAAATCATCCAAAACATTACAATATAAATTGGGCCGGAGAACAGGCCATCGAAACATATGATTACATTAATTCTTGGAAAATGGGATACGCTGAAGGAAATATAATTAAATATGTCTCAAGACATAAATATAAAGGAAAGGCGTTACAAGATCTTAAAAAAGCGCGTTGGTACCTCGATAAAATAATTGAGGAGCTAGAAGTTGGCGCCAAACAAAATAAAACAGAAGGAGATCCATAATGGGAACTATTACCATTCTAATTTTTGCTGCCATTGGCGCATGCGTTGGCGCATTTATGTTCTTTTACTTTGCGACGAGGACCAAATACTTGCGTGGGCCAACTGGTGCTCAAGGCCACTCCGGGGAAGACGGCAAAGACGGCGCCAACGGCGTCAGCGTCGCATCAACGATCATCAACAACGCTGGACAGTTGGTCGTCACTCTAACCAATGGACACACCACCACCAGTGAAAGCCTGGTGGGGCAACCGGGAATCAACGGCATTCACGGCAAAGATGGCTTGCACGGCGCCGATGGTACCCCAGGCAAAGACGGCAAGGACGGAAAAGATGGGTTCAATGGCATCCACGGAAAAGACGGCGTAGATGGCGTAGATGGCGTCGACGGAATCGACGGAGTCAGCGTTGCGTCGGCGATTGTTGACAACGCCGGGCAACTGGTGATTACTCTAACCAATGGGAATATCAACACCAGTGAAAGTCTGATCGGACAACCCGGCAAAGACGGAGCCAACGGTCTCGCCGGGAAAGACGGAGAAGACGGTGCTCCGGGAACAGACGGAAAAGATGGACTCAACGGAAAAGACGGGGAAGCTGGACTCAATGGAAGCCACGGGAAAGACGGCGCGCCAGGCCTTAATTTTGGACGTCCCTTGTTTAAAGGAAACGACGGAAGAGACGGGGCACCCGGGCCCGATGGAAAAAGTGGAAAAGACGGGGTAGGCATCACATCGGCTATAGTTAACGCTGAAGGTCAATTGGTGATAATGTTTAGCGACGGAAACTGTTACACTAGCGAAAGTATCATCGGTCCACGGGGACAAACGGGCCTACCCGGGCACGTCGCAAGAAGCGAAACTCAAAATAAAGCTGACCGAGGTCTGCGTCGGAAACATCTTGGACAGATTGACCCAGGCCAAGGAATATCTTAATGAAAATCGGTGACTTAATAAAACATAAAAATGTCGAAACCACAGGAATAATATTGGATATTCTTATACCCAATCAGCATCTTGAATACCGAAGTGAAGAATATGCGAAAGTCATATTTTCAGGAGACCTACACACAAGACTTGCGCCATTTAAACTAATAAAAGAGAATTGGGAGGTTATTAGTGAGATTTAAAGAAGCCCTAACGTATGATGACATATTATTAGTGCCTCAATATTCAGATATTGAGAGCAGAAAAGAGATTAACATTGGAAATATCTTAGATGAAAAAATACACTTAGATCTCCCAATCATATCTGCACCAATGGACACTGTAACCACAACTGATATGGCAATTGCTATGGGGAAAGCTGGCGCTTTAGGAATAATTCATCGCTATAGCTCAATTGAAGAACAATGCGAAATGGTTAAAAAAGCATGGGAGCATGTTGAATATGTTGGAGCCGCCGTAGGAGTTGTTGGCGATTATTTGAAGCGAGCCTCGCGTGTATATCATAATGGTGCAAAAGTTTTATGTATTGATGTGGCCCACGGTCATCATAAATTAGTAGAAAAAGCGATCAAGTCCATCAAAGAAATGCTCAAAGATGATGTACATATTATAGCAGGAAACGTAGCTACGCTGGAAGGTTTCAACGCTTTGGCAGATTGGGGCGCAGATAGTGTACGTTGCAATATTGGGGGCGGATCAATTTGTTCGACAAGAGTTCAAACTGGCCATGGTGTACCAGGATTACAAACTATTTTTGATTGCGCGCAATCAGATCGAAATACAAAAATCATTGCTGATGGCGGCATTCGTTCTTCTGGCGATATTGTAAAGGCCTTGGCTGCTGGAGCTAACTTTGCAATGCTTGGGTCCATGTTGGCTGGGACTAATGAATCTCCTGGTGATATGATCATTGGAGTATTAAATACAAAAACAAAAGTTTACAGAGGAATGGCAAGCAAAGAAGCACAATTTGACTGGAGAGGAAAGTTTTCTTCAAACGAAGGTATATCTACAACAATTCCATATAAAGGTAGTGTGAAAAACGTGTTAATGGACTTGAGCAATGGCATCCAATCGGGTCTATCATACTCAGGTTGTAGAAATATCACAGAGTTACAAGAAAATGCTATCTTCATACGCCAAACTTCTTCTGGCTTATCCGAAAGCAAAACCCATATACTGGGGAGGAAGTAATGCCCGATTATGGAAAAACATTAAAACAAATTTGTTTTGATAGCAATGATCATCTTCACGCTAATTTAAAGCTACGTTTACATTATGATGGTCTTAAAATAAAAGAATTTTTTAATAAAATTGTAACTGGATACTTAGAAAAAAATGAATACATTATGAATTTTATTGAAGAACTCAAAGAAAAAAAGCAATTATCACAAAAGAAGCGAAATAAAATTAATCGCTCAAGCGCAAAGGCAAAAGAGACCGAAAGAAAATTTGCGCTAGATAAATCTGAGATCGAAAATATATTTGATATAATAGAAAAGGAGCAAGGTGTATGAATAAGTGTGCTATGGAGTGTATTATGAACAACAATCAGTGCAGCGAGGAGGGTTGTCGCATGTGGATTGAATATAAAGAAGACTTAAATTGTACTTTGATAGCGGTGCACAACAACAAAGGCTCCATGAGTTTAGAGGAAGTTTCTAAAAGGTTTGGCTTAAGCATTGTGAGAATTAAACAGATACAAGATAAAGCTTTACAAAAATTAAGAAAAAATAATCCGTTATTGAAATGAAATACTATTTAATAATGTAGAAACGCCTATTTTAAGGAGAGGTATAATGAGTGATAACAAAAAGCAACTTTTAAATGAATCAACAGTGCGTCGTTTTATGGGTTTGGCAGGCATTGGTGCACTGTCCAATAACTTTGTTGATGAAAAACGACTTACCGAGGAAACGATAGAGATACCCGATGTCCCCGATGTCGAGGACGCTACAGATGTTGAGCCCGTCATGACCGAGCAAGAAGAAGATGAGATGCCGCCGATGCCAGGCGAAATGGCGGAACCCGGCCTTGAAGATGAAATGCCTTTGCCAGATGAAGAAATGGAAATGGAAGAAGAAGGGGAAGTGGAAGACGTTGATCTCTCCATGGAAGAGGCTGAAGTACTTATTTCTCTCGGTAGAAAACTAGAAGGCGAGTTAGAGGGCGAAGAAGCTGAACTAGAAGGAGAAGAACTGATGCCCCCAGAAGCCGAAGCTGCCGAAGCGGGATTGCCACCTAGTCCTGAAACTGCCATGGCCGAAGCTCTTATCAAAAAACTTACCTCGCGAGTTTCTAATCGAATAAAAAAAGAATATGTTGTCAACGAGGTAATGAAACGAGTTGCTGGTCGCCTTAAAGGGGCAACAAGTGCAAAAAGAAGAAAGAAATAAAAAAAGTTTTAAGTTTAAACTTCTTAACGTACAACCAACTCGGCCATTGTCGCAATGGGCATGTCCACTACAAGAAAATCAAGAAAAAATAGTTGACAAAGTAACAGATATTCTGATAAAATATTTATCAGATAGATGATAAAACAACAATAGGAGTTTTCATGGCTGAATTATTATGGTTTCTAGGCGGCGCTCTGGTCTATCAAATGTTGATTAAAGTGCTTAGAATTTCTCAACTCTATGTGCTTTTTCAAGAAATCCACGCACACACATTGCTGATGCTCGACAGCGCTTCTCAAGATTTGGAAACCGCAGTGCAATTAAAAATGGAAACATTAGAAGCTTCTGCTGTTGAACAAGACCAAGTTAAATTAATTAACCATGCAGATAAACAAGCTGTCGAAACTTGGCGCACCACAACAGTTATTAAAATACAACAATTTGTTCCAAACGTTTTTAAATCTGCAATTAAATATGATAATTGGAATGAAATGAAAAAGTATCTTCGTGATATACTTAAATCATGAAGGAAAGTAACAAAGCGATCTTAGATTGGTTAAAAGATGAAGGCGCCATATCTATAGACGACAATCTAATCATAGCAGAAAAAGCATTTTTTGTAAATTCAGTTGTCAAATGGTCCAAGGAACAAGTCGAAGGAGGAACGATGAAAAAACCACAGATTGACAACTGCATGTTTATTTTAAGAAGATTTTTAAAAGGAAAGCTTGACCTTTGCTGGGATAATGGTATAATTAAAGTACAGGAAATCTCTTCCAAAAGGAGCAAAAAATGCAAGCAATAGCATGGCGAGTACAAACCGAAGATAAAGAAAAATTTAGTTATCGACTTCAAATCGATGGCATCAGGGGAATTCGGGCACAGAATCGAATCCTAAAAATCGTAGAACAATGGAATCCTTCGGGCGAAGGGTATTGTCCTAGAAACAATGAAGCTATACTATTTTTTACACGGACTTTTGAAACGGTTCAATCTTGGATAAAGTGGGCAAAACAATATCCTTATGAGCTTATAGAGATAAAAAAAGATGGTACACCAAAGCCCATTAAATTAGGTGCAGCGGCGCGCAAGCGGAAAAAAGGCACAAAAAGATCTTAAAAGGATTTTAAAATGTTCAATTGGCTTTTGACCATAATTAATAAACGTTTATCGAAAAAATATGGTTGGCAGCCGATATGGTTTTTAAGAAAAAGATTTGATAAAGTTTTAATTAAAAGAATTAAAGCATTTCAAAGAAAGAACAAACTATTTCCAAGCGGGATTTGTGGGAAAAAAACATATCGCCTTGTCTTATTAAAAGTCTTGCTGGGTATTAAACAAAGAAAACACTAATTATGACATGGTAGATATAAACAAATTAATTTCAAAGCATTATGTGAATTCAAGCACTTTTCTAAAAATGATTCAAGAGCAACTTCATGATACAAGGGAGCGTTTGTTTGAAAAAGCTGCTCCACCCGAAACAGAAGTTGAGGAAGAAATAGGGCGTGATATTGTTTTAAAATTTACGCGATTGAGGCTTTCAGAAAAGATGTGGGGCAAAGAAGGTACAGAAGATCGAGCTATTATAGAAAACATAATGTCTAAAATTATAGCTAAAGGTGACACTTTAAAAGATAAAATACGCATTCTTAGCAATTTTATTGATAGCCCCCCACAAACAAATGATATATCTGAAATTTTAAGTCACATTGTTTTCCTTGACACACTGACCAATATCATGGTCCACTTTAATGCATCTGCTGCTGGTTTTACTTTTGAAGGTTTTTTGGCTGCTTTGTTGGGAGGTAGACAAATCGGTGTTGCTGAAGGTGCTGGAGTCCAAGACCTTATCAATAATGATAAAATGCCAATTAGTTTGAAACTTCTTACGGGCGAAGGTGGAGAAGGCAAGGCTTCTGTTGAGGGTAGCTTTAGAGATTTGTGTGATCATTTCATTGATCCAGGCGGGCTTAGACAAGATCCAGAAAGCGGACATTATCTTGGGGGAACTGCTGGTGCAGACGGTCATATGACTTATGTGGTGGCCTTAAAATCATTCAGGGAGAAAGAAGTTCAACAAGCCCTAGAGGGTGAAGAAGCTCAAATAATAAACTTTTATCAATTTGATTTTAATGCTTATAATTTCTTGGATTCAATGCGATCCAATCCAAATAACATGAAATTGCTTTTACTACCAGAAGATTTAGCTAATGACCCTCGAAATGATGCCCCAACGACCGAGGTAGAAGCTGGAGAGCAAGATTTATTGAATCTCATTAATGCTGACGATTATGATGCGTTAAAAGCCCCAGATAAACAGAAACTTATGATTCTTATTAACAAATATGATGCTGACACTGTGACGGATCTTTTTTCAAAAATGGACTTTGAAATTGATCCTAAAAACACAAAGTACAAAACTTTAGTTTGGAAAGATACAAGAAAAGGATTTGATAGACCAAGAACAGACGCAAAGAAACAATTACCATGGGAACCACAAAAAGGTTCTGAAAAGTTAAAAGCTGTTGGCCCTATAAAACATGACACATATTTGGACGTTGCAACTTCTATTGGAATGTTAGAACAAGCATTGGCAGAAAGCCCAGAGAAATTTTGGGGTTACATTGCACGAACATTAGGCTATGTTCAAGGTGCTAGCGGTGTAACACAGTTTCATATAGCCCGAGCGTATTATTCTAGAAAAAGCTATGATACACACGGTATGGGCTGGATTGGTGGAATTCCTATTGGTCGAGCAGCAGTTAACACACTGGCTCAAGCATATGTTGATGTACTTAATCAAGAAATCTTTGATTTATTTGAAAAAGTTGAAACTTTAACTAATCAAATTAATGGATATTTTGTTGGCGGAGACAAGACACAAGGTCTTGCAGCCGCTGGAACTGCTAATGAAATTGAAACAGGTACACGAGAGTACGTTGAAAAAGCTGAAGAAATTGAAAATCCCTAGTTAAAATATTAAATTTAAATGTTATAATATAATCAAACAAAGAGGTTAATGTGAGCAAAAAATATGAATCTAATTTAGAACTTCACAATAAAATTCTTAAAGGTGTAAAAACACTCACTGACAATGTAGCATCAACATTAGGCCCAAGAGGTAGAAACGTTATCCTTTGTAAAAAAGGCCAAAGACCTGTCGTCACTAAAGACGGGGTATCAGTTGCTAAATTTATAGAATTTGATGATCCATTTGAAAATGTTGGCGCGCAAATTATCAAACAAGCTGCTGCAAAAACTAATGCAGAAACAGGAGATGGCACAACGACATCTACTGTACTGGCAAACGCCATATTTGAAAAAGCACAAAAGTATTTAATTGCTGGCGCGCCACCAATAGAATTAAAAAGAGGAATTGATAAGGCAGTAATTGAAATTGTTAAAAATTTAAAGGAAATGTCAAAACCAATTTCTTCTGAAGAAGACATTGCACATATTGCTACAATTTCTGCCAATGGCGATAAAACAATTGGAAAGCTCATCGCAACGGCAGTTGATCTAGCTGGAAAAGATGGCTCAATTACCATTGAAGAGGCTCGCTCAATTGAAACCAGCTTAGACATTGTAGAAGGCTTTCGCTTCGATTCTGGCTATTTAGCCTCCGCTTTTATCACAGATGAAAAACGTGGCGCTGTAAAATATGAAGATCCTTTGATTTTAGTAACGGACGAAAAGATTGAAACTGTTGATGAAATGATGCCAGTCTTGGAATTGATTTCTAGAGAAACAAGACCGGCCATTATTGTTGCAGATAACATTGACGGACAAGCACTTGCAGCACTCATTATGAATGCCGTTCGCGGTACGCTCCGTATTGCAGCGGTAAAAGCTCCTCGCTATGGAGAAGAAAGAAGAAATATTTTAAGGGATTTGGCACTCTCTGTCGGCGCAACTTTCATTACACGATCTGATGACTTAAGATTGCGAGACATGAAATTAACAGATTTTGGCACAGCAAAAACATTTGAATGTTCTAAAAACGAAACAACAATAGCCGGTGGCCGCGGAAAGTTAGAAGATGTTGAAAAAAGAATTGAAGCTTTAAAAGTTGAATTAGAACAAACTGAAGATATGTACGAGTGCGAGAAGATCCAAGACAGAATTACACGATTGGCTAGTGGCATCGCAGTAATCAGAGTTGGCGCAGCAACAGAAATTGAAATGATAGAGAAGAGACACCGAATTGAAGATGCGCTAGAAGCAGTTAAGGCAGCACAACAAGAAGGAGTTGTACCAGGTGGAGGTGTTGCTTTAATCCGCGCAAGTAAAAACCTAAGTGTTGAGACAGACAATGAAGATCAAAAACTAGGAGTTAAAATAGTTTTAGAAGCAGTAAAAGCACCACTGCAACAAATGACCGTTAACGCAGGAGAATCACCAGATTTAATTTTATCTACTGTGGAAAATCAAGAAAATTCTTTTGGCGTGGATTTCATCTCTGGTGATGAAATTAACATGCTAGAACAGGGAGTTATAGATCCGGTAAAGGTGACGCGATGTGCTTTACAAAACGCAGCATCGGTTGCGTCAATTTTAATTACGACAAACCATGCTGTTATTGAAGTTTAGTCACTATTTATAAGTGAACGGGGGGGGAGCTTTCGATGCCTGAAAATTCTGCAGTTGCATTCGCTGAGATGTCCGGAAAGTTTGATCAAATAATGGATAAAATAGAAACAGTCAAAGAAAAACAAGATGAGATGGCTGCGGACATTGGGCAAATTAAAGAGGCGGTCTATAATCCAGACCAAGGATTATATGCTAGACTTCGTGAATTAGAATCTTGGAAAGACACCTCTTCTCGACTTATTTGGATTATCATCACTGCCATTGTTGGCTTAACTTCTGCTACAGTATATAAAATAATTTTTTAAAAAAGTGTTGACAAGGGCAATTCTTTGTGTTAGTCTATACTTAGAGGAATTTTATGAATGAAAACAGAGTCAGCATTACCCATTCGGTTGAATTTACAAAAGTACCAGAGGCGGTAAGCGATTTAATAAATAAAGTATACAATTCAGATTATCTTTCATTGTCTAAAGATTTCGATGAGCTATTAGCCTATTTAAATAAGCAAAATGAAAAACGAGCTATTGAAAAAATCGAAGGCATACGAAAAAAACTAATGAATATTGACTTTTGTATGAGTGATAGTAGCGGTATACTTTCATCGTACCAAGCGTATCTAATTGGAACCAAAGAGGATGATGATGGCACCAAATCCGTATGATTTAGTTTATTATCCAGCCGGAACAATGCTGATACAATACAACAAAGAAGTTGAGGATATTGAAATTGATCCTCGAAAAACATATATTGGACCTTCTCCGATAAAGTATAAGAAATTAGAAAAGCCTATAAATGTTATTATACTAGAAAAAGTTTCTAGGGATAACTATTCAAAAATTTGGTTTGAAGGAGAAGAATGGTATGTTAAGGAGTAAAAAATATGATTAAGTTAGTTGAAATTTGTGAATCGCTAAATGCTGCGGTCGCCTCACAGAAATCTTATATTTTAAGAGAAATATATGTAAACCCAAAGCACATAATTTCGCTGAGAGAAGAAAACTCTTATAAACAAAAATTAGCTGAAGGTAAACTACCAAACAATCTAGATTCAAGGCAATGTTTTACAAGAGTCACTTTGGACAAAGGTCATACTGGTCTAGACGTTGTAGTAGTTGGCGCGCCAAGTCTCATTGAATCTAAGCTTAGTGAAGGGAAAAGAGAGTTACTACATGGATGAGCACTACACAATCTGGATTAAAACTGATTGTCCTTTTTGTGTTAGTGCAAAAGACGAACTTTTTAGACAAAAAGTCGACCACACCATCAACATTATGGATACAAAACCAGAAGCCCTTGATAAATTAAAAAAATTATGGACCCACTCCACAGTCCCAATTATTGTTTACCGCGATAAGGTAGTAGAAGCTTTAATTGGCGGCTCCACCGACTTAAAAAAATGGTTTGATGAGAGAAACAATGATTGAATGTACTTTAGCGAATATGGAAAGATCCTTTTTAAACACAAATAAAACAAAAAATGGTCTATACTCCAGTTGTATGTTTTATGGGGTCAAGGGATTTGGCAGTAAGGTGTGGGTTGTTATAGTTAATATTGATTTAGATTATGACAAGCATGACTCGGAAGGAAAAAGCCTAGAAGAAATTGCAAAGGAATGTGTAGAATATTTGAACACTCCACCTAAAAGCAAATATGGTAAACGAAGAAAGCGAAAGCCCACATATGGCTCATTTCACGATGAACCATATAGAGCCTATTTAAAAGAGAAAAACAGTAAAAAATATATACAGGCCCTGTTGCTTGTCAGCGACAGAAAAAGAAGTTGTTTTTGGGGTGCAGGCGAAAAGTTGTCTCTAAAAAGATGAGCAATAAAGAAATTGCATATTCGATTTCTGAAAATGAATATATTGACTACATGAACAAACTTTATCTGGACCAGCAGGCTGTCAATAATTTGCTTTTCGATGAGCCTTCTTCGTCTGGCAATGTGACCACTAAAGCTTTACTGTGTGAACACTACACTACTTGTTATTATTTTGACCGATTCTTAGAGGAGCTAGAAGATACTTTTGTCGCTGAAGATGGAATGTTTTACTTAGATGACAAGCAAGCCATACGTGTTACATTTTTATTATTTACTCTGGCACAGACTAAGGAAGAGTTGCTAAAAAATACGGTTTCATTATCTTTCCACTAATTAATTTTAGGGGGACAAAGGAATGAAAATGTTTTTAACCTTAATTATTTTTATTTTATTTTCTAGCATGGCCTTTGCCAAACCACCAAGCGAAAAACGCTCAAAATTCTACGACTTCAATGAACAACTTATCAATGGCGAAATAAAAAAACCAACTGCGTTGTACACTAGTGCACGCGAAAAAGTAAGATTTGATCGTCTGCTGAGTTTGAAAAAATCTTTCTTGTCTAACCTCTTTAGGACACACAAGATGAAGATTTTTAAGTGATTATTATTAAATAAAATATATTTTTTTTCTTTTTTAAATATTTGAACCATATGTATTAATAGAGGTGCGTAATTCAATGCGCACTTTACCAAAAAATTAAAGCAATTTAAGACTTGGAGCACCATTTACTGGATTAGTTTACGCGGAGAAGAAGTAAGTGTCGAATGGGACAAAAGCCAAATATCTCACCTTTTTTATTTTTTTTAATTTCATATCATATTTCAGCATTCAACTACTTTTCACGGCCAGTAAATATAATTTTATAACAAGCTTTGATCACGTAATCCCATTCATTCCAGAGTTCGTTTGGATTTATCACACTCTAATTCCAGTGATTCTCATAACAATGTTCAGCCTCATAAGTAAGAAAAAAGTATTTTTATCTGCATTTGCAGCCTTTATGATTGCTACAATCACACTAAGTGTATTTTATGTTCTACTTCCTTCTTTTTATCCACGCGAATCTTTTGTTGACCTTTCATCCGTTTCTGGCTGGCTGCTTGAATTGACTCGAACCGTCGATGGGGCAAATAATACTTTTCCATCCGGCCACGTAACATTTTCATGGCTTCTAGCTTTTGTTGTTAGTTTGACACAATATGCAAAAAGCCGACCGTGGATTAAGACAGCTTATTATATTTGGGCAATTTTAATTACTATTTCAACGCTAGCTCTGAAACAACATTTTATAGTAGATGTTCTATCTGGTGTGTTGTTGGCTACTACGTGTTATTATTTGTCTAAAAAAATTACCTTTAAACGACTGCTAATAGCTAATTAGTATATGACCTTGACATACCCCGAGGAAATAAAACTCAACGACAACAAACGTATAATCAACAAGGTATTAAAAAAAAGAATCTCCCTAAAAATAAATAATTTTTCTTTACAAGAAGACTTTGTAAATGACTGTTCTTGCGTGTCTTTTGTGTTAAAATGCAACGGCAATAAAGAACAGCAAACACTTGATATTTCTAATAAAGGCTCTGGGGTGATTGATGCCGTGTACACGGGAGTATTAGAAAAGTTTAAGGACAGGTACATTTCATTGCAAGAGGTGGTGTTGCATGATTTTATAGTTACAGTTGACTTTAAGGGAAGCAAAACAATATTAAATACCGATGCTCCGGTAGAAGTAAAAATTGCGTTGTTAGGTACTTCATCGGCAAGAAATAAATTATATTTTAAGGCAAAGTCTAATTCTCTTGTAAAGTCTGGTATAATGGCGGTTTGTAAAGCTATGGAATACTTAATTAATTCAGAATTAGCAGCCATACAATTATACAAAGACATACAATCTGCAAACAAACGACAAAGAACAGACTTACAAGACGTTTATGTCTCTCAGCTTTCAGCATTAGTAGAATTCGTTTCATATGCGGAAGTCATAGAAAGGAGCAAATAAATTATTTTTTTTATTGACAAAGTGGTTAAAATAGGTTACATTGGTTATGTGAAAAGTGCTAGTTTTATCAAAAAAGGCTTGACAAGTTAAGCCCAATATACTATAATACGAATAGGATAGTGATGGAGAACAAAATGGTTGACAAAATTATTCAATATGAAAATGGCGAGATGAATGACGAAGAAGTAATATCATTTTTTCAAGAACTTATTGATTCTGATTTAGCATGGAAGCTTCAAGGTCACTATGGTCGTACTGCAAAATTTCTTATAGAAGAGGGACAATGTGTGCCGCGTCGGTGATATAGTCAGTTATGATGGAAATATATGGGACGATGTTATTGGCATCGTGTTAGAAATCAAAGGGCGAAAATGGGTAAAAGTACGATGGGCAGATGGTGTTATCCACGATGAACACATAAAGGACTTAAAAATAGTTTCGAGAAGTCGATAATTTACATAACATTGATTAAACCTTCAATGATGCTCCTGAAGAAAAATAAATTTTAGTTAAAAGGCATCTGGTAATGTGGCGCGACGAGGACAGCGGCTCGACTTCTCTAATTTCAACATAAGGAAAATATGAAAAAACACAATGATAAAATTGTTTGTAAAGATGGATTTGTAATGAGCGTACAAGCAAACGAAGGCGCATATTGCAGTCCACGAGTTGACGACGCAGCAGAATATACCGCAGTCGAAGTTGGTTATCCAAGCGAGTGCGAATCTTTATTACTGGAATGGGCCGAGGATGCAACTGCTCCAACGGATACAGTTTACGGGTGGGTGCCTGCTTCAAGAATCTCTTTGGTGTGTGCTAAACACGGCGGTGTTATTTCTGGCGAATTGCCACCAGGCATCCCCTTACTTGAGGTGGACAATGAAAGTCGGTGACATGGTTGAACTTTCTGCTGCTGGGCGAAATACAATGTATTGTCGGAGCATGCGAGGAAAAACCGGGATAGTTGTTGAGATACGCTCGAAAAAAAAGTACATGTATCCTATTGTTGTAAACTGGATTGGCGTGGGAAATGTAGGACTGTTAAGAAATAGTTTAAAATTCGTTTCTAAGGCTCAACGATGAAAATACGACTCAAGAAAAAAAGACTAATTATTTCAATAATTTGGGTCGTAACCGCTTTTGCCTGTGCTCACTTTCTTGCCAAATTATTTCTATAAAAAGTTCTTGACAAGTAGCTTCAAATTTGAGATAATAGTTATAGATGATGGACAAGGGAAAAAATATGCTCAAAAGGTTTGAAAGCGCAAATCGCAACGGGAGTCTTCTTTCCCAATGGGAAAAAGGTTTTATTGAAAGCTTGACTGAGCAGTTTAATAAACGTGGTCGTCTTTCACCCAAACAGATTGAAATATTTGAGCGCATTGAAACGCAAAAACTATCCAAGACGGCACAAGAAGCTAGCCAGAAATGGGCTGCAAGCTACGATGATGAAAAACGACGGATTGCTTTAATTTGCGCGAAATATTACCTCACAGCCGGATACTTTACTGCTCTGGCAATGAACATCGTCGAGGATGCGTCTTTTGTGCCTTCCGAGAAGGCATGGAAGAAAATGTGCCAAAACAAGTACGCCTTGAAAGTTGTCGCAGCTTACGACGCTGCTCCTAAGTATGCTGTCGGCTCTGTTGTAAGATTCCGTGCAACTGCCGATTGGGTCATGAAAATTAAAGCTAACGATATGCCGTGCGTAGTCATATCTTCTGGTGGGTATGTTCTTAACGCTGCTAAGGGCGCGAAACCATACAAAGTTTTACCATACGGCTCAGTTCAAATGATTGAATGTGAAGAACGTCATATTAAAAAGGGTAAGAAAAACCTAAAGAAAACAAAGAAAACGGACACTTACGATGACGTCCCATTCTAAAGCGCCAAAAGTGGGCGACTTAGTTTCCTGGGTCGAAGACGTTGGAATTGTTGAAGAAACTCGCGGCACAGATATAAAAGTACTCTGGCAAGTACCTATCAAAAACGGATTCGATGACATTAAAATCTGTTGGGTGGCGTGTCGCAGCGTAGAAATACTTTCGAGAGCATAAAAAAACAAAATACTTCTTGACATTTCTGTCAAAATTTGAGATAATATAATAGAACCTAGTCGAAAAGGAAGAAAAAATGAGTTGGGATGGAACTGTTAGGTGTTCGCATTGTTACACTAAGGGTCACAACCGTGCAAGTTGTCCAGAATTGAAAGAACGTATGGAGTCACGCCTCAAAGATAATCCAGACGACTGGCGCGCCAAAGAATATTTTGAAAAGAAAAGTCGCCGCAGTAACCGCACGTGCGGCTATTGTAAAAGAACTGGTCACAACCGCAAAACGTGTTCCGAGACAAAGAAAGATAAACAACGGTTCATTGAAAAAAATGTGGAAATTCGCGAAGAAGCATTAAGTTGGCTCAAAGAGGCTGGACTTGGCGTTGGTACACTTGTCAAATATAGTTACTGGTCTCGTGTACACTACGAGACACGGCAAGCCCTTGGACTAGTAAAAAATATTCGATGGGATAACATTAAGGCGCAAATTGGTCGTCCTGACAGCACATTTTCTAATTCGACTATATCATTTTTGGATTGTGTACCAGTGGATTCTATGGACATAAACGAACTTAGCACCCACTACACCGCTGCGTTGGAAATTGTAAGCACTATTCCAAGTCAGTTAGTT
>Ga0114908_1000968_pt1 | contig 14957 bp, 13 predicted proteins | sample MalvireepMed_s17_FD_87292 | JGI IMG/M metagenome (GOLD analysis project Ga0114908, IMG submission 87292) | Marine viral communities from the Global Malaspina Expedition - Malaspina viral metaG DeepMed_s17 | ecosystem: Environmental > Aquatic > Marine > Oceanic | place: Mediterranean Sea... | reverse complement strand
CCGAGCGGCCGCTCGGCGCATATAACCGGCAGGAGGCAGGCGGCGGACGGGTCGCTCGCCAATCGGGTCAGGTCGGGAACGAAGCAGCCCCAACGAGTTTTTTCGCCCGGGTCGCTCGTCTGTCTCCGCCTTACCCATGAAATTCAATCAATTGATGTTGCGCAGGTCTGTGCCCAGCTCGAGGTGCAGCCTCAGGCGCGCCAATGTCCGGAACACAGAGAAGTTCAGCTTCGCGCGCTCCAGAATGTATTGATTGCGGTCGAGCCCCGGGGTCAGTGTGCTGGTCTCCTGAAGGTGCAACAGATGCCGACCATCCTTTTGCGGGACGATTGTGAACTCGCAAGATGATTCGGTCACCGCACAGTGCTTGTCCGTCGACCGCGCAGTCGTGCGATAGCAATAGCGTTTGCGCGGGCGGGATTCGGTGACTTCGAAGACGAGCGTGACATCGGGCTGGTCTGGGTCGCTGGCCTCGAAAATGTCGTAGGCAGGGTTGCCGGCACCGAAGGTAAAGCCGCGCTGGCGCAGGGCATTGCTTGGGGAGGCAAGGTCCAGTCGTTCAAAGATCTCGGCGGCGGGGGCGTCGATGACCGTTTCGCCGTCATTCACGATGGGCGCGTTGGCCCAGTTCTCAAGGGTCTGATTCTTTAGCCAGTTCAGCATAGTATCCTCTTGCAGGTCAGAATTGGACCAATGAGACCATAATGCACGGTGGACGTTAGTGATTGTCTCAACAGGTCGGACCAATCGGTTGAGGAATCGTCACTCTGCGTTAACTGAATCCCTGTCGATTGATCTTCCAAGAGGTAAAATCGGACCAATCTGAAAAGAGATTTGTGATGCAGATTTGTGCAGTCTCTGAAAGGCCAATACTGGCGGGCCATCGATGGGTGTGTTAATCATTGATTAACCAGAATTCCACGGCAAATTTGACGTTTTAGAGACAAGGCCCGTTGACCCGATATTAACCTTCAGACACTATATCTTGTGTCAGGAACGGGGTTGAGAGCAATATCTGGCTTTCAGGGGCTTCCGGACCTATATGTATCTATCGATTCTGAAGGGCTGCTCTTATGTCTGCAACCGAGGCAAAAACTGTGTCTAAATCTGCGCTCCGCAAGGGTAAGCCCAAGGCTGGAGTGGAAGGCCTGCTGCGCGTTGTTGAAGGCAGCCCGATTGTGATGGATCCGTCGCGTGATTCCCTTCTGACCGAATTCGGCAAGAAGACGCTCCAGGATCGCTATTTGCTGCCCGGTGAGTCCTATCAGGACATGTTCGCCCGCGTTTCGCTGGCCTTCGCCGATGACACCGAGCACGCTCAGCGCCTGTACGATTATATGTCCAAGCTCTGGTTCATGCCTGCGACGCCTGTTCTTTCGAACGGTGGCGCGGCACGCGGCCTCCCCATTTCCTGCTTCCTGAACCAGGTTGGCGACTCGCTAGACGATATCGTTGAGACTTGGACCGAGAATGTCTGGCTCGCATCAAATGGCGGCGGCATCGGAACCTATTGGGGCAATGTCCGCTCGATTGGCGAGAAGGTTGGTCAGAACGGTCAGACCTCCGGAATCATCCCGTTCATTCGTGTCATGGATTCGTTGACGCTGGCGATCAGCCAAGGTTCGCTGCGCCGTGGCTCGGCCGCGTGTTACATTGATGTCCACCACCCGGAAATCGAAGAGTTTCTCGAAATCCGCAAGGCGTCCGGCGACTTCAACCGGAAATCCCTGAATCTGCATCACGGTATCAACATAACCGACGACTTCATGGAAGCGGTGAAAAATGATGAGGATTACGGCCTGATCAGTCCGAAGTCGAAGGAAGTTATCCGGACGATCAATGCTCGTAAATTGTGGCAGAAAATTCTTGAGCTGCGCATGCAGACTGGTGAGCCATACCTGTTGTTCACCGACACCGTGAACAACGCCATGCCTGCTCACCAGCGCAAGCTTGGCCTGAAGGTCACACAGTCCAATCTCTGCTCCGAAATTACCTTGCCAACCGGTGTCGACCATGCCGGCCAGGATCGCACCGCTGTGTGCTGCCTGTCTTCGGTCAATGCCGAGAAGTATCTCGAATGGTCCAAGGATGAGACCTTCATCGAAGACATCTTCCGCTTCCTCGACAATGTGCTTGAAGACTTCATCGAGCGCGCGCCGCCGGAAATGGCCCGCGCTGTCTACTCCGCGAAGCGTGAGCGTTCGGTCGGTCTCGGCCTGATGGGTTTCCACTCCTTCCTGCAGACAATGAATGTGCCGCTGGAAAGCGCCATGTCGAAAGTCTGGAACGAGAAGATGTTCAAGCACATCCGGCAGGGTGCCGATGCGGCTTCTGTCAAGCTCGCCAAAGAACGGGGGCCCTGTGAGGATGCCCGTGACGTCGGCATGATGGCCCGTTTCAGCCACAAGATGGCCGTGGCCCCAACAGCATCGATCTCGATCATCTGTGGTGGAACGTCGGCTGGCATTGAGCCAATCCCGGCAAACGTCTACACCCACAAGACGCTGTCAGGTTCCTTCACTGTGAAGAACCAACAGCTCCAGCGTCTTCTGGCCAGCAAGGATATGGACACGGACGAGGTCTGGACCTCAATTCTCGAGCATGAAGGCTCCATCCAGCATCTCGAATGCCTGGACGAACACGAGAAATCTGTGTTCAAGACGGCGTTCGAAATCGACCAGCGCTGGATCATCGAACTGGCGGCCGACCGCACGCCTTATATCTGCCAGTCGCAGTCCCTGAACCTGTTCCTTCCGGGCGACATCGCCAAATGGGACCTTCACATGCTGCACTGGACAGCGTGGGAGCGCGGGCTCAAATCGCTTTATTATTGCCGCTCCAAATCGGTACAGCGCGCGGCATTTGCCGGGTCTGAGAAGTCTGAAGTCCAGAAAATGGACACCCCGAATACCGATTATGACGAGTGTCTTGCCTGCCAATAAGGCTGCGACTGGAAATAGGCATATAACAAAAGGCCGGTGCCTCGTGGGGCCCCGGCCTTTTTTTGCATGGAACTGGCTGAAGGCAGAGATTGAGGCATTTGTGATCGAATAAGCCGAACAATTTCATGAAATTTTACAGCTGGTTAACGGCGCCGATGACCCGAAAATCAGTCAAATGACACCGAAAAAACACAATTTTACCGGGTTCTGGAACAAACACTACACAGGCGAGTTATGACGAGAAGAATTAATGGAATTCGGCCCATTGGCGTTTGAGACGGACGAGTTCTTTATGTTAAGTTAATCGTCAAACGGTCTAATCCTTGAATAGACGAGTGCTCAGGGATGAAGGCATGAGAGGTATAAGGCAGATGGCATTTGCAATTTCTTCCGCAGTCATCACGATGGCGTGCCAGGGATGCGTATCGACGTCTCCACATGAGCAAGTACGCTCCGAACCTGTTGCGCCTCCAACACTTGGTATGCAGATGGCCGCGCCAGCCAATTATGCGCCCAACTCCGTCCCCAATGCAGCTTCCGTCCACGTATTTAGCGCACCCTCGGCCCGGTTTAGTGGCGTACCGCTTGAAGCGACGAATACAGTCGCGGCGCAGATGATTGCCGACCAGCCCATTGACTACCGCTCTCACCCCAATGCCGAGTTTGGAGTGCCAAACAATACGCGCGTCGACTGGGGGACCAGTGAGACGCTCGTCGCAGTGGCCGCCGAGCGCAGCCGGGCTGCACTCTCGCGTCCGGGCCAGCTGGAAAAGAATATCGCCGCCGAGATAGCTATTTCCGCGCCGAAGGAGGTGACTGGCCTCAGTTTTGATGTCGGCCTTGCGCCACGTATTGCGGTCCGGGAAGAGGGCGAAGTCCTTACGCGCCGGGTTGGCGGTGAAGTTCGAATTGGTCAGGATTTTGACCTGCTTGACCGCAACGGACAGCCTCAGGGCTGGTACGTCTTCGCGGGTGCTGACGGGGAGGCGCTTGTATGGGATGCCGATGCCAACGGGTTCCGCCCAAGCCTGGGCGACATGTCGCTCACGGACCAGGTGACCGTCGGTGATCTTCAAGCAGGCGTATCCGTTCAGCGCGGCGGAGGCGAACTGTCGCTCAGTTATATTCGCCGTGAAGTGAAGTATTCAGACCGGAATGTCAGCATCAGCGAGACTGAAGATTTCGCAGGTGTTAGTTTCACGATGCGTCGTTAGCTGCTAATCGACGCCCATGCAGGCTCGATTCCCTCTCATCCAAGCTGCGGCCCTGGTCGCAGCTTTTCTGTATGCTCCGTCGACGTACGCGCAGGAGGGTGAACCGACTGTTCCGCGCAAACCTGCGGTTGTGTCTTTCTCGACGGAAAATGATTTCTTCGGCGGTGGCACGGATCGCAATTATTCCAACGGACTTCGCATAGAGCGCGTGTCCGGCGCAGACAATGTTCATCCTGGTCTCGAATGGGTCGCCGATCGTCTGCCGTGGATTGATCTGGATCGTACCGAACTCCGGCAAGGCTTTGCCATTTCACATGCCATATTCACTCCCGAAGACATTCAGACATTTGCACCCGACCCGACCGACCGGCCGTATGCAGCGTGGCTCGCCCTGTCATCGACCGTGGCTGCCAGCAGCGAAAACACTCAGGACACTCTGCAGGTCAATCTTGGTGTCGTCGGACCATCGGCGGCCGGCGAATTTGTGCAAAACACATGGCACGAGATCATTGGAGTTGCGACTGCGAAAGGGTGGGATCACCAGCTGAAGGATGAGCCGGGAGTCGAAGTCGTTGCCGAGCGGATGCAGATGTTTGACGGGCCAAACTTGCCACTCGGGCTGGAGACTGATTTTGGAGCGCACGTCGGAGTCGCGCTCGGCAATGTGCGCACATATGGATCTGCAGGCCTGACGGCGCGAATCGGATGGGACCTGAATTCGAGCTTTGGTCCCCCGCGCATCCGTCCAGCCCTCTCAGGGGCAGGGGAGTTCGTGCCCGGAACGCCGGAAGATCCGCTTGGTGGCTATTTCTTCGTGGGCGTGGACGGGCGGGCCGTGGCCCGTGACATGTTTCTGGATGGAAATCTGTGGCGGGATGGGCCGCGCGTTGAAGATCGTCGGACGGTAGTGGGCGATATTCAGGCGGGCGTGGCGGTCCATTACCGCAGCGTGCAAGTCGCCTTCACTTTCGTGAACCGAACTGAAGAGTTTGTCCGCCAAGACGGCCCGCAACGGTTTGGCGCCTTGTCGATCAGTATCTCCCGCTAAATTCCTGTTTCCTTCGCGGCTGTCTTGCGTGCCTTTTGGCCTCGTCGCACAGTGCGAGAAAACGGTGCGTGAACGCGTCGCTATGGGAGGAAGATATGCGAGTTCTATTTGGTGTGGCTGCAGCCATCCTGCTGGTGGCCTGTTCTCCGGGCACACAGACGAATATTCCTGAGTCCATCGCCAAGGCTCCGCCGAAGGGCGAGGCGACGGATACGACCCGCGCAGCAAATGCGGCTGTGGCTGACCGCCTGCCTCTGGAAGACACTTCCGATTTTGTTGACGCAACGCGCGGTCTGCTGGCGCAGCTGAAACAGGACACGATCACCGACGTCGATGGTAATGTCGTTTGGCAGGTCAGCCGTCGGGACTTCATTGACGGGGACAGCCCCGACACAGTGAATCCATCGCTTTGGAGGCAGGAGCGTCTGAACTCCGAACATGGCCTGTTTGAAGTCATGGATGGGATCTATCAGGTTCGCGGGTATGACCTCGCGGTCATGTCGGTCATCCGGGGCGATACTGGCTGGATCATTGTAGACCCGCTGCTCAGTCAGGAGACAGCTGCGGCTGCTTTGGGACTGGTCAATGACACGCTGGGGAATCGCCCCGTCACGGGCGTGATCTATACCCATTCCCATGGTGACCATTTCGGCGGTGTGCGCGGTGTGATCGACGAAGCCGACATCGAAGCGCGCGGTGTACCCGTGCTCGCACCAGTTGGCTTTACGGAATCCGCCGTCGCCGAGAATTTGCTGGCCGGGAACTATATGAGCCGACGAGCTGTGCTGATGTTTGGCAATACGCTACCCAGCGGCCCGACCGGGCAGGTAGGCGTGGGGCTGGGGCCAGCGCTTTCCCAAGGCACGATCGGTCTGATCGCGCCGACAGAGGAAGTACCAGGCCGTGGAACCGTTCGCGTGGTAGACGGAGTTACGATTGAGTTCGTCGATGCGGCGGGTACCGAAGCGCCTGCGGAATTCATGTTCTATCTACCGGACTTCAACGCGCTCTGCACGGCGGAAGTCGCGACAGCAACGTTCCACAATGCACTCACCTTGCGAGGCGCAAAGGTTCGCGACCTGCTCGAATGGAGCCGAGTGATCGACTATGTTTTGACTGAATATGGCGGGCGGTCGGACGTCGTTTTCGCATCGCACCATTGGCCGACATTCGGGCAGGAGAATGTCGAGACCTTCCTGCGGGGGCAGCGCGATATTTATCGGTATACGCATGACCAGACTATTCGCCGGGCCAATCGTGGTGAAACCCAGTTCGAAATTGCCGAAGAACTCGCTGAACCTGCGGTGCAATCAGAGAATTTCGATATGCGTGGTTACTACGGCACGCTGAACCATAATGCGAAAGCGGTCTATCAAGGGTATTTCGGGTGGTGGGATGGTGTGCCGGCGACGTTCAATGCACATCCACTGGAAGCGAGGGCCAGTCGGTTCATCAAGGCCGTTGGCGGCGAAGAGGCGGCCATCGTCATTGGGCAGGAAGCCTTCGAGGAAGGCGACTATCGTTGGGCTGCCGAAGTATTGAACTATGCGGTCTTTGCCAATCCTCAGAATCAGGTTGCGCGAGACTGGCTGGCTGCGAGCTATGAGCAGATGGGCTTTCAGGCAGAAAGCGGCGCGTGGCGCGATTTCTATCTAACGGGAGCGCAGGAGCTTCGTAACGGCCTTGCCGATGCCGGAGCGGTGCGCACCCGAAGCCGTGAGTTCGTCGAGGGGGTGCCTACGATTGAACTATTCAATGCGCTAGCCGTTCGCTATGCGCCCGAAAAGCTCAGCAGGGAGCCGTTCGAACTGAACTTCCAGTTTACGGACATCGAGGAGGAGTTCGTCATTGATGTAGGGAATGCCACGGCCTTCCCACGCCCCGGTGTCCAGTCCGATGATGCCGTGGCAACGCTTACCCTGTCGCGCGATGCCTTCAATGACCTGATTCTGCAAACCCGCAGCTTTCGCGAGATCGCCGCTGCCGGGGAGGCGTCAATCGAGGGTGACCCCACCGCACTGCTCGCCTGGTTCTCGGCGCTGGAGACTCCGGACTTCTGGTTCAACGTCGTGGAGCCTTAGGCGGCGTCAGTCTTCCAACTGGTCACGGAAAAAGTCTGCGATCATCGGCGCGACCTTGTCACCTTTGGCGCCCAGACGATCATTCAGGCTCTTGTGATCGCGGTTCTTGACGAGGCGCGCTTCGGCCTTATGTCCGGCGCTGTTCAGCGCTTCCGCCAATTCCTTGGCGCGGCTCGGCGCGACAGCTCGGTTCACATAGAGCAGGAGGAAAGGTGGGATGTCGGTTGTTTCTTCTACCAGTAGGGTCGGGGAGGCAGCCGTCCAGACGTCTGGGTCATCGCTGGTAAAGGTGGAGTGGTAGAATTCGGGGATATCGCCATCACTGCCGGTGCGAGCCATATTGTAGGCGGCGCTATCCATGGCGACGACGCCTTTGATCACGCCTGGCGTCAGATCAAATGCGTCCAGATAGTCCGGATCGATCGCAGTGAGCGCTGCCATATGAGCCCCGGCAGAGTGACCCATCAGGAAGATACTGTTCGGGTCGCCCCCGAACTCTGTTGCGTGCTCATGGAAGTATGCGATCGCGGCGGCCGTATCCTGCTGTTGGGCGGGGAAGGGATGTGCGGGCGACAGGCGGTAATTTACGGCAATGAAGACAAAGCCCTGATCGTTGAAATAACGCGCCTGAAACATGCCCAATGCGCTCAGCTTGTTGCCAAAGGTCCAAGCGCCGCCATGCATCATGAGAATCACCGGCGCATTGTCCGCATCATCAGGAATGTAGACATCAGCCCGTACGTCGCCGGGATCAAGGCCGGGCGCATCTGCATATATTACATCCCTCACCACTTTAGCATTTGCTGGCGGAGCAAACGCGAAAGCCGAAATCAGGGCAAGAAGAATGGCACTGAAGAAACGCATGAATATCTTGTCTCGTAAGGCGGGAATGGAACGCATGGGTATCGGTTTGGTGCCGATCATTCTGCACTAAACCGCATGGCGCCACCCCTACGAGGGAAATATGCCAAAACTGTGGGCAAGCCTGTGAACAAGTGCGGTTTGCCGCAGTCAAACATCTTGCGGCAATGGCCTCAATGAGGCACTATATATGGTGTAGATTGTCCCAGAAAACGCAGTAAATGACGTAGGAGGCCCTGATGGCTGACGGAAATTCCAATGTGCCCGGACTGCTGACCCCGAGCCGGGCGTACAAGCCCTTCCGTTACCCGTGGGCGTATGACTTCTGGAAGGTCCAGCAGCAGGTGCACTGGATGCCGGAAGAAGTGCCCCTCGGCGAGGATTGCAAGGATTGGGCGGTGAAGCTCAATGATTCCGAGCGCAATCTGCTGACCCAGATCTTCCGCTTCTTCACCCAGTCTGACGTCGAAGTCGGTGCGAACTATATGGAGCATTACATGCCCCTGTTCAAACCGACTGAAGTGTCGATGATGCTGGCCTCGTTCTCCAATATGGAGACGATCCATATCGCGGCGTATGCTTTGCTGCTCGAAACCATCGGCATGCCCGACTCGGAATTCTCGGCCTTCATGGAATATGAGGAGATGGCCGCCAAGCACGACTAACTCGGCCAGTTTGGCACAGAAACGAATGAAGACATTGCTGTTTCCATGGCGGTCTTTGGCGGCTTCACGGAAGGCCTTCAGCTGTTCGCCAGTTTCGCGATGCTGATGAACTTCCCGCGCTTCAACAAGATGAAGGGCATGGGCCAGATCGTGTCCTGGTCTGTACGGGATGAGTCGCTGCACTGCGAAGGCATGATCAAGCTGTTCCACACGTTCTGTGCTGAGACCGGCGTCATGAATGACGCGCTGCGCGAGCGGATTCGCGAGTGCTGTCGCACCGTCGTGACGCTGGAAGACAAATTTATCGAACTCGCATTCGAAATGGGTCCGGTCGAAGGCATGACCGCCGACGATATCAAGCAGTACATTCGCTACATCGCGGACTGGCGTCTCGGCCAGCTGAAGCTTGAGCCGGTGTTCGGTGTGACCAAGCACCCGATCCCATGGCTGACGGAAATCCTGAACGGGGTAGAGCACGCAAACTTCTTTGAGCAGCGTGCAACCGAATATTCCAAAGGTGCGACCAGCGGTGACTGGCACGGCGATGATGGCGTGTGGTCAAAGTTCGACACGCGCAAGCCTGCGGACGCGACCGTCGGTTAGCATTTGGCCGCCGCTTTCAAGCGAGATTAAAAAGGCGCGCGGTCTGAATGGATCGTGCGCCTTTTACATTGTGGCCAAGGTTGCTTCTGAAGCAAATGCCCCGCCGAATGCAATGAGGGGCTGCCCGTGGCCCTGGGCAGCCCCTCCAACGCTATTCCGGGAGGAAAAGGTCTAGCGTTGTCCCGCGTCAGCGACGAGGGTTACAGCTTGGCGCGCAAAGACAGGCGCGGTCGGGAGGCTGGAGATTTCCTGCTTGTCCAGGATCTTCTTCAAAGCAGCCTTCTTGATATTCTTGGTACATGTACGGTCTACAACCGGTTGGCTGGTGACCGGGGGGCGTGTTGAGCAGGCTTCCTTGGCTTGCGCCTCGATGGATTCGAGAACGACAGCTGCGCCAGCGTCGGATGCCAGCAGGGCCTTGTCATAGGCAATTTCTACAGTGATGGGTTTGCCTTCTGCATTTGCAGCAGCAGGAACGATGATCGCGGCGGCCATCAGGACCGGGATGATGAACTTTTTCATGTCAAAACTACCTTCAGAGTTAGCGACGGCGTGATTGCCGACAGGGAACTCCTCCCGCCCCATGCGACGTCATTGTTCTGTTCTCCCCACAGTGACACCGAAGTGTCATGGCCTTTCCGTGCGGGATTGACGTTTCATGTTGCACCGCAACAAAAGCGCATGTTTCCGCATGGCTCAAGTGAAAGGTGCACGGCAGAAAGTCATAGCTGGGTTGCACCTCATGTTTGCACGAAGGCTGTGCGGGTCGTGCTCATTTGTTTGTCATATGCGATCGGCTCAGGCTCGTAGATTGACAGAACGTCGCAATCCCGCCATTTGACGCCATGTCGAAATTGAACACACCCGAACACGTTATAGATGCGCTGGAAAACCTGTATTCCGACGCCGTTTCCGCCCTGTCCTCGGCCCTGGACATGTTCCTTCATTCCGGAAAGCCACCGGCGCCCGCGCTGCGCGAATCCGGCGCGTTCTGCTATCCGCAAATCAGGATCGTCTACAATCCCGACGGACCACCCCCGCCGATTTCGCGCGCCTTCGGCAAGATGTCAGAAGCTGGCACATATGTTTCCACCATCACGAGGCCGGACTTTTTCCGCGACTATCTGACAGAACAGCTCTCCCTGTTGATGCGGGACTATGACATTGATGTGTATGTCGAGCAGTCGGATTCCGAAATTCCGTATGCCTATGTGTGGGAGCAGGGGCAGGCCAGTGGACTTGACGAGATCTCGCCAGCTGAACTGGCGCGTCACTTCCCAAGTCCAAACCTTGCCGATATTGGTGATGAAGTGGCCGATGGGGAGCTATACGAGCCCTATGAAACCCATCCACTGGCATTGTTCGACGCGCAGCGAGTCGATTTCTCTCTGAAGCGGCTGCAACATTATTGCGGTACGCCCGTTGAGCATTTCCAGCATTATGTGCTGTTCACGAACTATCACCGTTACGTCGATGCGTTTTGTGACTGGGCGTTGGACAAGCTGACAGAAGACAATCACTACACGTCTCTATCTGTTCCGGGCGGGTTGGAGGTCTCTGAGCCCACCGACACGTCCCGAACAGAAATCGATGCTTCACCTTGGCGCCGATTCCAGATGCCAGCCTATCATTTGCGCGCGCCGAATGGCGGCGGCATCACATTGGTGAATATCGGTGTCGGTCCATCCAATGCCAAGACCATCACAGACCATCTCGCCGTGTTGCGGCCTGAAGTCTGGCTGATGGTTGGCCATTGTGGTGGGCTGCGTCATAGTCAGGCAATCGGAGACTATGTGTTGGCGCATGCCTATTTGCGAGAAGACCATGTGCTCGACGCTGTTCTACCGCCGGAAATTCCCGTGCCGCCAATTGCCGAAGTGCAAGTCGCGCTGCAACAGGCGGCTGCGTCTGTGACGGGTGAGGACGAGAAACAGTTGAAACGGCGGTTGCGGACCGGAACGGTTGTGACCACGGATGATCGGAACTGGGAACTGCGCTTCTCTGCGTCCGCGCGCCGGTTCAACAAATCCCGAGCAATTGCGATCGATATGGAAAGCGCGACAATTGCTGCGAATGGCTTCCGCCTGCGCGTTCCATATGGTGTGCTGCTCTGCGTATCGGACAAACCTCTCCACGGTGAGATCAAGCTGCCGGGTGCGGCGAACCGCTTTTATGAGCGGGCCATTGGCGAGCATATTCGTATCGGAATAGAAACACTGGAACGTTTGTCGGCGGACAAAGGTGCGAAGCTGCACAGCCGCAAACTGCGCGCCTTTGATGAGCCACCGTTCAGATAGGCAGAGCCGTCTGGCAACAAAAAAAGGCGCAAGGCCCGGAAAACCGAAAACCTTGCGCCTTCGCCCTGGCTCACCTGAGCCCAAGCCTGTCTACTGCAGTTTGGTAATCTTTGTGCCTTCAATGCTGATGCCAGCCATCAGGCCTTTCTGGTCGAAAACAAATGCGTACGCGTCTTCCTTCAGTGTAGACGTGGAGAGGTTTTCTGCAACGCCCGCATTCACAAGAACCACAGTTGGTCCGACGCCGATCTCCCAGCCTTCGGATTTCTTGAGGTAGTCCACCGCATCATCATTCATCAGGAAGACAGCATAACCATATGACTGTGCGCCAGCCTGCAGCCCCCAGGACCCGGTGAATGAGCTGTAGTAATCAACAGTCGATCCACCACGGATCAGCTCGCCTTCGCCATACGCTCCGCCGACCCCCAGTCCGGCCTTGACCATGGATGGGAAGACCAGAACCGCGCGAGACTGGCTGTTTATGGCGCGGGCAGCGGCGTTCTCGCTGACCAGCTTGTTGAGAGCGGCGCGGCTCCCAGCGTCAATCTGCGCGCGGTCCACTTCGTCTGGGAGGGATGAGCAGGCGCTGAGGCCGAGGGAAGTACTGGCGGCGAGGCAACCTGCAAGCAGGGCAGAACGAAACTTCATCATGGACTTTGCTCCTTCATGACATCAGTACGCTTGAACTCCGGATTCCGGGCAAGGTTCCCGGAAGCGAGACACAAGATACCGCACTTTCGTTGACTTGTATCAATCAGCTGATCGGCTTTCCACCGGTTACGCCAATGATTTCGCCGCTGATATAGCTCGACTCCTGCGAGGCGAGGAAGACAAAGGTGGGTGCTAGTTCCGCTGGCTGGCCCGGCCGACCCATGGGCGTGCCCTTTCCGAATTCCTGCACTTTTTCCTGTGTTTGTCCGCCGGAGGGCTGGAGCGGCGTCCAGAATGGGCCCGGGGCAACGCCGTTAACGCGGACGCCGCGCTCGATCGCACCCTGAGCAATGGCCTCGGTGAAACCGCGAATGGCAAACTTGCTGGTGGCGTAGTCGAGCAGATAGGGAGCTGGGCTGAAGCCCTGATTGGACGTAACATTGATGATGGCCGCGCCGGGCGGCATGAGGGGGAGCGCAGCCTTGGTCAGCCAGAACATGGCATAGACATTGGTCTTCATGGTTTCATCGAACTGTTCATCGGAAATGTCTTCGATGCCCGGTTGGCGCACCTGCTTGCCCGCATTGTTCACCAGAATGTCGAGTCCGCCCATTCTCTCATGGGCTTCCTTGATCAGGGTATTGCAGAATTCCTTGTCGGTCAGATTGCCGGGCATGCGGTGTACGGCGTGGCCTTCGCCTTCCAGCAGGTCGCAGACCCAGTCGGCGTCTTCTTTCTCTTCGGGAAGGTAGTTGATGCAGATCTCTGCCCCTTCGCGGGCATAGGCGATGGCAATTGCGCGACCGATCCCCGAATCGCCACCGGTGATCAGTGCCTTGCGGTCCTTCAGGCGGCCGAAGCCCTGATAGCTGTTCTCGCCATGATCTGCTTTTGGCTCCATCTTGTGATCGAACCCTGGCTTGTCCTGCGGTTGCTTGGGGAAGGGCGGTTGTGGGTACTGCGTTCTTGGGTCACGCATGTCATATTGGGATTTGACGGTCTCGGTCATGGGGGCCTCTTTGAATTGGTGTGTCTCAATTCAACAGCGCCCAGGCCAACCGGTTCCCCTCATATTTCAGTCTCTGGTGGTTTCCCCTTGGACTCTCGGATTGCCGCGTCGTGAACGCAGCCTGAATGATGGACCCGGCCAATATTCAGGCTGGGTCCGGCTTTTGCCAGTCATGTGGCTGAAAAGAAGGGGAATAAACCATGCAAGACTGGTTCGATCAGATTGACATAAATCAGTATCTTCCGTCGGCGCTCTCGTGGGCGACCAATATCCTGCTCGCCCTGCTCATCTTGATTATAGGGTTCTGGATCGCCGGACGGGTCGGCAAGAGCATCCGAAATGCGGGTGAACGCAATGAGCGGTTGGACGACACGCTGTTTCGCTTCATGGGGAGCGTCGCGAAGTACGTTATCCTCGCTTTTGTCATCATTGCGGTCTTGAACCGTTTTGGCGTTGAGACGACCTCCATCGTGGCGCTGCTCGGCGCGGCCAGCCTCGCGGTCGGCCTGGCTCTGCAGGGAGCGATGTCGAATCTCGCGGCGGGGGTCATGCTGATGGTGTTCCGCCCCTACAGGGTGGGCGAATTCATTGACGCGGCTGGGAAGTTTGGGAAGGTGGACGAGATCACCCTGTTCACCACAGTGCTTCAGACATTCGACAATCAGCAGATCATTATTCCCAACGGCCAGATCTGGGGCGACCAGATCATCAATCACAGCCACCACCCGGTACGCGGTGTGGATATGCATTTCGGCGTGGCCTATGGCGAAGACATCGACAAGGCCCGCGCGACCATCGACAAGGTGCTGGCCGATCATCCTCACATCCTGAAGGATCCTGCACCCTTCGTTGAGGTCGAGACCCTCAATGACAGCTCGGTAGACTTCATCGTGCGGCCATTCTGTGAGGGCGCGCATTACTTCGATGTGCGCTATTCGCTTCCCGAGCAGGTGAAGAAGGCGCTGGATGCAGCTGGCATCGAGATTCCATTTCCCCATCGCAAGGTGATTGTGGTCAACGAAAACAGCTGAGCGGAAGGGGAGGGTCACAAAACCTTCCCCGACGCCCATCTGGACGATTGCGGCGTGGCGCGGTACCTCGCATCACATGACAGAGAGAATCTACACGCTTCAAGGCGTCCGCAACTTTCGTGACTTTGGCGGCTATGCTTCCCGCCACGGTGGACAGGTAAAGCGCGGTCGGTTGTTCCGATCCGGGCACTATGCCGAGGCCACCGAAGAAGACCTGAGGGCACTTGGCGCACTGGGTATCCATCTGCAGGCAGACCTCCGCCGCCCGGACGAGCGCGAACGCAACGTGGCGCGCTGGTCTGCGCCCAATACGCTGACCCATGATGGGGGCCGGGAGCATGAAGCGCCGCATGCGCAATTCCTGAAGAAGGTCGAAGCGGACGCGCAAAAGGCCGATGACTGGATGAACGACTATTACGCGCTGGCGCCGTTCAAGGCTCATCACGCTGAGCTGTTCTCTGGCTGGTTTGAGCACCTGGCCGGGCTGGAGGGTGACTCCGCGGGGCTCGTGAATTGCGCGGCTGGCAAGGATCGGACGGGCATTCTCTGCGCGCT
>Ga0114908_1000938_pt1 | contig 15156 bp, 17 predicted proteins | sample MalvireepMed_s17_FD_87292 | JGI IMG/M metagenome (GOLD analysis project Ga0114908, IMG submission 87292) | Marine viral communities from the Global Malaspina Expedition - Malaspina viral metaG DeepMed_s17 | ecosystem: Environmental > Aquatic > Marine > Oceanic | place: Mediterranean Sea... | reverse complement strand
GGTCTCTAGCTCATGTTAACGGACTCCACCGCTTCCGTGACAAATGAGATTTGGCGTAGCAGGGTCGGCATCCCCATCCGTAATTTGTGGATGCTTCTCGTCTATGCTTCCGACCTGGCCGGTTTCCGGGAAGCTCGGGAAGCTGGAGTGGACGAAGACACGGATCTTCCCGATCTGTTGGCCCGTCTTCTCGTCGTCGTGGTGGAGCGACGATTGCGGCGCAGTCTGTCGAGCGGCTACGTCGATCGGCGGGAAGCGCTGCCGCGGGTGCGGGGCCGCATCGATTGGCTGGAGACGGAAGCGGGCATGCTGCTGCGTCGTGGCAGGGTGATGTGCCGTTATGAGGACCATACCCAGGACACCGCGCGCAACAGGCTCGTCAGGGCGGCATTGGAGGAGGTGTCGCGACGCGTTCGTGATGCCGGTGTGGCGAACGATTGCCGGCGGCTGGCAGGCCAGCTTGCAGCGGTCGGTGTCGGGGCGGGCAGGCCTTCGCCGGCGCCGGTTTCGCGCGACCAGATCGCGCGTTACGATTCGGATGACAGATTGATGGTGGCAGCGGCGCGGCTGGTGTTGGACCTGGTGCTTCCCTCGCAGGAGGCCGGAGGAACGGCGTCGACCCGGCTGCAACGGGATGAGGTCCTGCTCCGGAAGATCTTCGAGAAGGCGGTCGCGGGCCTGTATCGCCACGAGCTGCATGGCCGTGACGGCTGGCGGATCAGCGCGCAGAAGTCGCTGAGGTGGAAGGTCGAGCAGGCGACCGCCGGAATGAGCAACCGCCTTCCGACGATGGCCGTCGACATCCTGCTTGAACGCGGATCGCGGCGCATCGTCGTCGATACGAAGTTCACGAATGCACTTAAGCCTCGCCGCCACGGCGGCGTGGGCTTCGACAGCGGTCATATCTATCAGCTCTATGCATACCTGCGATCCCAGGCGGGGGCGGGGGACGACATGGCCGACACCGCCGAAGGGATCCTGCTCTATCCTGCCGTCGACGAGGTGATGGATGAGTCCGTGACCCTACAGGGTCATCGCCTGCGCTTCGTGACGGTCGATCTTTCGCTTCCGACGAACGAAGTCCGCCGGTCGCTTCTCGATGTCGTGAGAGGGACTGGATGGAAAGGTGAGGAGCCTCGTCGCTGATCGGAAGGCTATCGCATCGCGGATCCGTTCGTCATTGCGACAACGCCTGGGTGCGGGAGGGCGAATGAGCGGTTCGACGTTTCACCGCCGCGGATAGCGTGGCGGTCTTTCGCACCCCGACTCCTTTCAGAAGCGCCATGCACGCCAGGATGTAGTCCTCTTGAATAGCTCGAACATTCTCGCCGGCATCTGCGGGGATTGGATCGATCGGCTGGATGCCGGCGGCGATGAGAGCTCGGTTGGTTCGATCGAATTCTCGTTTGATGCGATCCTCAGTCGGATACCAGAAGGGCCTTTTCATGATGAGCGTTGTGAATTGGAGACGGCGGACGAGGTGATGTCTCGAGGCTCCCCCGAAGCCGCCTTCGATCCTGTAGTGGTAACCGTCAACCATCTCGCCGATCCACTGGCCTACGATCATGGCGGCGATCGCGAAGACCGGTGTCGATAGCATGAGATCGGTCAGTGTGCGGAGCAGACCGTCATCACCTGTCATCTCGACCCCGAACATACCGAGGAGCGGCACTGTCAGCTTTACTCCGGTCGTCACGGCCGCAGCCGATCTGAGTACTCGAAGCAAGCGCTGGCACACTCTAATTCCCGCATAATTGTGCGAGCTTTATCGCGTAGTGTCTGGAATGAGGCCTAATTCGATGGCCTCTCGCCGGTTCCAGCCATAGCCGATCCGGGAAAGGGTCTCGACGCGGCGGTCGTACCGCACGCTTTTCGCCGCGACGCCCCAGTGTTCGCCCAGGCCCGCATTGGAGACGACTTCCCGTGCGACTTTCAGCACTTCTTCCTTCCCGATCGTCTTCGCCCTGCCTGACTTTACGAATTTGAGGTCGAGTTCATCCAAACAGTTGTCGAACAGCGGTGGATCGATGGTGAGGACCTCAGCAGCTTCCCGCTTCGCGTAGTGCTCGCTGGCTTCGAGGTCGGGGTCGGCCCAGCCGAAGCGATTTCCGAGGAACTGCCGCATCTCGTCGGGGCGGACGAGCATGCGTCGGATATCGAAGACTTCCGGCTCGCCCCAGAAGACAAGATCGCCGACAATGATCGCATGGATGATGTCGCTCCAGGGTTTTTCTCCTCCCCCCAAGAGGCGTGAACATTCGCTCAAGGCACGCGCGTCTGGGACCGGTCTGGTGCGCTTGCGCTTCTCCTCGATCTCGTCCTCCAGTTCCCGGACCGATAGGGAACTGACGAACCGTCGCGGATAGGCTATCGCCAGCGCTTCGCAGGAACGGTAGAAGAGCTGGACGCTTATCCCCAGCGCAGCCGCCTCTCGGTCCGCGGTAGCCCGTCCAGGATTGCTATTGGAGCGTCGTATCGCGGCGATGCGCTCCGATACCACCGTGCGCCGGTGTGGATCCACGAAGCTGAGATCCGGGAGGTCGTCAGGCATGATTGTTCCTTTCTATGTTGATGGGAAGGTTGGATTGTCCGGCAGGACGGTCTGACCGTTTCGTTCGGCGAGGCTGGTAAGGGGGAAAGATTGATGGTCTCACCGCCCACGGCTCTTCGGCTGGCGGCGCGGCAGAAGAGGTGCTTGTCTGGAACGCACACTGCATTCCAGAGGTGCAGCATCTTTCAGCGCGCGACAGGCGTCCGGACCCGTCAAGAGATCTTGTGGCCGAGCCGCGAGTCTGTTCGTTCCGCCTCTACGCTATCGTAAAGCGACCGGAGCTTTGTACGCTGACCTTATCGTTTTCCTCGTTTCTCGATTCCGCTCTCGAGATTGAGAAGGTTGATGACGGCCGTCGGCGAAGGTCGTCATGACAGTGGTCGATCGGCATTCTGCCAATTGCTTACGCCCCCGGTGGATCTCGAAAAGTTCGATCTTTCGGTGGAACGCATCTTTCACACTGCGGCTTCTATTGGTCCGACGACCGCAAGACTTTCACGGATTACCATAAAGAAAGCGACGAAACGAAGTGGGTATGTCTGAACGTCGCGGGACCGCAATCTGGGTCCCCAAGATTGGGGAGGAACGGGTTCGTCGGTAGAATTAACAGGTCATCACGCGATGCTTACGAGCGAACCGGCCAGGTCGATCCGACGCCGTGGATAGCGATCATTTCAGGAGGGCTTCTCAACGACACCATCTGAAACATCGCGAAAACATCGTTTTTTCGACTATACCGTTGATCGCTGGTCACATTTGCCGCGAGGGTGAACGTTTCGTCAATTGACTGATCCTAGATGCTGGATCATGGAAACCCGATCCTTTTTAAGAACTCTGGCTTGGTCTTGCCTTTTAGCCTTTCCCCCACTCATCCTTGTATTGGGAGGCGGAAAGGCGTTCCAATATGCATGTGAACTGGAAAGGCGAGCCCCATCCTCATTGATTTCGAGCGAAGCCGATAGGTTGTGTCCGGCATTGAAGGGTGCCGGCTATGTTGCGGATGCAGGGGTGACCGCGGCCGAACTGGCCTCTGTCCGAATTGCGGCCCTCGCGTTTGCGGGTTCCTTGCTCTTCGCCGTGGTGATGGTCTTCTTCGGTTATGTGGCCTTCGTCAGAGGAGATCGAACCCGTCTGGTCTCTGGCGGGTTGGCGTGCGAAATTATAGTGGCCGGTGCCGATGGACCGGTCACCTGCATATTCGCGTCGGGACATACCGCCATGGCCTTGAGATCGATTTCATTCAGCGATGATCACGGAACGACGTTCCAAGCCCCTCCTGATTGTTCTCTGCGGGCTGGTGGTTCCCGCCAATGGTCTATCTTGGCGGAACATTCGGTGCGGCCAGCCAAGATCCTCCTCCATATGACGTTGGTAGGGAATGACGGTCGGATTTCGAACTTGTCTGCAAGCTGGGAACAAGTCGGTTTCGGTTATCGGTCAGTTGATCTGAAGCGTATCTGGCACCAACTTCCAAAATGAGATAATTCATGGAAACGGCCAAAAGAATAGTGCGATGCCGCCGTAGAGCAATATGATACGGAGCACGAGTCCCTTCCATCCATTGACTTCCATCAGGATACCTGCAGCAATCATCGACGTGGCTACGAAGAATATGATAAAGATTAGGAAACCTTCCATGCGTTGGCTGCTCGATTATTTTTTCTAGCCATTCGGCTGAATGCTTTCATTCCTATTGGAAGGAATTACGCATACGGACCGGAAGGTTCCGAGCAGACCCTCCTTTTCCATTTCACTTCCGATCCTGCCCTAAAATGATAGAAGGTCGTTTATCGCTAACAGGTCGGTTTAGTACTTGGGTTTTATAGGTATCAGTCCGAGGTCATCAACCAGTTCTTCTTCCAATCTTGGAATTCGCAGGTGCTCCCGTTGCGTCGCCTCGATATCCCGCGCCTTTCGACAAGGCTTCGGAACGAGCCGACCTCACAAGTCTCTTTAAGATGTTGTGGTCATCCTGCTCGAAAGAGATGAGCGCACGATGAGTTGAGGGAGAAGGGGACCTTCGTCCGCCCGATCTCGGAAGGATGACATGTTCGGGATGACGCCGGCATTTCCTCGGCGGAATGCCTCAGTCAGGCGCGCTTGCGGACTTCTGGCCCCTTATCTGGATCGAGGACGACGAACTCCTATCGGGATGCCCGCCTCCGACGTTGACGAACGGCATTTCGATCTGGGGAGCGGGAGTTTCGATTCCCCCGAACGCAGCAGGTTCGACGATGTTCTCAATTCCTAAATGCCGACCCGTTAGACAAGGCTCAGCACATGCTGTTTCCCTAGTTCGTAGGTCTCGATCGCCCACCGGGCCGGATCTTGTTCCAGGAACAGGCCTTCGAATTTACGTCCATCGTCAGTTTTTCCTAGCGCGAAAGCGCAATTCGCGAGCGTCGCGTAAATCCACATCTGATCCGATCGCTCATCGAAACTAGGCGATGCGATGGCCTCTAGAAGGCTTTCTTCCAGCGACCGGCGTACCTTTCGCGCTGTCATCCGGTCGTACTTGCGCTCTTCATCGTCTCCTTCCTCTGAGGCGCGCAGATCGAGACAGATGGCGTAATTCTCGCCGTTGTAGTAGTCCCGGCGCACCTCATAGCCGCGGGCGTAGAGCCGAATGGCCGCGTCGAGTTGAACTCGATCCTTTGTCAGAAGCCAGAGCCGTTTGCGGATCGCTCCGGTGATACCGAGTGTCTCCGGATCGTTGGAATGCTCCGGGTCGAGTTTCTCGAGCAACTTGAGCCCCGTGATAAGGGCCTCCAGCTCCGAGGGCTGTCCTGATTTGTACGTGGCGAGCGCCAGTTGTTGCACGATATACGGCTCGGCGGGCTTCATCCGCGCTGCCGCTTCGAAAGCGCGCACGGCGTCCGGCATGCGACTTTCAGCGAAGGCGGCCTTTCCTTCGGAAAGATAGCGGCCGAGCTTCTCCTGTGCCGCTTCGGCGTCATCCAGCAATTCAGCGTATTCTGCATCCGAGAGCTGGGGTTGCTGGAGCTTCGGCAGGTACGTGTAGACCGGACTGTCGGTTCGAGCTTCCGAGAGAAGGTCACCGATGAGAGTTGACAGCTCAGTGCGGGCACGGCGGACCTCACGAAAGCCTATGTCCTTACCTAGGTGCTCGTAATGAAAGAGGTTGAGGTGATCGAGGTCGAAATGGAAACGCCCTTCGGCTTCCTTCATGACGATCGTGGACCAAGGCCGCAACGCATGCCTGACGCCCAGTTCGTAGACGGCATTGACGTTCCCTGTCGAAATATCGGCAATTACGAGGTCTGCGCGCAGGAGCATCTCGTACATCGGAGTGTCTATAACGCCGGCATGCGCGATCTCGTCGGCACGGATGCATCGTAGACCGCATTCCTCGGCCGCGGGACGGATGATTGCCTCGTAGGTTGCGTCGAGATCGAGCGTCCGACCACTCTCGTAATCGGTCTTGAGACCGAATCCCATTATCACGAAACAAAGGCGTTGCGTCGAGGTACCACTCATATTGCGCCACCTTTTTCTTTCAGCGTCATGCGATTAGACCCGCGAATGATTACGTATGGCCATCACTAGGGAATTGGAGTTCCAGTTCACTGTCTGATCAGCATAGCTTTCGACTTCGAGGGGAGTTCGCAGCTGACCACGTCTTCGTACGGCGATGATCGGCTTCCTAAAGTTCTTCGCGATCTCAATTTCGCGTTGCACCCAATTGCGGTGGTGGATGAACATGCCTGCAACGAGAATGAAGCAACTCGACTGACGGATCTGCTCTCGCAACCGTGCGGTCAGCACTATGACGCCGATACGGGAATTTCGATCCACTACGGGCGCGCTGCGAGGAACCGAATAGTCTCGCCATGAAAAACCGGACGCCGAGTCCAGTAGACGGACAATGCCCTCGTATCGCTCATCATAGGCCCATGCGTGTGAGATGAAGATGTCGTAGGTTCGCATGCCGTCTCCGCCCATTCCGCCCTTGCTGCAATGTAACGAACGTGAAGTCCACACCGGGTGGTGTAGAGTTCCGGTGACAGCAGGTTGATGGGACACATAGACATGCTGACGAGTTCTACGCCAAGCGAATCCGAAGCAGCGACGCAGGAGGGCACCAGTGGATATTGTTGGGGGTCTGTATCACGAAATTTGCGATTTCCCGCCTTGGCGCGCGATCCGCGGCTCGGGGGGGCGTGCGGCATGGGTCCTTGCTGATAAGGTGGAGACACGTCTTCACTGCTATGCCACTCGCGCCGAAGAAGCCGCCATCGAAGAATTGAGGTCGCACGGAGTGACCGTCAATGTCCATGGTACGGCCCTCAGCACGGCCTTCGCGTATTTCCACGGTCTCTCGACCCCTCATATCGAACCGGCACCGGATAGCCGCACTCCCGCCGAAGCTTTCAAGGTCGTGGGCTCGACGATACTTCGCTTCGGCCTACTGGAAGGGGACCCCATCATAAAAGCGACGGGACGAGCCATTTACGATCCCCAGACAGCAAACGACCCGGCGCCCTTTCACGCCAATGGGTCGACTGCCGAGGAGTGGGCCCTTGTCGTCAACGAGCGCGAACTCGAGGTTATGGGGGGTGGCGGAACTCTCCAAGCGGCTGCCGCTCGTGTTCACGCGCAACAGGGCGCGAGCGTCGTCGTAGCGAAGTGCGGGCCGACAGGAGCACAGGTGTTCGTTCGGGACGCGGACCGACCGACCCTGGTGCCGGCCTATGCGTCGGAGCAGGTTTTCAAGATCGGCACGGGCGATGTCTTCAGCGCGGCATTCGCTCTCTACTGGGGTGAACGAGGCCTGGCTGCCGATCAGGCTGCTGATCGCGCATCTCGCGCGGTCTCGGATTATTGCGAGGATCCCCTCGGAAGATTTCCGGATGATCAAAGGAAGGAGCGGCTATCGGTACCGATTGGAACCACAGCCCCGATCATTCTGCTGGGTGCGGGTGACACCCTTGGTCAACGCTATGTATTGGAAGAAGTGCGATTTCGATTGCGCGAGCTGAATGTAGTGGTGAATGCACCGGCGCTCGATCACACCACTCCGGATGAAGATGCCCGGGTGGTACTGGTGATAGCTGACGGCGCTCGGGATGAAGTTTGGGATGAAGCCGACGCTCTCGTTGCGAGCGGTGCGCGTCGGATTATCCTAATCCAGGACAGCGATCTTGAGTCCTTTCGGCGAATGGCCGAGGACAAGACGACCAGCGATTTCACGACTGCGGTCTATTGGGCGGTATGGGCCGCACAGATTCCTGTCGACTTATCTTCAGGAAATTGAAGTCCTCCGGGTTGGTCGATTCTAATTCCAAGCATACTGCGTTAGGCGCTTATGATTTTCAATGATCGGTAGTCATGGCGGACGTATTCGTTGCATATTCGAGCGTGGACCGCGAGGTTGCTGAGAAGCTGGTCGGTCTGCTTTCATCGCAATGGTCAGTCTGGTGGGACGATTTGATCGTGGGCGACTTCGACGTCGCGATAGAGAAGGAGGTCCTTGCAGCGCGCTGCCTTGTCGTCCTGTGGTCGCCCGAAGCGCGCGATAGTCCCGAAGTGAAGGACGAGGTCAGGCTGGCCAGCAGCGCCGAAATTCCGATCATTGCTGCGAAAATACGCGAATGTACGCCTCCATACGGTTTTCAAGGAATCAGCTTCTCCGACCTTGTCGGCTGGGATGGACAGTCCGAGCACAAGGGAGTGAGGCAATTACTGCGTCGCCTGAGTCTTGCCGTCCCGCCCCAGACCCCCGCACCACGTCCCGAGCATATCCTCGAAAGGCGAATACCCCTTCCAGCGATCTTTCTTTCGGTTTCTTCGCATGAAACGCAGCTGGAGCCTGGAGCGGCGGTAAAGGCGCTATCGCTACAACAGGTTCCCCTTGTCCTGGTGTCTGCATATGATGCGGTGGGCGCACGCCGTAGCTCGGAAATGCTCGAAGCATTGGAGGAATACCGTTCCAACGGAGGCCTGGTCCTTGTGGATTCCGGAAACTACGAAGCGACGCGCCTTCGCGATACGGACTGGTCACCACAAGATTTAGGGCAGGCTCTGGCGGAAATTCCGCATGACTGCGTATTCTGCTTCGACGAACTCGCACCCGAACGTGACGTCGGGAAAGCGATCGATCAAGTTGTCGCGGCGGTGAAGCGAGACAGGGCCTACAGCGCAGCTCCGGTCTTCCCTATCGTCCACGCCAGACCCCTGCGGCGGGGCGGGTTCGACCGCACAGCGCTCGTTCAAGTTGTCAAAGGGGTCTCCGAAGCCCTCCAGCCGCCTTTGATCGCCGTTCCTGAGCGCGAGCTCGGCGCGGGACTGATCGAGCGAGCACGGACCATGCTGAACATTCGCGAGGGGCTTTCCGAATTGCCTTTCTATCAGCCGGTACATCTCCTTGGCACCGGCAACCCTTGGAGCATCGCAGTATTGGCTGCGGCCGGTGCCGACAGTTTCGATGGCCTCGAATGGTGCCGTGTTGCTGTAGATCATGAGAGCGGCCGGCTCCATCACTATCAGCATTTCGATTTTTTCCGCTATCAGGCTCAGATGTCCGATTCACCTGTTACCAGAGAGGCGCTCAAGAGGCGTAGCGTGACTTTCCCGGCGAAGGTCGCTTTCCACAATCTCGATTTCTACCGTCGGTTGAGCGAGAAGCTGCTCGCTGCCGCTGCAAAGGGAGATTTCGAGGCGCTTGTGGTCGGAATGCTGAGAGAGGCGAATACCAGACAGCTGAAGCAGAAGATTCCTGGGTTGCTTGCGTGATGGCCGCCTCACCCGAACGGCTCAAGCATGCAGTCCGCGTACTTTGCCCCGATATCGAACAGCGTATCCACCGCAACGATCGCGCGCGTAGTGAACGCGAACTGTGGCGCGAGTTGTCGTGCTGTCTGCTTTCCAGCCAAGTCCCTTACGAGCTCGCAGATGCCGCTGCCGAGGCCATCGATGCCGACGAACTGTTGCTTGGACGAACGGTCGATGCGGCGGCGATCGAAGCGGTGTTGTCAGCACCATTGCTCATCAGCAGCGGGACCCGTCGCTATCGCTTTCCGGTCAAACGTGCCGAGCAGCTTGCCGCGACACATGATGCCGTCATGTTGTACGCCGATGGTCTGTCCGATTTGATCGAGGGCTTCGACACCGCACAAGCGGCACGCGAATGGTTAGTGGCGCACGCGCCAGGCCTTGGACCTAAGCAGGCCAGCATGTTCCTGCGCAACGCGGGATTCAGCTATGAGCTTGCCGTGCTCGATCGGCATGTACTCACATACATGAAGGCGCTCGACTTGAGCGAAATGGGCAATCAGGCACTAGGAAGCTTGCCGAGGTATCAGATCTGCGAAACGCGATTGGTCGAGCATGCTGGCGAACTTGGATATCGTGTCGGCCTTCTCGATTGGGCGATCTGGATCGTCGTGCGCGCGGCGCGTCGGATGGACAAGGGAGCAGAATTCTCATGAGCGTCGTTACTCTCGTTTCAGGCGGATTGGATTCGACCTTGGTCGCGTGTCTCGCGAAGGCCGAGGGCCTCACCCAGTTTCCGCTCTTCATAGATTACGGGCAGCGAGCCCGTGATCGCGAACTTGCCGCTTGCCGCGTAGCGATGCGGATGCTGGACCTGCCCGAACCGCGCGTCGCCAGCCTCGAGGGGTATGGTGCTCTGATTCGAACGGGACTGACCGATCCGTCTCTTCGCGTGCTGGAAGACGCGTTCACCCCCGGCCGCAATCTGCTGTTCCTTCTGATCGCAGCGGCGTACGCTTGCCAGAAGGGAGCTGACGCCTTGTCTATCGGCCTTCTGCATGAAGACACGACGTTGTTCCCGGATCAACGACCGCGATTTCTAAGAGATGCCGAGGCGCTTATTTCGCACTCGATGGGCCGGGATATCCGGGTACTGACGCCGCTCGCGAGCTTTCATAAGATTGATGTCGTCGCGCTAGCCGAGGAACACGGCATAGCCGACACCTATTCCTGTCATCTCGGTGAACAGGAGCCATGCGGAGAATGCATCGCCTGTAACGAATTCAAGTTCGAGGAGAGTTAAAATGGGCGGCGGAGGTGGAGGCGGTTGGAGCACGTTGGGCAATATACAAGCGCTGGAGGCGAAGGCCAAGGCCGCACTTAGCGAGGGTAAGCGCAATGTGTTCATAAGTTTCTCTATGGACGATCAGCGCGAGGTTAATCTGCTTCGCGCCCACGCCAAGAACGAGGACAGCGATATCGAATTTAACGATCACTCAGTCAGAGTGCCGTACAACAGTGAGCGTGCGAACTACATCAGGGAGCGGATAACCGAGCGCATTCAGCGCTCTTCGGTGACCGTCGTACATCTTACCGATTCCGCGCTGAAGAGCGACTGGGTGAAGTGGGAAGTCCAGAAGAGCCGCGAACTCGGCAAGCGTATCGTCCTGGCTCATCCGGCGGGTGGGGGCGTGGCCAACTTGCCGGAGTGGTTACGAGGCGCCAAGGTGACGACTTGGAGCAATCTGCCTAACGCGCTCAAATAGTCCTTTGGTTCCCCTTGAGAAACGCCAATCAGGCATTGTCTGCACCAAGATCGCTGGAGCTGGTTTGTCTCAGCGTCGCTATTTCGTACGTTTCTAGATGCGCGGCCCGAGCCTGCGCGAGGAAGTCAGCGGTCGCATCGTCAGCACCGCGCGGGGCGCCTTCCCACACTGCGATGGCGAGGCGTCGAGCAGCTCTTCTTGTCCGGACCTGATCTATGATGCGAGCGGTTGCCCGGTCATAGGCATCGTCGTCCGTGTATCTCAGCCCGAGATCTATGAGCGTATCGAAGCGATGGGCGCGTGATATCGCGTGGTCATAGAGGGTGCCCCAATCGCCAGGACGATCCGTGACCGAAGTCTCTCGAAAGGCGTTTTCATCGAACGGCAGGATGATCGTCGCGTCAATCCCGAGCCGCCTGGCAGCGTCGAGTGCGAGCAGGTCCGCTCCACATGCTGCCGAACAGATGAGGTGTTCCACCCGGAATTCGCTTAGCAAGGATTCTAATGCCCTGGCTACTTTTGCGACCGAAGACAGGGGGAACCGCACCTCCGTAGTGTCGGAGGCATCGATGCGGCGTCCGGCCAGAGCCGCGATCGTTGGCATGTCCTTCATCTGAAGTGTCTCCTGCCCCCGCGTGAGCGCTTGTCGTGTAGGACTGGTGAATGCAGACAGAAACTGCCCGCCCGGTCACGATCGAACTAAGGAACAGCGAATGAGGACGGAAAGCGATCCCATAGACTTGCGAGCATTTAAGGATGAACTGTGCGAAAGGCTGAGGAAGGGTGAGACCGGGGTCCTTGGGAAGGCGAAGGAACTCGCACATGAACTCTGTCGTGCCCGTCAGCACGAATTGCTGTCCGAGATCGCCGAGGAGGTAGCGCGCCGGGACGATGATCCATCGGTCCGAAGGCTCTATGGTCAGGCGCTGATCGAACGCGGCATGGTCTCCGCCGCGGTAGATGTATTGACCGCTTTGGCCCACCGGCTTGATACTGACCATGAGGAATATGTCGAAGCAATGGGGCTCTTGGGGCGTTGCCACAAGCAGATGTTCTTCGACGCCGAGGACAAAGCGAGCCCCCGGGTTCTGGCGAACCTTACGAAGGCGATCGAGCACTATCGGGTCCCTTATGAAGCGAGTTCCAACAATTCCTGGCATGGTATCAATCTGATCGCGCTGATGCACCGCGCGCGGGATGAGGGTCTCGACATCGCGATATCCTTCGACGTCGCGAGTGAAGCGCAGCGCCTGATCGAAGAATTGGAGGCCGTTCCGGATGGAGAGCGCGACGCTTGGCATGCGCCGACACTTGCGGAGACGTACCTTGCGGTAGGAGACTGGGATCGTGTCGAAGAAATCGTCGCCCGCTATGTCGGCCGACCCCATGCTGCGTTTCAGATTGCGAGCACCTTGCGCCAGTTCGACCAGGTTTGGGACGTCGAGAGCATGGATCCGAAGCGCGGAAGCGCATTGCTTTCGGTTCTGCGCGCTCGGTTGGTCGAGGTGGACGACGGTCAACTCGAATTGTCGGTGACCGACCTTGCGCTTGAGCGTGAACGCCTGAACGGGGAAGACTTACCTACGTTCGAGGCGCTGCTGGGATCTACCGGTACATCGTTGTATCAATGGTGGAAGACCGGGCTCGCCCGCGCGGAGGGCGTAGCGTCCGTTCGCGAGAAGGGGGGAGGACGATACGGGACAGGTTTTCTCGTAAGAGCAACCGACCTCGGACTAGAAGGAGACGAGGCCGTCGTCCTTACCAATTTCCATGTCGTCAACGAGAAAGGTCTCGGAGGCCTTCCTCCGGCGGACGTCGAAGTGAGCTTCGAAGCAGCGGCCGATCCTGCGCCCATCGGGGTTTCCTGCATTCTCTGGGAATCGTCGAGCGACCTTCACGACGCGACGGTCCTCAGGCTTGCCGTTCCGGTCAAGGACGTCAAGCCGCTGCCTTTGGCCGACAGGCTTCCCGATCCCGACAGCCGGGTTTATATCATCGGGCACCCGGGGGGCCGCGAACTCGCCTTTTCCTTTCAGGACAATGCCCTGCTTGACCACGAAGGCCCCACCGAAGGACGCCCCAAGGTGGAAGGCGTCGTTCGGCTTCATTACAGGGCCCCAACCGAAGGAGGCAGTTCGGGAAGTCCGGTCTTCAACGCCAAACGATGGGAAGTCGTCGCGCTTCATCACGCTGGGCACCAGAAGGCGATGGGTAAGCTCAACGGCAAGGAAGGCACTTACGGGGCGAACGAAGGGATCTGGATCACTTCAATCCGGGATGCCATCCAAGCAAGTCGGCAAGGCTCAGTCGAATGAGGCCCATACGGGTAATCCCCGTGATCGAAGTTAGGTCAGGCGGCGATCTGAGCGGCGCTTAAACCGTTCCCCTGCTTCAAGGGTGATGAAGAAACGAGGAAATGCCTATGACGTTCGACGCCGACCACCGTCCAAGGCTGGCTGACATGCGATACCTTTCCGTGGAAACACCGATGGGACTGGAGGGTATGCTCGAAGCGCGCCCCCGAGGGCCACGTACCACCGATCCTGCCATGCTGGCAGATAGAGTCGGCTATGATGCCGGTTTCCTGGGAGACTTCCAAGTGCCATGGCCCGTCGCCCGCGGCACATTGGCTCCCGATATCCTGGTAGTGGCAGATGGCAACCGATTGGACTACCTTCACTTCTCGGTAACTATGTCCGTCTCGCGGCGGATGGCGGCTTATGTGGGCGTCAACATTGACGGAAGCGCCACTGTCAAGATTGGACGCACATCCGATAGATGGTCGTTGGATGGCCGCATTGCTCCCGAACAGCAAATTGGCGAAGAGCTTTATGCGGGAAATGGCCTAGACCGTGGCCATCTTGTCCGCAGAGAAGACCCCAACTGGGGTCCAGATGCACAAATCGCCAATGACGACACTTTCCATTTCACCAACTGCGCTCCGCAGATGTCTGGCTTCAATCAGAGAACTTGGCTGGGGTTGGAGTCCTACTTGCTGGACAATACGCGACGTTGGCGTGAGCGGATCACGGTATTCTCCGGTCCGATCTTTCACGAAGACGATCTTCTATATCGTGGGATCCAGTTGCCCACAGCATACTGGAAGGTTGTCGCGTTCCTCGATGATGACGGAAAGCCGTCTGCTACGGCATACATGATCGATCAAGTACGAGAATTGGCGACCCTCGAAGCGGTCTTCGGAGCGTTCAAGACTTATCAACGCAGTATTCGCCAAATCGAACGTTTGACCAACATTGATTTCGGGGAACTGGTCAAGTTCGACGGATTTTCGAACGAAGAGGCCGCGACAGGGACGCGGATCGAAGCAGAACTTCGCTCGCCTTCCGATATACGTGTTTAAAGATGTAAGAGCTTGATGGCTGACCGGAAACGTATCGTTCTCTAGCCTCTAATCTCGCTATTGCACTTGAGTGTTCGACTATGCACTCGACTCTTTTCAGTGTTCTGGCGCTCGACTCCTCGAAGCTGACGCGCACCGCATTTCCGATGTTTGCGCTGATCGTTACTACCTACCATAGATGAGAAGTTGGTGAGGCGAGGCGGTCAATTGAAGAAGCTGTTCGCCTCACCCTCTACGTTCATATGCGCGCCAGACGTGCCTGGAAACGCGTTTAGGCAAGGACGCGCGCGACGAAATGGGACTTGGCGTCGGTGTAGGCAGCGCGATTGTCCGGATGTCGCACCGCGAGTGCTCGTTTCAGTTCGCCGTATTCCGCTGCGAGGTTGGGATCATCCCACAATCTGTCGCGAAAACGGATCATTCGGTTCCAGGCTTCCCCTCTTCGAGGGACCACATGGATGAGGTGCGTCCTTGGATTGCCCTTACCGAAAATCTCGTTGCCGGGTACACCTGCCCATGTGGCGTGCTCGTGTCCGTCGTCAGAGCATTTGGCGCAGATCGTGGCGTCGGATAACGGAGTGCGGGCCTCGTCCGGGTTTGTTATTTAGGCGGCGAGTTTGCGGTGCTGCAAGCGCCGATGTTCGATGGTCTGTCGCTTGATCCTTTCGCGCTGTTCGATGATGGCGGGCGCCCTGCCGAAGTAGGCGTCAGCGGGGGTCACGTTGTTCAGGCTCTCGTGGTAGCGC
>Ga0114908_1000929_pt1 | contig 15301 bp, 11 predicted proteins | sample MalvireepMed_s17_FD_87292 | JGI IMG/M metagenome (GOLD analysis project Ga0114908, IMG submission 87292) | Marine viral communities from the Global Malaspina Expedition - Malaspina viral metaG DeepMed_s17 | ecosystem: Environmental > Aquatic > Marine > Oceanic | place: Mediterranean Sea... | reverse complement strand
ATTTTGAAATTACAACAACAGGTACATCAAACTGAAGGTTTTCTAAATCTGGAGATTTTAGCCAGGCAAATCGTAGAAGGTTATATTTCGGGAATGCATAAGAGTCCGTTTCACGGTTTCTCAGCAGAGTTTGCCGAGCATAAAATTTATAATCAGGGAGAAAGCACCAAGCATATCGATTGGAAGCTTTACGCAAAGACCGATAAACTGTATACTAAAAGATATGAAGAGGAAACCAATTTAAGGTGTCATTTAATCATCGATAATTCGGCTTCGATGCATTATCCTTCACTAAAGAAACAAAGTCTCTCTAAACTGAATAAAATCGGTTTTTCGGCTTTAGCTTCTGCCTGTATCATGAATATGTTGAAGCGCCAGCGTGATGCTGTTGGTTTAAGCGTCTACAGTGACGAGTTTGAATTTTACGCACCAGAAAGAGCAGGAGAGCGTCACCACCATTTACTGCTGAATAATCTGGAAAAAGCAGTAAATTCTGGAGGATCCGAACGCGGAACACAAACTTATACCTATCTTCATCAAATCGCCGAGAAACTAAAAAGACGCTCTTTAGTGTTTCTTTTTACAGATATGTTTCAAAGTGATAAAGAAGAAGCTGAACTTTTTGAAGCGCTACGACATTTAAAATATAATAAGCATGAAGTAGTTTTATTTCATGTTTTAGATAGCGAAAAGGAGCTGGGTTTTAGTTTTGAGAATACACCAAAGCGATTTTTTGATGTAGAAACCGGGGATGAAATCGATTTGTATTCAGAAAATATTCAGGAAAATTATAAAAATGCGATCGAAAATTACTTTAAAAATCTAAAGTTGGAATGTGCAAAGTACCGGATTAGTTATGTTCCCGTAGATATCAACAAAAATTTCAATCAAATTTTGCAATCCTATTTTGTTGAAAGACAAAAGCTTGCTTAGCGAGGTCAAAAAAAGATTAAAAAAAGGAGAAAAAAAGTTTGTGTGATTGAAAAACTGCAGTATATTTGCCCTCGCAATAACGCAACGGTCTGGTAGTTCAGTTGGTTAGAATACCTGCCTGTCACGCAGGGGGTCGCGAGTTCGAGTCTCGTCCAGACCGCTTTTAGAATACCGAATAAAAGCAAAAAGCCTTTAAATCAATGATTTAGAGGCTTTTTTTATTGTCCTAACTATCATTTTAACGCATATTAACCTAAGTGTTTGGTGCTTAATTCGGTGCATATTTTTTTCGCCGATTTATATGCACCTCGAAACTCCTAACGCACTGTTAATAAAAGTCTTGCGGCTTTTCTTTAACACTTTCTTTTACTACCTTGAGGTGCATATTTTAATACCAGCACCGATGAATAATTCACTATCAATCATTTTTTATCCAAAAAAGACCACTTCAAAACATACGAATGAAGCTATTATTTATGCTCGAATCACGTATAATGGTAATCGATCAGACTTTACCACTTCCAGAAAAATAGAAGTGAGTAAATGGAATTCTCATACAAATAGTACCAGAGGTAATTCTGGAGAAGCCAGGATAATTAAAAGATACCTCGATGACATGCGTAGTAGGTTATACGACATTCATGATCTTTTAGTTAGGGAGCAAAAGAATATCTCATCTAAAATTATAAGAGATATTTATTTAGGGAAAGAAGAGAAACAATATAGGCTTATGGAAGTTTTTAATGAACATAATGATCAAATGGAACGGCTCATTGGAAAAGGCTACACAAAAGGAACTTTACAGCGTTATAAAGCCTGCAAAAAGCATATTGAAGATTACCTCGATTTTAAATTTAAAGTAAAGGATATGCCAGTTAAAGAAGTTGACTATTCATTTATTACTGGTTTCGAGCACTTCTTAAAATCGCAAAAGGAATGTGGGCATAATACTTCGATTAAATACATTGTAAATTTTAAAAAGATTATTAGGATCGCTTTAGCAAATGAATGGATTAGTAGTGATCCTTTTTTCCATTGGAAAGGAACCTGGAAATCTTCAGATAGGGATTATTTAAATGATGAGGAGTTAAAAAGGTTGTCAGAAAAAGATTTTGATATAACTCGATTAGATTTAGTAAGAGATATGTTCGTTTTTTCCTGTTATACAGGGCTTGCTTTTGCAGATATAGAAAAGCTGTCTGAGGATGATATCATTTCTAACGGAGATCAACGATGGATAAAAACGAAAAGGAAGAAAACAAATTCTTTAAGTAGTATTCCTCTATTACAAATCCCGGAGAATATTTTGGTTAAGTATAAAGATCATCCCAGAGTTAAATTTAGTGACAATGTACTGCCGGTAATGTCTAATCAAAAGTCGAATGCGTATCTAAAGGAAATAGCAGACCTGTGTAGAATAAAAAAGAATTTAACCACTCATTTGGCTAGACATACCTTTGCAACAACGGTAACGCTCTCTAAAGGGGTTCCAATCGAGTCTGTAGGGAAAATGTTAGGACATAAATCTTTAAAAACTACTCAGATTTATGCAAAAGTTCTTGATGAAAAGATTGCAAAAGATATGCAGGTTGTTGCTAAGGGAATGGAAAAATGACACTAATAACGAATAAAGCGACACAAAAGTATCGGCTTTATTGGCGGAGTTTGGGATGTTTCCATGAAACTATTATTGTTCAGCTTTTGTCTTAGTGCCTAACATTTTTATTAGTGAAATTACTGGAAGTTTTACACCCTGAAAGTTTGTATTGGCCAAACGCTCATAATGCATTCCTCTAGCCGTGGAAAAACTGATACCTAATAAAGTAGCGATTAAATTTTCAGAAAAGCGCGGAGTTATCCGCATTAAGACACTATCCCGTAAAGTGTGTTAGTTTTAATAAAGGGGTTTGGCCTTATTACTTAAAGTCGAACCCTTTCTTCATATATGGTTAAGAACTGATTGAGGATAATCCCCCAGTTTCTAACCGGATGGCCCACTTTTTCATGGCTTCCCTTAAAGCGAAATATACAGATTTCATAACAGCATCATCGATAGGGAAGGATAATTTATTCTTGGTGTACTTCCTGATCTTACCGTTTAAATTCTTATAAGGTTGGTCAACTCCTCCTCGCACCGAATAGATCTTAAAGGTGAGTCATTAAGAAAAGGAGCTTTAAAAAATGAGTAAGAGTAATTTTTATATAATTGTAGTATCTTTTAAAGTGGCACTGTTTGAACGAAACAGGTGGCACCATCACTCCGAAATAGCCACATTTGGAAAAATTTTAAATCCCAAATGAAAAAAGTAACTTATTTCTCGCTTCTCTTTTTTTATAATATCAAACGTAATATTCGCTCAATTTCTCATCAAATAGATCGTTTTGTAAAATTTTATCTGGTATATTCATTAATGGTTGTTAGACAAAATAAGATAAATGTATGCACCAATTGTATCCCAGTATTTTGAGTATCCAGAAACCATTGATTATTTATACCACTAATGCGTAGAGATCTTCTATCGTCAAATCTGATAAATTACCAAGTTCTTTTTAGTAAAACGTTTTATATTGCACTTATCTTTTGTAAATTTACATACTTTTCTAAGCTGAGAATCCTTTACTTATCATCAAAAAAATGAAAAAGAAACAAAGAGTATCCATTAAAGATATTTCAAAAGAGTTAGGGATCTCTATTACTACAATCTCTTTTATTATTAACAAAAAAGCGAAGAACCGAATTAGCGATAAAGTAATAAAAAAAGTTGAAGATTACATTGAGAAAGTTGGATATGAGCCAAATACTTCTGCTCAAACACTCCGAACTGGAAAAACTAAGACTATAGTATTTATGGCCGAGGATATATCTGACCCTTTTTTTTCTGCTGTGGCCAAGGAAATGGAAGAAATTGCCTATAAAAATGGATATAAGATTATTTACTGTAGTACGGAAAACAATAAGGATAGGGCCTCTGAACTCATTTCTTTATTCCAAAATAGGCAGGTAGATGCCTTTATAATTACTCCTCCCGAAAATTTCGAACACGAAATACAGGAATTAATTACTCAAAAAAATGAGGTTATCATGCTTTTTGACCGCCGTTATACTTCTACAGCGCATAATTATGTAATACTTGATAATTTTAATGGAGCTAAAATGGCAGTTAACAAGTTAATTTCATCAGGATGCAAAAATATTGCTTACGTAGGACTGAAATCAGATTTCAGCTGTATGAGTGAGCGGCTTGAAGGGTATAAAGACGCCATCAAAGATTACCAATCCCAGCCAATTTCATTGCTTCTTCCATTTAAAGATGTGAAAACAAAAGCAGGTCGTATCCAATTTGAAAAATTCATCAATAAACATACAGCTATCGATGGTATCCTATTTGCTACCAATGGTTTAGCTATTAATGGACTGAAAGGATTAAAAGAATTACATAAGAATATACCTGATGAGTTAGCTGTAATCACATTTGACGACAGAGATTTATTTGAACTACACACCCCTTCCATTAGTGTTTTATCACAACCTGTACCTGCCATGGCAACCGAGTTAATAAAGGGTACACTCGAACTTCTAAGGGCGAAAAACGACAAAAAAGAAATTTTTCAAAAAATTCTTCCCGGAAATCTAATTACTAGAGATTCCTGTAAATTAACTATTTACGATAAAAAATAGCTTTTGGTAGGGTGTAAAATTTTAAAATTATCCTTACAAATTAATATTATGTAAAACGTTTTACTAAATTTGATTATATTAGCAATGTATTTTTTTAATTCAATATGTAAAACGTTTTACTATATCGTTATAGATGTCGAAATGATAAAATCACAATTGGAAACTTATGGAATGGTCATTTCTATGGGAGAATTTTTATAGGCCTAACATGAGTGCTATTGGGTTTCAATTCTTCAGAAGGAATTGAATCAAAGGAAATAGATTCCGAGAGCGAATTCGGATAATAATCGCAGTTCTTATATTAATCTTTGAATACTTAATTATGATAACACAAAAAAGCATTTCCTGCCTCTTATTGGTATGGGCGATCTGTGCGGGAAGTATAGCTTACTCACAAACAATTACAGGTACTGTAAAGGATTCTCGTGGTCCATTGCCCGGGGTTTCTATCAGTGAAAAAGGTACTGAAAATGGTACCGTTTCAGACTTTGACGGGAAATATGAAATCGATGTTTCTAGTCAAGATGTAACTCTTGTATTCTCTTATTTAGGCTATGTGACTAGGGAGATACCGTGGAATGGGGAAAATAGCCTAGAAGTGGTACTGCAGGAAAGTACAGAGCAGCTCGATGAACTGGTTATAGTAGGTTATCAATCCCAAAAAGAGTCAACCATCACTGGGGCCGTATCATCTGTTAATGTCAAACAATTAGAATCCCGTAGAGTTCCGGGGGTAACTCAGGCATTACAGGGGCAGGTTGCAGGAGTAAATATTACCCAAAGTACGGGTGCCCCGGGCGAAGAAGTGGAAGTCCGAATACGGGGTAACGGAACGATAGGCAATAATAATCCCTTATATATTATTGACGGTGTTCCCAGTAGAGAAATATCTTTCCTAAATCCTTCTGATATAAAGTCTATGTCGGTCTTAAAAGATGCGGCAGCTGCCTCCATTTACGGTTCAAGGGCTGCCGGTGGGGTTATTGTTATAGAAACCAAAAGTGGTTCTGATCGCAGCGGTTTTCAAATAGATTATTTCGGAGGCTTGCAAAAGGTCACCAATTTGCCCAATATGCTTAATGCGGATCAATACCTAAATACCGTGACCACTGCCTGGAATAATGCGGGCTATTCTGGAACCAATCCCTATCTCGCCGATGCTGGTAGATCCGATTTCGCCGATGTAGACTATTTAGATGAACTATTTGAATTGGGAAAAACAAATAGTGTACAACTCTCCACATCCGGAGGTAATGAAAAAACAAATTTCTTCTTAAGTGCCGGATATTACGGGCAAGACGGAATTGTAGTCTACGACAATGATAAATTTAACCGTCTAAACCTGCGTAGCAATATAAATTCCAATGTCACCAATCGCATTAAAGTGGGGGCGAATGTTCAAATATCATATGAACAGCAGGATAAAATTTCTTCGAAAGGGGATGCACCGGGAATCATACGTCATGCTTTCCTGCGCCCTCCCATTATACCGGTTTATAAAAATCCTTCAGATCCTACATATTCAGAAGAGGATCCTTTTACAGACTTGCCTTTTTATGTTGATCCAGATAACTTTGAAAGCAATAAATATGAATATTCTCGAAACCCTATAGCGCTTGCCTATTTTACAGATAATACGACTAGAACTTTTAAAACGTTTGGAAATTTATTCGCTGAATATAAGATCCTGTCAGATAACTCCTTGAAATTCAAAACTAATTTCGGAGCGGATATAAACTTTGGTCATCAAAAGGCTTTTAATCCTAATTATGGAGATGACGATGGTCAGGGGGCAGAGATTGATAGCGGCCTGGGACGCCAAAATCGTCCTACCAATCTATCTGAATCCAGGTATGAAGACATGACCTTTACATGGAATAATAGCTTTATGTACAATAAAGAAATTGGAGACCATGATATAAATGCACTGGCTGGAATTGAATTTATAAAAAATAATTCTTCCGGAATAAATGCTTCAAGACAACGATTTGATTATACCGAACCTAATTTCAGATATCTCGACTTTGGGGGTACCGATCGGGACATATGGAATGGGGGGCTGGCCGAAGAATGGGCCTTATTCTCCTATTTTGGTTCTGCTACCTATTCTTACCAGGATAAATATTTAATCACTGCTAATCTTCGAGCCGATGCTTCTTCGAGGTTTTCAAAAGATAATCGCTGGGGATACTTCCCTTCTATTTCAGCGGGTTGGACTATTTCGAAGGAAAACTTTATGGATAATTTAGATTGGTTGAACCAACTCAAGTTGCGAGCCAGTTGGGGGCAGCTTGGAAATCAGGAGATACCCAATTACGCCTATTTAACCTTATACCGAAGAGATGCCGATCGTTACCTGATTAGTCGTTACGGGAATCCCGATTTAAAGTGGGAAACTACTGCACAAGTCAATATAGGGATCGATTTTGGATTGTATAGTAACAAACTCTCTGGAAGTATTGATTATTTCGAGAAAACGACTTCGGATATCCTCCTTCCGATTTCTCTCCCCAAGTTTGTAGGTGATGTTTCGGCCACTTATCTCAATTCAGGCGAGGTGCAGAATTCCGGACTGGAATTCGGATTATCTTACCGGAATTATGAGAATCCTTTAAAATTTCAAATCAGTGGGAATTTGTCCACATTAAAGAATGTGGTGAATTCTCTGCACCCTAACTTACCTTACCTTACAGGGAATGTTACCAGAACCCAGGCAGGCCATCCGCTAAATGCATATTATGGTTTTGTTCAAGAGGGGATTTACCAAAATCAGACGGAAGTTTCTGAACATCTATATGGAACCAATAATCCGCCACAACAACCAGGGGATATTAAATTTAAAGATTTAGATGGAAACGGAGTAATAAATGACAATGATCGTGATTTTATAGGAAATCCAAATCCAAAATTATCGTATGGTCTTAATGTTTCCATGAATTACATGAGTTTTGATTTTAATTTTCTTTTTCAGGGGGTTGAGGGTGTTGACCGCTATAATGATTTAAAGAAAATTATCGATTATGATACCAGGCCATTCAATTATACGGATCGTGTACTGGGCGCCTGGAATGGGGAAGGTTCAACCAATACAATACCCCGAGTAAGTTTTACCGATAATGGAAGCAGTAGAGTCTCTGATATCTTTGTTGAGGATGCTTCCTATCTAAGACTTAAGAATGTAGAGCTGGGATATACTTTTGATGTGGAAAAAGTGGGAAATTTCAGAATATATACCTCCGGTCAGAACTTGCTTACTTTCACCGATTATTCCGGCTTAGATCCTGAATCTACCGATTTGATCGATTTCGGAACATATCCGCAATCATTAACCATATTGTTTGGAGTTCATGCAAACTTCTAAATATCTAAAGATTTCAATTATGAAAAAATCAATATTAAAATTTCTTACAATGGTATGTTTTATAGCCTTTTCAGGCTGTGATTCCTACCTGGATGAAGATCCTATCGGTTTAATTACCAAGGATCGAATAGACACCGAGCCAACCGCTGCTTCTATTACCTCCTCTGTTAACTCAACTTATCAATTACTCTCCAGAACTCTCAATGTTATTGGACAATGGAATTGGGATCAGGGCACCATTACCCGAAATGATTTCTTACTTCAGGATATTGCTTCGGGCGATATGCAAAAGAAATGGAATCCTGATGGTGACCAGGCATGGATGGATGAAGTTGCGGCATTTAATTTTACTTCTATGAATCCAGGTTTCAATGGAATCTGGAGTTATGATTATGAAGGGATCTCACGTGCAAATCAGGCAATAACTACGCTTAATAACTCCGAGGTAATGTCTTCCGTTGATATGGATGCGGCTACAAAAGATCGCTTATTGGGAGAAGTATATTTTTTGAGAGCGTTCTATTATTTTGACCTGGTCAACAATTTTGGAGGGGTGCCCTTGCTTACCGAACCTTTACAGGATTTTTCTGATGCTTACGAAGTAGCAAACCGCAGTAGCGTACAAGGAGTTTGGGATCAGATAAAAGTGGATCTTCAGGAAGCAGTTACCCTACTTCCGGAACAAAAATATTCCAGCAGTTCAGAACCATGGCGTGCTTCCCTTGGTGCAGTGATAGCCATGCAGGCAAAGGTCAATTTGTTTCAGGAAAACTGGAGTGAAGTGATTAATATAGTCAATGAATTGCAGACCTATGATTTTTATTCACTGGATGAGGATTATTTTGATCCATTTGACGTGGATAAAGAATACCAGGAAAATGAAGTTATTTTCTCTTATAATCATGTTTCCGGTGTAACACCCTCAAAAGGAAATGGCCTTGCAGCATTAATGGGCTGGGGATTTGTGGCACCTACCCAGAATTTTGTAAACGAATTTGAAGAAAATGATCCAAGGCTCGGATACACCGTCCAGGTAGACCAGCAGCAACCTAATAAACTACTGGGTACAACCGATGGACGATATAAGGGAAATGAAGATTCTCCGGGCAATAAGATTTATATCCGATATGCGGATGTATTGCTATGGAAAGCAGAAGCACTTATCCAGACCGGAGAAGTTGAAGAAGGATTAGGAATTGTAGATCAAATTCGAACCCGGGCGCGAAATACGGAAACGGTGGACGGAAGTCCTACTCCATCAAGTGCATTACCTAATTATGCCGGGACCGGGCTGTCCCAGTCCGAAGCTTTGGAAGCCCTGCGCCATGAAAGACGTGTGGAGCTTGGATTTGAATCGCAAAGGTTTAATGATCTGAAGCGATGGGGTATTGCAGAAAAGGTATTAACCGATTTAGGTAAAAATTACCAGGATTATAACAGCCTTTATCCTATACCACAGGGAGAGATAGATCGCTCTGGAGGGCAAATTGAACAAAATCCCGGATACTAAAAAAATAGATTGAATTATGATGATTAATTTTAAATTAAAATATATTGCTATAGGTTTACTAGGCATAGCTACTGCTTGTAATACAGCAGAAAAAAAGGAGGAAAAGGTTACCGAAGAGAACAGTAAAATAAATGGTGCTGAAAAGCCATGGATGATAGGACCATTTGAACGTCCACAAAATGCACAGCCCATCATACAACGTGATACTACGGCCACTTTTAATGACCCGATGAGTGGGGAAGAAGTAGTCTGGCAGTCTATGGCTACTTTCAATCCTGCTGCCATTGTAAAAGATGGAAAAATAAACGTTTTGTACAGGGCGGAGCAGGACCGACATACCGATACGATTGGGGGACATACCTCTAGAATCGGACTGGCCACTTCAGAAGATGGAAGCACTTATAATAGAGCCGAAGAACCTATTTTTTATCCCGATAACGATGACCAGAAAGAATTTGAATGGACCGGAGGTACCGAAGATCCAAGGATTGTAGAAAGTGAAGACGGGACCTACGTATTGACCTATACCCAATGGAATAGAAAAACCCCAAGGCTGGCTTTGGCCACTTCAAAGGATTTGAAGAACTGGACCAAACACGGACCTGTTTTCCAAGATTTTGAGGATGGTAAATATCACGATATGGAGACCAAGTCCGGAGCAATAGTTACTCAATTAAATGATGGAAAACTGATTGCGGCAAAGATAAATGGCAAGTATTATATGTATTTCGGAGTACCTCATATTTGGCTTGCAACTTCTACAGACCTTATCAATTGGGAGCCGGTAGAGGACTATGCCGGCAATCTTGCCCCTGTTTTAAATCCGCGCCCAGGATATTTTGATTCCTGGCTAGTAGAAGCCGGACCACCGCCAGTACTAACAGAAAACGGTATTGTAGTACTTTATAATGCCGGAAATTCAAAAAACATCGGTGTGAAAGAATTAGGCAATCGTATTTATACCAGTGGGCAGGCATTGTTTGATTCCAATGAGCCTTGGAAGTTGATCGACCGTTCGGATAAACCATACTTGAAACCAGAGTTGCCTTTTGAAAAATCTGGACAGTATAAAGATGGAACCACCTTCGTTGAAGGGCTAACCTTTTTTCAGGGTAAATGGTATTTGTATTACGGGACTGCAGATAGCATGGTAGGAATGGCTACAGCAGAGCCGCAATAATCTTTCTACTATGCAATTAAAAAGGAAATTACTTATTGGAGCTGTGGTATCCAGCCTTGGAGGATTATTATTCGGATTTGATACTGCAGTAATTTCCGGAGCGGAACAAGGCCTGAAAGAGTTTTATGTACTAGATAATTTCGCCCATGGATTCACCAATTCTATCGCCTTAATTGGAACCATTATCGGAGCTATATTTGCCTTTTCTCCTGCACAGCACCTGGGAAGAAAGAAGTCCCTTTTAATTATAGGACTTTTTTTTGGATTATCTGCTGTAGGATGTGGTTTAACGGATAATTGGTATCTTTTTCTTTTTTGGAGATTTTTAGGCGGCCTGGGAGTTGGCGCATCATCTGTAATCGCTCCCATGTATATTTCAGAAATTTCACCTTCTGATTATCGTGGAAGGTTAGTAGGCTTTTTTCAATTCAGCATCGTTTTTGGAATCCTGTTAGCTTTTATTTCAAATTACTTTTTGAAAATTAACATGGGTAGTGACTCTTGGCGCTGGATGCTTGAAGTAGAAGCAATTCCTGCTTTCATTTTTTTCGGTTTGGTATTTTTAATTCCGAAAAGTCCTCGCTGGCTTGTTCTTCGAAAACGATATGAAGAAAGTTTGGTTATTTTGAAAGAGCTGGGCGAAGCAAATCCAGAAGAAAGACTACAAACCATTAAAGGGTCCTTTCAGCAAAAGAAGGAGCAGGAAAAATTATTTCAAAGGAAATATTTAAAACCATTAATTCTGGTATTCCTCATGGCTACCTTCAATCAGTTTTCTGGGATTAATGCTATTATGTATTATGCTCCCAGAATATTTGAAACGGCTGGAATTGCGAAAGATAGTGCATTTTTACAGGCAGCCTCAGTCGGTTTTGTGAATATGCTATTTACCATTGGGGCCATGTTATTCATAGATAAGATGGGACGCCGGAAATTAATGATTATAGGTTCAATAGGAATGATTTTAAGTTTATTGGCTACTACTTATTTACTTAATAATCGAGATTTAGGCGGAAGCTTTCTCATAGTCCCTGTTCTATTTTTCATAGCTAGTTTTGCATTTTCGCAAGGAGCAGTGATTTGGGTTTTTATTTCAGAGGTCTTTCCTAATAAGGTTCGGGCCGCTGGTCAATCTTTTGGGACTTTTATCCACTGGTTCTGGGCGGCAACTTTAACTTGGTTATTCCCGGTGATTGCAGGACTGGCTAACGGAACCACCTATGCTTTCGGTTTTTTTGCACTTACTATGGTTTTACAATTAATATTTGCAGTAAAATTTTTCCCGGAGACGAAAGGAAAATCATTAGAAGAGGATATTTAAAGATTATAATTTTAAAAGTCTTAAGAAGAGGAATAATCAAGATGTTTCATAAGAATTAAAAAAGGGACCGTCTCATTTACCAAAATGAGGCGGTTTTTATTTGATGTCGGTTTTAACTAAGATTTTATGTTTTTTCTCCTGAAAAACTAGAAGAGAGTGATTTTACGCACTCTTCTTTCTGATATTGTGTGCCAGGGCGTGTAATCCGAACTCCAACTCCACTTTATCAAGTCCGCGATGGGTAAACCTTTTAAATTTCCGATTGTGTTTGATATGGGCAAACACCGGTTCCACATCGGCCGTTCGTTTTTTACGCTTTAGTTCCCCAGGTTTTCCCGGGCTTTCTCTTTGTAATTCTCCAGGCTGTAATTGCGTCCTATTATGCGATTGTTTTTTCCCTTAAAGCATACCCCCCTTATCGGACAACCTTGGCAGTTTTGTGCGCTGTACTTACTATAGGTTTGTTGGTAACCGGATTTCGTGGCTTTGGTCCCCTGGGTTATTTTATCCATTGGCTGCCCCCATTGGACATACGTAATAATCCTTCATTATAGTAAAGGGTATCACGGTGGAACGGCTTGGCCCTTCTTTTCTTTCCTGTATTATTTTGTTCCTGGTCAAAGGTGTTGAACTTTACATAACTGGGTTCCTTTCTTAGATAATAATTCATAATTCTCCTGGCTTCCATACCCGGCATCGGCGGTAAGGGTGCCAGGTAAATCCTGGTATAGGTATTCATGATCCTGCAAATGTGGTTTTAATGTATGGAGGTCGTTGGTCTGCTGGTGAAGGGTGTAATTAACAATGAACTGGTCTTCTGAGCTGATCTGTACATTGTACCCTGATTTAAGTTGCCCGTTCTTCATATGGTCCTCTTTCATGCGCATGAAAGTCGCATCGGGATCGGTTTTACTATAGCTGTTGCGCTTGCCCAGGATTTCCTCCTGCTCTTCATACTTCTAAAGATTGGCAGCAAAATTCTTTACCATGTAACGGGCCTTGGCTTTAGCTTTTGGGGTAGCCTTGTCATTTCCCTTGAGGATCTTATTGATCTTCTGAGCGGTTTTCGCTACCTTTTCTTTATCGATCTTTTTAAAATCCGGAGGTGTGGGATCCCGGTCCTCATCATCAGCGATGCCCTGGGCATACTCCCACATTTCTTCAAGCTGTTGCATCATTTTCTCTTTGCGGGTCTTTATGGTATTGTCCCATACGAAAGTATATCGCCCGGCTGCAGGTTCAATTTTGGTACCATCAGTATAGACTTCCTTTAAAGCGACCAGCCCTTCCTGGGCCAAGAGTAGCACCACCTGCTTAAAAATATCTTTGAAGACACCCTTTAATTTTGTGCTTCTAAATCGTGCAATAGTATTATGATCGGCTACCTGGCTATTGGAGGGCCACATGAAGTTGACATTCTCACGCATGGCTTTCTCGATCTTACGGCTGGAATAGGTATTATCCATATAGGCGTAGACCATCACCTTCAACATCATCCTTGGATGATAGCTGGGTTGTCCGTCTTTACTATAGGCTTTGATGAGTGGCTTAAGATCCAAATGTTCAATAACTCCATTGACGATCCTCACCGGATGGCCTTGTGGGATTAATTCTTCAATGGAAGGAGGAAAAAGCTAGTTTTGCTGTTAGTTGTAGATCTTAAATTTATGGCTCATTTACCTGATAATCAATACTTAAAAATAAGAAAAAACCTCCAAATAATCAATAGTTGGGAACCAATAAAATAAAAAAAGCTGCCTCAAATTAATGAGACGGCTTCTTTTATTTCTTAAACTCGAGAATCAAAATCACAAATCCTATAACATTCAAACTCAAAGACACAAAAAACACAACCAGGGCCCATTTCGGGTAGATCTTCGCCTCTTTAATGGTATTGGTTAATTTCGAAGAAATCCGCTCATATTCGTTCTTTTCAAAATCCAGGGTATCTTCCAGGCTTGAAAGTCGTCGTATCAGGTCTTCGGTATCCAGGTGAATCCCTTGCGAGTGAATTTCTTCCAGTCGTTTCATATGCTGCTCGAAGCTTGCCAGCTCGGAGCATAACAATTCCGATAGTTCATCAATTTTTGCCATAATTTAAGAGGTTTAATATCCGATATCCATGCCTTTGGATATGGACTTTTTAATAACTTTTTGTGCGATTTCTCTTAATAATTTCAAGCTGATTTGCACCGGTTCCGGGCTTTTCGCGAGGCTAATCGCTTTATTGAGTTCTTTAAATTTCTCGATACCATGTTCCCTGGCCATTTGCTTTCCGATATTGGACATACTCATGGAGCGGTGAACCGCGCTGCCTTTAAGGCTATGCCCATCAAATTCAAATCGAAAGCCCTGTAGTTTTTGTTGCTTGTTGATAAAGGGAATCGCTTTTACGCCATTGGTTTCCATACCGCGCATATAGGCTTTATAGGTTTCCGGTTTAAACTGTTTCATGGTCAGCTCATGCCGGCGTTTGATTTCTAAACGGATATCGGTAAGATTAATCTCCCGTATGACCTGTACCTCACGAACGGTGGTCAGTTGATGTTCATGAGCTACGCGCTCGGCAGCATGCTGACTACGTTTACCTATAAAATTATCCTTATAGGCGCGCCCATCAAAATCAATCCGGTTGACATACAGATGTACATGCTTATGCTCTTTATCCTGATGCACAAAGGCAATCGCCTGTCGCTCGCCCAGTTTCATTTCCCGCATAAAATCTTTGGTCAGTTCTCCAAGTTTTCGCTGATCCAGTGTCCGTCCATCTTCAATGGTAGGACTCAGGACAAACGACAGCGTATTGCGCTCACAATGCTCGTTTAGCTTTTGGATCTGTTCAAACTCCCGGCTAATTTCCTGCGGAGAATCTCCCACGATATTTTGAGAGTAGACAATCTCTGCCTCCTTCTCCTGGTTCCATCCATACTTCATGGAAGCCTGGGTATGACTAATAGATTTTCCTTTACCAATCATAGATCCAGTTTTTTAAGATGTTTCTTCATGGCCTCGGCCAGCTTATAAACTTCAGTAGATAATCTCGGATCCCGTTTTCGGAACATATTCCCGATCGACTTAAAATTGTTATGAAATTTCACCAGGTCCTTGTAGATAGCAATATGATCATCGCTCATCCGCTCATTAATGGGCAGATCCATCGCGGATTTTCGACAAAATTCACTCAGGCTTAATCCCGATCTTTTAGCCTTGATGTTCAGTAGTTTTTTCTGGTACAGCGTACACCTGAATTTGATTAAGGAGGTCTTCCCCTTAAACCTCTCTTTTTTTTCATTGCGACCATGGGGAGCAATCAAGAT
>Ga0114908_1000919_pt1 | contig 15390 bp, 38 predicted proteins | sample MalvireepMed_s17_FD_87292 | JGI IMG/M metagenome (GOLD analysis project Ga0114908, IMG submission 87292) | Marine viral communities from the Global Malaspina Expedition - Malaspina viral metaG DeepMed_s17 | ecosystem: Environmental > Aquatic > Marine > Oceanic | place: Mediterranean Sea... | reverse complement strand
CTATAAACTCTAAGCTGAAACAAGCTAGTACCATCTTTCCCTTTATGGACGATAGGGAACTTATTATCAAATCATTTATAGAGTCTGTTGAAAATGAAGGTCGGTTCACAGTGGTGGAATGGTCAGTGCTAGGTAAACAGTTAGGGATATTTGGTAACGGAAAGGAGTAGGCTGTACAGACTCAGCCTGTAGAAGTATGCATACATGGTTGTCCCTTCAAATGAAAGAAGCGAAGTTGATAATCCATATTCCGAGTGGGACTCAGATAGTTGATTTCGGGCGTGTGGACGGTTACGCGCTGATGCTATGTGGAAAGCTGGGTGGGAAGTGGGGCAGTTCAGACGTTGCGACTTGTCCTGATTGTTTAGATATAATAAACAAGGAGGAAAGTTATGTCTAAGTTCCTGCTGTCCTATACTATCGTCGTAGTTCTGTTATTCATGGTAGCCTTAATATCAGTTATACAAAGATGATTGAAATAGGAAAGGGGGTGAACGATGCCACGATTCGAAAACGTTTCCTTAGAGGAAGCGTTGAACGCAACCAGGAATGAGAGATGGTTGTCTGAGGAATTTGGGGAAGAGTATGAGATACCCCAATGTCCTGAGTGTGAAGGAACCAACTTGAACGAAGCTGGAACAACGTGCTGGGACTGCGATGCATCAGACTACTGGGAGTTGAACTAATGGGAAGGGTACGAGTTTGGTTCAACGATGAGCTTCGATTCTGTCCTGTCTGTGAAGGAATCATGCTCCACTGGAACAAACAGACCCAGGAATGGCAAGGAAGGTATGTTGAGGGTGGTGCTTACTGCTCATGCTCCGATGAAGAACTAGCTCTCTTAGAGGAGGGCAACCCGATTTGACAATCCTTTTGAATTCGTGTAGGGTTGTTCGTGATGAGGCCAAGCGGAATTCTAGTTCGCCACTGTAGATATGCGCTCGCAAGTAGGTGGTTTGCTCAATCCTATATCGGCAGGAGCAATAGTCTAACGTAGGATAAGCTAGAGTTGGTAGGTGCAAGTCCTACCCCTCGTCTCAAATATTACAGAGGAGTAATTATGAATGCCTTGAAATCTATGAGTCAGAAAATTAGATACCTCCTGAGTCTGTACGTAGCTGATGGAAGGAAAGTGATTAGGTGGTGGACGCATCCGAACATACGTGACTTTGATTTCGGTGCTGCCTCTGCTCTATACGATGGAACTCCTGAGTTAGTAATCTCGCAAAAGATAGAGACACGTCGTCCATCGTCTGTTTGGCATAAACTTCTTACTGTCCCTAAGGGAATCGAGATACTCGACCCTGATGGGTGGGACAGGAAACACTTTACATACTCCTGGGAAAAGGAATGCATCACGGAACGAGAGTACGAGAAAAGACTCTCCGTCTCTACTCTCAGATGGTATCAGAACAGACGCCCGTAAACGAGAGAAATTTGACAGGTGCTTTGAATTGCGATAACGTGGCTCCAGTCGAATTTGATAGGGAGGGCAGCATGAATAAGTTCACCGTAACAGAAGCCGCATTGGAGTATGCCAGGGAGAGCAAAGTTCAATACCCGAAAGAACATCCGTTGCACATGTTCTGGTGGGGACTGGAGGAGGAGCTTGTAAAACTCCAGTCTGGAGACTGGGAGGAGGAGGACGGCTCACCTTTCGTATGTTACTCAACACTAGCAGACACTCCATTGGGCGAAGCTTTTCTAGAAGCTTGGGGCTTAGAGATAGGACGTTTCGGTGGCGCTGTCCATCGTATTGCCGGTGACCTTATAGACTCTCTAGAAGAAAGGGGATAGAAATGGGTATAGATATTTACATGCAATGGGACAAGCAGTCTGAGGATGAGAAGCAAGGACAAATCTTGGGGTTCAGTATCGAAGGTGGTTTCGCAGGATACCTACGAGAAGCTTATCACGGCGCTCCTTATGTTACACAGTTTCTGGTAAAGGAAGCTTTCGAAAGTGACGAGAACGAGACACACATTCCATGTGCTGTACTAAGAGAGCGTTTACCGGAAGCTTTGAAACTCCATGTCCAAAGGCATAAAGATATTTACGGCGAGACCATAAGGGACACTGACCCATCGGCAAGGTCGTTTGAAGACTTTGTTGCATTGGCAGAACGACTGGAAGCCGAAGGTAAGAACCCAACCATCGTGGCTAGTTACTAACATGGTCGGACATCATCTTGGCCCCGTACAAAAGTATCCTCGCTGCGAGGAATGGGTGTGTAAAGAGTGTGATGAGGTACGTCATGGTGACCCTTTCGTATCGAAAGGTAAGCCATGTTCCGTTTGTAGTTACGAGTATAGGGGTGGGGAATGAACAAAGTAACTAGAGAAGACATTCAGAGATTCGTACCAAATGAGTGTGAGAAGGTGGAACTCCTTGTTGACCTAATCAACAAATGGTTCAGTAGCTCTGGAAAGACTATAGGGGAAATCAACAAAGCATTCCAACATGACATGAAACAAATCCAAGCGAAAACTACGAAGGGACACGCCATCAAGGTCTGATTTGACAAGCGTTTTGAATAATGCTAATCTGCTTTCAGTCCAAATCTGATAGGGAGGTTTCGAATGTCCACCAAGTTTCTGACCTATGATACGCTCAAGATGCTGAACGATTCAGCAATACGCAATGGGTTGAACCGAAGCCTAGTCTTTGAGAAACTACCCATAGCCAAAGCTGACGTGTATCCCGTAGTCATGGCGTTCATGCATAACGACATAGAGATGAGGTGTGAGCTAATCTTGAATCGGCATGGGGATAGCGCATGGTTGGACATGCCAATCAAAGCATTCAACGAGCTACCGGAAGATGACTCAGAGTCAGACCAAGTAGAGTTTACAGACAACATTGAATTGGAGAGCTACCGTCATCTGCTGGATGCGGACAAGTTGAAAGCAATCTTGGATAATGCGGAGGGAGAATAGTGTACGATTACTCAGGACTTCCAGAAGGTTTACGGAACGGCATGAAACGGTATGTCGAAGATGGGATTAGGCCAGGGGGATTCCTTACGGCATGTCTTGAAAACAATTTGACGGGGGCCGTAAACAGAGCCGATGCAACCAACCTCCCACGTTTACAGGATATTGTGAGGTGGCTTTACAATGAAGCTCCCGGAAGTTGTTGGGGTAGCGTTGACCAGGTTCATGCTTGGATGGACAGTGAGTACATGGCATCGCGTAGACCTGAGCGCCTCGTACATGCTCAGCGCCCGCGACACGGAAGCCCACCCTCGCAGTCTCTCCGGTGATGCTAGTTGATGTCTATAAAAATCTCCATAAGAATACATGGAGTATTCGTGATAGGCAAACGGGAAAGGTAGTCGAACATAGCGATGTTGTTCATCTAGTTGATGCTAAGTTCGTAGTACAGCCAGCAGGCAGGCAGAGAGTTTTACGGACACGCCAAAAAAATATCCATGCCTTTGTCAGAGGTACATTGCATTGCTTCCTGCCAAACGTTCAACAGGGGCATCCGTTCGTAGGACTAGCACTTGCAAACCCAAAACAGGTAGTGTACAATCCCTACGAGTCGGACAAGTTTCGTTTCAAAGAAATTGAAATCCCTGTAGCTTACGCAAAGTCAGTTGTCCTAAATAAGTTAGGAGTGTGGATAGATGCCGAGTAAGAGAAGCGATGGTATACACCAGTATGAAGACGTTACCTTGCCTGTTTACTCCTTTGGAATCTGTAAACATTGGCGTATGTGTGGAACCACTCAAGTGGAATTAGGTAATGGGCTTTGCATGAAATGCTGGGACATGGGTATGAGGAAAGGAGACTAATGGAACAAACAATGTTGGAAGTATACAAGTATCTTGTAATGCTTAGGAACAGTGGGGAAACAAACATGTGGGGAGCTACTCCATACTTGGAAGATGCATTCAACCTTTCCTCACAGGAAGCAAGGAATGCTTTACTTGGATGGATAAAAAGCTTTGACCTACCAGAAGGTAAGCAACCTCTAGATGGTAGGTAGAGAGCAACGATTTGACAACCGTTTTGAAAGGGCGTAAGATTTCAGCAAGTCGCAAAACAGAGCGACGAAACCTGATAGGGCCAAAGGCCAAAGGAGACTAGAATGCCAGCGAGTATATTTGGAGAACGATTCTACGGACATAGAGAACCAGCGTGGCACGGACTTGGCACCGTGATGGACGAAGACCTTACAGCCACTGAAGCCATGCAAGTAGCGAACATCGCATTCCCAGTAGCCAAGTGGGAGATGCTTGCGAAGAACCCCGTAACCGGGGAGTTGATTGAGACCAATCAGTTCGCAGTAGTTAGAGACCCGACGCCTGACGACGACATTTACAGGGTGTTGTCAACGGTTGGGCAGCAGTGGACGCCTCTTCAAGCATGGGAGCTAGCTGAGATGCTAGACCCCATCAGTAAGAAGTATCCGGTGGAGACCGTCGGAGCCTTGGGCAATGGGGAGAAGATATTCTTTACCCTGGACGCAGGAGACTCCCTCATAGCAGGAGAAGACCACCGCCTCTACTACCTGGTTACAGACCATAGAGACGGGGCAGGCGCACTGAACATAGCGTTCACTCCTGTAAGGGTGGTATGCCAGAACACTCTGACGGTAGGACTGAGTTCAGCGAAGGTCAGTGCAAGCCTTACTCACCACTCTAGCATCAAAGAGGATGCTCAGTGGTACACCGCTCTCTTTGCTCAGATGTTGAACGCAAAGGAAACTGTTACCGCTACCATGAACCACTTGGCAGATGTGGGGCGAGTCGATGGTGACGATATCAAGCGCATCATCCACTCAGCTTACAGGGAAGCTTCAAAGCCCCGGAAGCTCACCCTCTCCCAAGACATCAAGCCAGAGGATGTTCCTGCCAAGGTCTGGTCTACCCTACTGAACGACAAGCGTCACTGGGTAGATGAGTATGAGAAGAGGCAGGCAGGAGTGAAGGTTCTAAGGGACGCCGCCTGGGATAGGTTCGAAGCTTTCAACGACGAATTCCCCAAGCTGGCTTTCACCCCTTGGGCTGGCTGGCAAGCTGTGGTAGAATGCGAAGACTACCGGAGAGGCCACACTGACGCGGTGGGTTCTCCCATCTTTGGTGACAGGGCGGAAGCTAAGGCAAGGGCTTTCAACGAAGCTCTGAAAATCGCTCACTCAGTATAGCCAAGTAAGGTAGTCCGGTGAGGCTACTCTTGAAGTCCAATGGTGGTTATGACTCTAAACTATCCCACCATCAATCAGAGCAGGAGAGAATCAATGGTAGATAGTGGAGTGAGGCAGATAACCAGTGAAGAGGCGTTCAACCTTTTGCACCTGCCGGAAAACCAGACGCAATTCTTTGGTGGTACCTATGCTAAGCTAGACGGAACCATTAGAGATTTCAACGGACGCCGTAAAGTGACGAAGCATCTCCGGGGGGGCGAGTTGACATACGACCCTGCCACCAGAGGCAACGTCATATACTGGGATAGAGCAAGGGAAGCGTACCGGACAATCCGAACCGATGACTTGATTAGCCTGAGGATAGGGAAGCAGGACTACATCATCGTCAATCCTCCCAAGGTGGAGATACGATATGAGCAAAGCTAAGAAAGCATGCATCCATCACTGGGTACTAGAGTCTCCAAACGGAAGCGTTTCCAAGGGAGTCTGTAAAAAGTGTGGGAGTGAACGAGACTACTTCAACGCTCCAGAGTATATGAGGGAAGCAGGGAACCAGTGGATGCGCAGGAGCAGAGCTACTTGGGTAGTAACTCAAGAGGCAAAGAAAGACCTTGATGAAAGGCTAGTTGCTGCTAGGGCGGAGACGATTTGACAATGTTTACGGACGGCCTGTATGATGCCAACATCAACTCAGCGATGGGGGGCAAAATGGCAAAGGCAGAGAATAGGCTCAAGGGTTCTTGGAGAAACATAGTCAGCTTGCCTATAAGCATGGCTAACATACAGGCAGGACATATCTGGTACATAGATGCTAACAAGATAGCTAGGACGATAGGTAGCCTAGCAGGATATCCAGAGGATGAGGCGTTGAGGGTCGGTGCGGGGATTCTTTCGGCACTCTCCCCTATGCGAGATTGGGACGTGAACGTTTCCCAAGCGATACTCCTGGTAACTGATGGGGTTCGTAAGCACTTTACAGTCCAGCACAACAAAGCAGTCGCCATTATGCTAGGTAGAGACCCCATGAAAGTTTTGGGGGGGCGGGCAACGAAAACTAAGGCGTTCTACCAGGCTATTGTAGAGCCTAACAATGATGAGACGACACCAGTGATAGATAGACATGCCGTAGCGGTCTATATGGGGCGCAGCGTAAGCGATAGAGAGCTAAAAACCCTAGATAGCTCCAAGGTGTACGGTAGGATAGCCAGTGCGTACATAAAGGCTAGTAAAGAGACCGGCCTGAACCACCATATCCTACAAGCCATGACATGGTCTCAGTGGCGTCAGGATAAGGGCATCAGCCATCCAGCTAGTAGACAGCTAGCAATTGAGTAGCGTATGAGTCTCATAAATGCATCTCCATTCAGGATGCCTGTAAAAATATTCCAGGAGCGGGGAAATAGGATTTCGGGGAGATTTACAAAATGATTGACTGGCCGATGCTCGCATTGTTCGTCCTAGCAAGCTTTGGTTGTGTACTGATTTACGTACTAGGATATAGAATGGGAACCATACATGCTTGGCGTGAGGCGAAGAATATTTTACGAGACTCCGCGAAAATTGCCGGGGAGGTGCTTACTCAAGGTTCTTGACAACGCATCGAAAGTAGGGTAGCGGAATGCTTGTAGAGCGCTCGTAAATTTTTGTACAGATATATCCCTGTAGGGTATATAGAGGATATTCGGAAGAGGTTACTCCTAGCTTTATACGGAAAGGAATCATTGGAACGATACAAGTTTACGAAGTATGTTGGTTTAGACCCTCCCTGTATAAACGTAATCCGTAAAGCTGCGGGGGATTTGACAACGATTGGCAAAGGTGCAACAATGGTCACAACAAATCGACAGGGGGTTCCGCTAATGCTTACGAAGCGATACAAGTACGAGGTTCAGGGTAGAGGCGACTTCCCGTGGGACATGCTCCGATACGATAGGGTTTACCCGACGACCTCCCCATCCCCTAGCATGCATGCTATAGCGTCCAATAGTAACATCTGGCGAGAGGTCAGGACGGTGGAGCTTATGGGCAATGGGTGCACACCGGACAGGTGGGCTAGTTTCTTGTGGTCGGTGGTAGACGCAGAGAACGCAGTCAAGGGGGTGCGGTAATGATGACCCGACAACACTACAAGCTGATAGCACAGACGCTCAAGGAGGCCGACGCAGACTGGCGAATAGTGGAGGCGTTCGTCAAGGTGTTGGAACTGGACAACCCACGATTCCAACCCGACAAGTTTCGGGAAGCTAGCATCTAGGTCGGCGGGTTTGCGGGAAGCGTAAAAACTTCCCGTTACCCTTTGCAGCCTTCCCCAGATATATCCCCTAGAAGGGAATTTGACAGCGATTGGGAAATGTGTTAGGCTGTTCACAGGAGGTGGGGAAATGAAACATCACTATCACGTACTCCATGGAATGGCTGGCCTATATCTGCCCAACATAAACTACGTAGTTGAAACCAAGAAGGAAGCTTGGAACGTAGCACAATGGGAACTAAGGAATGACAGGGAAGCAGGAAGGAAAGTTACCAAGGTCGGGAAGCAGGAATGGACTGTGGTCGATGGTGGTACCACATATAACTGTGAGGTAACTTCCTGCGATGACAAGTGTTTGTAGGCGACTTGCAAACGTGATTGGCCCATGGTACGATGTCGGTGGTGCGGCGAGCAGTGACCGCCTCACATCCGAAACAACACTCTCACTTAGATAGGAGCAGAGATGCCAAACAGTCCCACAACCAAGAGCGCGGTTGTCAAGCTGGACATGCACAAAGAGCATGGCAAGGTAATCCAATTCCGCGCAGCCGACCAGAGTGCGGCTATCATCACCGGCGGCGTGTACGTGGACAAGAGCTTCCTCGGTAAGTCTCCCAAGACTATCGAAATCACCATCAAGGAAGTCTAGCGGAATGGGTTGGGAAGGCGTCACTGCGCCTTCCCTTCCCTTTATAATCCATATATAGATATATCCCTACAGGCGAAATTTGACATGGTGTGCGGGGCCTGATAGAATTGTCTGGAAAGGTAGGTGGCAGAAATGTTTGCAATCACGTTGGGTCAAGGGTTCCGTATGACCATGGGGAATGGATGGACGGTGTCTGTCCAATTTGGACTGGCGAATTATTGCGATAGGTACCTCAGGCTTTCCGCCACGCTAGCAGATACTTCTATTCCCATAGACTGGAATGCTCCTAGGAAAGATGACTTCTGGGACTCATATACAGCAGAGATAGCGGCTTGGTATGGCGACCGGGAAGACCACATGGGAATGACCAACTGGTATAACTTTGGGAATGACCAAGTGAGAGGGTACTGTACTGCTGATGAGGTTGTGGAATTCCTTGGAATGGTAGCTGCCCTACCCGCCCGCATACTCCAACCGGCTGACTACAATGCCCCTGTTACTCCTACCCAGGGGATTTGACAACCGCCTTGAAATGAACGAAGATGCTTCTGTCGAGGGGTTGATAGGCCCTCCACACAAATCTGATAGGAGCGTGACATGAACCAATACGAGAGCATAGCGACCAAGCTACAGGCGGTAAGGGCTGTAGCAGCGTCAGACGAAAGCAGCATGACGGAGCTTGTCGAAGCAGCCGAAGAGAAGATAACCGGTCTTGAAGAGGTCAAGAGAGAGGCCGAAGACCTCGCACAGCAGCTTGAAGAGTACGTGTCCAACCTGGACGGCCTGTCCGAAAGCTTCGAAGAGGCCGACCGCATCCGGTCAGATGCTGAGAATCTAGGCATCGACCTTTAGCAAAAGGGCGGGGAGGGAACCTATCATCCCTCCCCTTCCCTTGCCCTTCGATTAGAACATACGTTCTATAGAACATACGTACTAGTATAGATATATCCCTAGGGCCATATTCATCAAGTCTGGGGAAGGGTCTAATGGAATCAGGAAACAGGAATCGGGAAGTAGGGAATGGGAATTGTTTTGGAATGACATACCCGGCCACGCCTGTGGGGGTTTCGCCACACCCGTAAGCGAGCCTTGTTCGTTTGTGACAGATTTTACAAACACCTTGCAATCTGCTAGAGTACAGGTGCGGGAGTCTGTGACTCCTAGCCTATTGATAGGGGGCGACATGACTACAGGGCACGACATCGAGCGGGGACACAAGTGCTACAAGTGCGGACGCCGAACGATATGTACCATCGAAGACGGCCAGTGCTACGGCAACGAGATGTGTGGTACATGCTTGACTGACTGGGCAGAAGAACAAGTACAGAGGGAGATGGACAATGACTAACACGCAGATGGTGTACGTGACGGTGTACAACGAAACACAGGGATACGGTGGGGGCGAAGAGGGTGGGTGGTACTACACGCAGGGACAGCCCATAGACGGCCTGTACACGCTCTGCTGTGGGGCTACAGCGGACACGCTAGACGAAGACTGGGAGACGGGTGTAAGCGTGTGGGGTACGTGCCTTGCCAGCAACCCCGACGAACATGCTGCGGACTGTCCGGCAAGGGGCGCGGCTGAGCGGTACCACAGAGAGTACGTGCTAGGTCACACAGAGGCGTACTTGCGCAGCTTCACTCACAGACCGGACGGGGTTAGTTGGTTGGACAGTGACGAGGATGCACCCGGCGAGTACCGTGGCGAGGTTGCAACGAACGGAACCAACCACGTTATCATCGAGGCCGACCCGCCTGCGTCCTACCCGACAGTCCGACCGCATTACGAGTAGAGGGAACGGGGGGGGCCGAGTGGCCCCCCCACCCTTTGGACTAGCCCCCTAGATATATCCCTAGAGAGGAATTTTCGGGCGATGGGGAATTGACAGGGAAGCGGGAACGAGCGTATGCTTGGAAGGTCGTGGGGGGGAGGTGTTGGGAATGGGGCAGTCCCCTATCCTTCCCCGTTAGTGTACGCACAACCTAGCACCTACCCTCCCATGACCACGATTTGACAGTACCCTATAAACCAGATAAGGTGTTGTTGTCGGCGGAGCGATAGGCCCGCCGAACACTCAACCAGTGATAGGGGACAAGACCATGGACAGCCAGAGTTTGACACACTTGCAGGACGAAGACCGCTGGGCCTACTGGCCCATTCAGCCCATGCGCAAGCCGGTTGCAGGCAGCATGCCTGACGTGGGTATCGTGGTCGCAGGGCAAACGAACATTTACGAAATAAACATGTACGAGTTCAAAGGTCAGCTTGAGGGGATTCCTCACACGGACTACGATTCTTATCAGTCCATGCTAACCGATGGTTGGCGGGTAGACTAACCCACAGGGGTTGGGAGGGGAGCCTATCACCCCCTCCCTTCCTTTGTGTTTTGTCTTCTATAGATATATCCCTAGGTACCCATAATTTGACATAGAGCTTTTGATTATGTTACGCTTGCTTTGATAGGAGGCGACTATGACAACCGCAACCGGTGGCTACAATGGCTGGAGTAATAGAGAAACATGGAATGCCAATCTATGGATGAACAACGAGGAATCACTCTATAAGCTTATAGGAACTATAGCTAGGGGGTGCGAGAATGTATCGGAACTAGCTAGTAACATGGAAGGGTTCTTGGGAATACTTTGGAACGGTAAGACCCCAGACGGGGACATCCTACATGAGGTGAACTGGGTAGAGATAGCGACAGCATGGGCAGAGGCGAACGAACTGTTTGACAACGCCCCTGAAACAAACTAAAGTTGTTTGTGTCGGCGGCACCCCTAGCCGCTGAACACTAGATAGGAGAGCGACATGAGCGACTTTGATTTCATGATACAGGTAGGCCCCACTGCCCCAGAAGTTGAGCCGTCAAACGTGTTCAAGACTGCCGAAGCAAACGAGGCACTGCACCACGCATACCAGTGGGCAATCTCTAAGGCTAGCACGAGCATGCACGCCAACGCTGCGAAAGTTTACATCGAGGCCATCGAGATGAATCGAGCCTTTGAGCCTAGCAGCCCAGACCGCGCAGATTTCACCCAACTGCTGTACATCATCAGCAACTTGACCCACTGGCGCGGAGACCACGCCAAAGAATCCCGAAAGGCTCTCAAGGAATACAGCGAGACAATCAAGAGAGCCTAACGTCCGGGGGGCTAGTGAGGGACTAGCCCCCCCTCTTATTTTTTTCAGACCCCTCCTAGATATATCCCCTGGAGGGTATTTTGAGTTTGACGGAAAGAGCGGAATGGGGTAAGCTTGGAACGCTATCGGGGAATGGTGGAACGGGCCGACCCTATCCGGCCTGGCTATGCGATGCAAGTCCATAGCTCCACCTACCCCGTTAGCCTATTTGACAATACCCCTGAAGAGGACTATCCTGTTGGTGCGGTGAGGAGCGACTCACCGCCAATCTACGGTAGGGAGGACGCCACATGGCAAGCAGCATTTCCATAAAGAACGGACGGCTCGCAATCGACGCGGAGCTTGACCCGAAGGGTCGGGATTCCGCATCCGGCAAGACCACGGTTCACTACACCACCGGCGGGTTCACGGACATCGACGGCAGCGACTACAAGGTCAGCGTGACGGTCACGAAGCGCAAGGCCCGCAAGTAGTCCACCGGCCAGCAGGGTCGCTCCCCTGCTGGCCTCCCCTTTTATGGGCATGGTATAGATATATCCCCTGGGGGCATATCTCCTATGTCTGGGGAAGGAGGGAATCGAGGGAAGGTGGGAATGGTAACCCCGGCCACTCCGCTGTAGCTTGCATAGCTGCCGCTCGTTAGTTTGCCGGTCTTCCAATTTGACAGCACCCTTGAAATATGATACGCTACCTTCTTGACCGAAACCTCAGATAGGGAGAATGAGATGTCCGAATCGCTGCACAATTTCTGCCAGCTTGTATGCGAGGAGCCGCCGGGTATCACTCAACCGCAATGCTCTTGTGGATGGCAGGGAGATTACGACGGAGCAGGCCGTTATTACGACCGGCTGTCGTGGGAGTACCACGTATCGCAGGTCGAAGATGTAGATGAAGACGGGTATCCGGACGGTGGAGCGCGGACGCTGGAACGGCTCGACGCTTAGACGGGAAGGAACGGCGGGCCGAGTGGCCCGCCCCTCCTTTGCGGCGGGGGTATAGATATATCCCTATGGGCACATTTGCAGACAATGTAGAAGTGTGATAGACTTGGGGTACGAGCGATTTCACTGAGAGCGGTGACAAGTTCCTGGCAATCATGCACGCCGTACAGGACGACATTCCTGAGGCAGCATGGGAGGCGATTCTTAAATCCTTTAGAGGATGTATGAATGCATATGCGGTCGAGATGGGAAAGATGGGTCGCCTACTCAAAGAGGCCGACGAACTCTTAGACATGATGCAAGGGAACGGAGGGAAGGAGGAGTAGATGACTTCGAAAGACTACAGGAAGATTGCGGAAGTGCTTAGGAACGGGAATGCTGGGGAGGCCCTGGTCGAGGGGTTTGCTCAGATGCTCAAAGCTGATAACGAACGCTTCGATGCTGGACGGTTCCAGGCTGCTTGCAAACCCTAGCAAGCCCAGGTAGACTGGACACATCAAACCGATAGGGGGTTGCGATGCAAGAGCCGAGCCACAAGGCACCCGCCATCGACCTGCTTCTCAGCAGGCTGACCGGCAAGAGCAGGGAGCAGCAGTTAGCCGCCGGGCTGTGCATGACCTGCTCCGGGGACGCGAAGGTGTTCACGGACGACCTGAGCAGGCGGGAGTACACCATCAGCGGAATGTGTCAGCGCTGCCAGGACGGAGTGTTCGGAGGGGAATAGAGGGAATGGGCGGGCCACCTGGCCCGCCCCCCCTTTACTTCCCTCCCCTAGATATATCCCTATAGGTCATTTTCGGTCTTGACGGAAGGGTGTGAGGAATGGTAGAATGGGAAGGTTGTGAGGGGGAATGGTCGGAACGGGGAGACCCTATCCTTCCTGACTGTGGACATGGTACATCCGCAAGTCCCGACCTTCCCTCTTGCAACGTTTGACAGTAGCCCTGAAAACACATAAACTGATAGTGCCCAGCCGACGGGTTGGAGTTTTTGATAGGGGTGTCAACTATGAATGTTTGTGAGTCTTGTATTGAAGCGCTAGAGGATGAAGGCGTCCCGGAGGGAGCGGAGGCAGCGATGGCTATTGAGATGGGCGCGGACGTGGCCGACCACTTATGCGACGAGATAGAATCCGCAGGCGATATACGGTGCGCATGCGCGTGCCACTCGCACCGACGAGCTTCCGACCTAGACCTCGGAACGGCGGGAGCGTTACGAACCTAGCCCCTATCGGGGAAGGGCTGGCAGACGTGCCAGCTTTTCTCTATGCGGGGTGGGGTAGATATATCCCTATAGGGGTAGATTTCTAGGAGTGGGGTACACTTGGAGGGAAACGGAAAGGAGGGAACTATGCGCATCTTCTCGTTCGCACATGTGGCGGCTCACCTCCTAGCAGCTATCCTCGTGGCCTGCTATTTGCAAGCATCCTTGAACTAGTATAGGATTGTTGCAGTGGACGGGTAAGCGCCCACAAAACACTATAGGGAGTGTGACACATGAAAGCATTGGTTAACGGACTGGTTCGGGCGGTGCGCGGTTTCCTGAACGGAGGCAGACAGGGCCAGGTGGCCCGTATCATTGATGACCTAGCGGCAGACGTTCAGGAGATTGAGGCAGCGGGATTGCCTCTCCACGATATCCTAGAGCGCGAAGCGGAAGCGCTGGACGCATACCTAAGAGGGACGAAAGACTTCCCCATCCGTTACGAACGCAACACCGACCTGCTAGCACGGGCGGTTATATGGAAGACGGTCGCCACCCACGCACTCAGGCGCGGCGGGTAGCACCCCTAGAGGATGGCCCGCTCTTACCAGCGGGCCATACCTTTACCCACCCCTACATAGATATATCCCCTAGGGGGGTGATTTTCCCAGGTTTGACAATACCTTTTAAAACCTTTATCATTCTTGCGTGGTCGATAGGGGCCACGAATAAACGATAGCGAGGTACCATGAAAAACTACACGCTCAGCGAACACTTCCAGCATTCCAAACGAATAAAGGATTGCTCCCTGTGTCAGTTCAACTATTGGTTTAGCGGTAAGATGGAGAGAGACGAACGCAGGCGCATTGCCCGCAATCGCAAGCGGCGCATAGGAGCCTAGCCCACAGCCCCCCAGGGCCTATCCCCTGGGGGCCTCACCTAAACGATAGGAGCGCGACAATGCAAGCATTCACAATGTACCGGTGGACTATCCCCAGCAAGACGCACAACAAGTTTCAAGCTAACCCGCCCCATGAGCCGCAATTCGAGGGAGTCATTTGGAGTGACGGTACCTGCGCAGTTCGGTGGCTCACTGCTAACGGCTCCACTGCGGTATGGTCATCCTTTGAGGATATGATGGCAGTTCATGGGCACCCGGAGTACGGTTCCAAAATTGAATGGCACAAGGTAGGCAGTTAGGTAGAGGCGAACCCCCCAGGGCCTATCCCCTGGTGGGTTTGACAATACCTTATAAAACCTTTATGCTCCTTATGTGGCCGGTAGGGGCCATGACTTCGGACATACGGCGACAGGAGATAGGGTGCCAGTTTTCTCGCTAGTCCCCAGATGCGCAAGGTGCGGCGAACTACTCGACTGGGAAAACGTAATTACAACTTGGAGGTATGATTACTGCCCGCGATGCTGGGATATCATCCACCGACTAGGCAAATACTCTACCTAGTCCACCGACCCCCCCAGGGCCTACCCCCTGGGGGGCTCACCTGAACGACACAAGATAGGGAGTGCGAAATGCGAGACATTTACCGGGCGATTGTAAACGGGTTGCTGAGAGCGATTAGAGGTTCGGCTAGACAGGAGCAAGTATCGCAGCTTATAGATGGCCTGATAGATGATATAGAGGCAGCTAAAGCCCTTGTAGAGGCCAGAGGGCTCACGATAGGGGAGGTATTACAGCGAGAGGCAGAGGCCATGGACGAATACCTGACAGGCCCCTCTAGCAAGAACGACACTAGCGAGAGCTTACGCAAGGCGGTAATTTGGAGAGGGGTAGCAGATAGCATAATGCGAGGGGAGTAGAAAAACCCTAGGGGGGGGGCCGAAAGGCCCCCTACAGGGCCTCTAGGGGCCTCCTGGGGGCCTCCTAGGGCATGTAGGATAAGGGGGTGTAGGATGAAACGAATAACAGCGATTGCATTAGGGCTTCTGATTATCGTTTGGGCCTGGCGATTGATTGTGATTGAGGGGGTGTGGTTGTGATTATTTTCACTACCCTTGGAAAGGCCCCAGAACAATAGGGGGGGTATAGTGT
>Ga0114908_1000914_pt1 | contig 15414 bp, 27 predicted proteins | sample MalvireepMed_s17_FD_87292 | JGI IMG/M metagenome (GOLD analysis project Ga0114908, IMG submission 87292) | Marine viral communities from the Global Malaspina Expedition - Malaspina viral metaG DeepMed_s17 | ecosystem: Environmental > Aquatic > Marine > Oceanic | place: Mediterranean Sea... | reverse complement strand
GCAAATGGGGTGAGATAGTTCCTGATGGTGTGTGTAGAACTATACCTGCTAACGCAGAGATAGCTTGGGATATTCATATGTTTCCCGGTGGACTAGGAACTATAGCTCCCGGAACAGTAATAGAAGATAACGTAGTAGAAATAGGGATGTGGTTATATAGTCCAGAAGAATCTAAAGAACTAACGTACAAGCAGGACTTGAGCCTATATCGGATCGGAAAACAAGAAGACATTGTTATCCCGCCCAATAGTACTTACATGACTCAGGGATTCCACAGTTTTGATCACCCAGTTAGGATAGATAGCTGGCAACCACATGGGCATTTGCGTATGAATGCAGCCAGCTTTGAAATATTTTATCCACAAACAGGAAGGACAGAAGCCATAAGCCAAGTATCTAACTGGAGTGCCACATGGCATCATAGTCATATATATGATCCAGCAGTTGCGCCCTTGGTTCCAACCGGAGCAGTCTTAGTACTGAAGCAATGGTATGATAACACAGCGAACAACCCTAATAACCCTGATCCAGATCAGTGGGTTGTTGGTGGAAGCAGAACTGGAGATGAAATGACCCATGCATGGTTAGCAATAACCCATCTCGATGAAGAGAAATACGAAGAACTAACAACGATGAGGATGATAGCCGAAAAATGAAGACAGTCTTTGCACTACTTACAGTTGCGTTGACAGGATGTTCTACAAGTGATCTTGTATATTATATAAATGATGTTCCTATCTACCCAGAATTTGAATGGGTGGAACCTTTAATATTCCAAGATAATTTAAACACCTGTAGACACCAACCAACTTGTTCTGTAGATCAATTATTTAATAGATACTAAAGGTGCATTCTATGTTAGCTTTATATACAGAAGTCCAATTAGGTGCAGCATACCAGATTTATGCAAGAGCGCATGCAGGGAATAAACTAGATGCCCTTCCCTTTGAAGAGTTTAGGAAGATGTTTGAGTTTCAATTTCTTGCTATGTCTGATCCTGATATGGTTTTCAGTGGAGAACCGGATGAGCTACATTAATTAAAGAGTAACTATCTTGTCTACTCTCATATTAAATTCATCAGTACCAAAGCCAACATAAATTTCAGCGCCTTTAAATTTAGATAAGTCCAGCCAATTAACTACTTTAATATGGTTGTCGTTATCCAACACATAATTTTCTTGTACAGGAACTAAGCCTGATTCTTCTACAGGTAGCCACAAGTCCGGCATGCCACTAACACTACCCTCTATACTAGGAACTGGTTGCTTGATATAGACATTACCTTCTGTATCTATCCCTCCCATCCAGACCTTAACAGTCTTACCTATGTCTTCTTTCTCTGGTACAATCCTAGCCTCAAGCACATATTTACTCTTAAAGTCTACCTTAGAACCAGTAGTCTCTGGCACTTCCATTCCTTTAAAACTTCTAGCTACCCAAGCTTCAAAGAAAGGCTCACTAACTATACCATAAGGTAATCCACAGTAGCCTCCATCACCCCAAGAAGTTCCCCAACTGTTCTGTACTAAGAATTTCCCTTCTTTATTATCGTATCCTACGATCAGCATATAGTGTCCACCAAGTCCTGTGTTATCTCTGTCAACTCCTTTATACTTATGTTCTTTCCAAGAACCTTTTAAGTCTATTAGAGAAGGGGTAATCATCATGGCAAACCCAACCGGCATTCCCTCGTGGAGTGCGGATTTAATAGTATTAACTTTTTTAACACTGTCTATAGTATTCCACTGAACTACGTTTTCATACCTATCTATTCTATTATTGAAAGCTTCTCTGTAGTCCTCTTCGGAGGGAGCAATGTTATCTTTAGATATATCATAAGGGTAGTATTCTTCTGTTGGCATTCCCTGCTTGTAAGCTACATGGTAGGCATCCCTAGTATAAAGCCCTGCTTCCCCTAAACGATCCTCATAAACCTTAGTAGCGTTATAAAGAAAAAGGCGACTTAAATCTATAGGCTTATCATTCCTATTAGCTATAAGCTCACAGGAACTGGCTACTCCATTTGCCACACAGCTTCCTATTGAACCTTGGTTTTCTATTTCGTAAACGTCTTCCCTCATATCTACAGAGCTAGGTAAATCTTCTGGTTTATAAGGAGAGCGATAGGGGATGTCCCTCTGATCTGGTATAGATGGAATTGTGTTTGCTAAAACATATTTAATTTCTTCTGTCATATGTCCTCACTTTGTATGGCTTGAACTTCTTTCTCTAAATGTTTATGTAAAGGCTCTAGTTTCCTAAGCCCCTCTCTTATTATCTTTGCTATTGTTGCTACATCTTCCTCACTAAAAAGACTATCAACCTCATATATAGGGAGGTGTTTTAGTTCAGAAACTATACTGCCGTCCCTAGCTAAGAAAACTTTAAAAGATACTAGATTCCCTTCTTCACTACTCATATTATATACTCATAAAATTAATGTTTTCTACATTGCCTTTTAATCCTGCCTTCATATAGGAAGTGGCTTTGCCCTCAAAGAAATTCTGATGCTCAACACTTAGAACTTCATCTAACCAAGTCAGCGGGTTGTCTTTAACGCCAAAGTTAGGTTTAAGTCCAAGCTGTAGCAGTCTTCTGTCAGCTATATATCTAATGTATTGGTACATGTCTTTCTTTGAAAGCCCTTGAATGTCTCCCATCTGGAATACTAAATCTAGAAACTTTTCTTCTAGCTTTACCATATCCCTACACACCTGATATATTTCTTTTTTCAAATCGTCTGTCCAAAGATCTATGTTCTCTTGTATAAACTCTCTAAATAATTTTGTCATAGCTTCAACATGTAGAGACTCATCTCTAATACTATAGGTTACAATCTGACCCATGCCTTTCATCTTTCCAAAGCGAGGGAAGTTTAAAAGAATTGCAAAGCTGCTGAATAGTTGCAGTCCCTCAGTAAAGGCAGAATAGATTGCAAGATTCTTGGCAATAGATTCTTTTTTAGTTACCTGCATTGTTGTGTTAGATAGATAATCATGCTTATTAGACATGGCCTCATACTCAGCGAATGCTCTGTATTCTGTTTCTGGCATCCCAACCGTATCTAGAAGAAGAGAGTAGGCATGCTGATGGATTGATTCCATGTTAGCAAAAGAACACATCATCATTCTTGCTTCTGGTTTCTTAAACACTCGCATAAAATTATCAACATATCCAGAGGCCACATCTACATCAGACTGCGTGAACAATCTAAATATCTGTGTCAATAAATTCTTTTCAGAATCTTCCATGTCTTGCCAATCTTTAACATCGTTGTGAAGTGGTACGTCTTCAGGCAACCAATGCATTTGGTTTTGCTGGACGTAACAATCGAACATCCACGGGTCATCAAAAGGTTTATAATAACTCCTAGTTTTTAGAAGGCTCACCAACCATGCCCTCCTTTTTTAACTTTAAGTATATCTTCAAGTTTATCTTCTCCTTTATTATGTAATTTGTTATGTAAATACATAGCAGTCCAGCAACCTAAAATTGCTCCTATTGCTAACCTCCATATCACATCCCAACTTGCCCCAAGCTCAACTATATTTAGAATAATATATACTTCTGTAAAGGTCATTCCAAAACTAAAGAACGGTACAGAGATATAATTATTAAAAGCTACATTCCTTTGCTGAAAAGCTTTAACAAATACAGAAATAAAACTAGCTATTATCAGTGTCATCTATCTCATACTCCCAATACTCCAGTATTATTCCCCAAGGAATATACATAGGAGTATTTATATGTTTCTTATCGTCATTAAAATAGTCTGTGGCTAAAACAATTCCTTTATCATTCTCAGAAATTCTCCAACCAACAGTGGTTCTTGTAACAGGTTTTAACTTCTTGGCTTCAGGTATTGTAATATCTATTGTATCTACCCAAGCATCTTCCCATCTTATTTCAACGATAGTGTTTTTCTTTTTCATAAGAAATCCCATATTAATGGAAGCATTAGCGAGGCCATGAAGATATATAATATGTATGAAATAATTGTTATAGGATCAAATGTAACATAGAACACCGCCCCAAATAACCCCACTACCGCCAAGCCAACCTTAAATGGATTTGTATTTTTCATCCTTCGCAGCTTATACAGCCGTCCTCCTCTAGTTTTATTCTAGGTATCTTTGTGTTCACATTCTCTGCACCCCTAGCAGAATCAGAACGTAAATAATAAAGAGATTTTAACTGGTGCGCTCCTGCCCAGTGTACATCATTTACATATTGTAGAAAATCATCATGTGTCTCTTGCTCTGCCTCTATCGGGGGAGTCTTAAAAAATAAATTTATACTCTGGCTTTGACAAATATATTCCTGTCTATTTTTAGCATGTTCTATAATCCAAATTTGATTTAGCTCTGGAGCAGTTTTAAATATTTCCTTTACGCTATCCGGCAGCATATCCAAATGCTGTACTGAACCATCATGTGCTGCAATGTCTCTCCATATCTTCTCTCTCTTATTATTATTTGGATAAAGCTCAAACAATACATCCTCAAGATATTTGTTCTTAACTTTAAAGCTTCCTGTCAAGGTCTTGTGTGTAAACACATTAGCCCTGAAAGGTTCTACAGAAGGACTAGTTCCACCACAGATGATAGAACTGGAAGCATTAGGGGCTACTGCAAGTAAATGTGCATTCCTTCTACCACTCCCCTCCATATCAGGTGCTTCTCCACGCTCCTCTGCTAGTTTTCTAGTAGCAGCCAATGCTCTCTCCTTAATTAAAGAGAACGCTTTGTGATTGAAGGAAGCAGCATACATGCTTTCAAATGGTATATTATTCTCTTGTAAATAACTATGGAATCCCATAGCACCTAAACCTACAGACCTTTCTCTCATAGCAGAATAAGCAGCTTTAGAGTAGCCGCTTTTGTCTTTTACAGAGTCAATGAAATGCTCAAGAACATTATCTAGCATTGTTATTAGATCAGAAATAAAAGTATCTACAATAGACCACTCATTGAAGTGTTCTAGGTTGACACTTGAGAGACAGCACACGGCTGTTCTTTCCTCATTTGTAGGTAGGGTAATCTCAGAACAAAGATTACTTTGTCTTATCTCCAAGCCTAGTTTCTTTTGTTCTACTGGTAGTGCCTCATTACATACATCTAAATTAACAATGTATGGCTCTCCAGTTTCCATTCTTGCTTGAATGATTTGAAACCACAAGTCTCTAGCTGAAACTATTTTAACTGCCACGTTAGTCTTAGGATCTATCAGTCTCCAATCATCGTCCTCTTTAACGGCCTCTAAAAATTCATTTGTAATACTTACTGCATTGTGGATATTCAAACACTTCCTATTTAAATCCCCGCCTGTGGTTTTTCTCATGTTAATAAACTCTTCTATCTCTGGGTGAGATATATCTGAGTATGCGGCGTAGCTCCCCCGTCTTGTTATGCCCTGATTAAAGGCCAGCATCTGAGAATCAACTACATGCATGAAGGGGATAGAACCAGTAGACTTACTACCGTTAGCAGTATCCACACCATTGCTCCTAACATAGCTCCAACATCCACCGATGCCTCCACCTCCACTAGCGAGCCATATATTTTCATCATAGTGATCAGATAAACCAGTGCGGGAATCAGGAACAAAATTAAGAAAGCAGCTGATAGGTAGGCCACGGCTAGTTCCTCCGTTGCTAAGGATAGGAGTGCTATACATGAACCAGCGATTACTGACATATTCATAAAGTCTCTGTGCAAGAGCATAATCAGTATGTCCCTTATAAGTAGCACCAAATATACTGGCGCGAGCAAAAGCTTCTTGAGCATGAGTCTCATTCCCCCATAAATATCTGTCTGTTAGGGTTGATAAAGCGAAAGAATCTAAAACTTTTTCCTTATCATAATTTATCTTTATACCAAGATAATCTTGCTCCCCTATTTTATTGTCGGTCATAGTCCCGATCCTTTGTCCTTCTCTTTTTGTGCTTAGGTTGTTGTTTTCTGTTCTGATCTTTTTTGTTTTTCTTATGGTACTTTTCAATCCTTTCAGCCTTCCTGTCCCACATTGTTCTATTCCTCTGGCTTCATTAAGCTGTCTATTAGTTTATCGAGATACCATCTTGCCTTTCTTAAATCTTTTATATTATCCTTGTATCTAAATCTCCATACATACTTTAATACATTAGCACGAACATAACCCTCGAACTCTTCCTTGGTTGAGGCTGCTTTAATAGCATCAATACATTCTATGTTACCATTGTTATAGTGGAATGGACTATCAACATCATCTCCATATGTTTTATCTTCTCTTAATTTTCTAGTGACTTCATCCCACTCTTGCGGTGTAGCATCATCAATACTCATAGTGTCTCCTGTTCCACCCACGTATTAGGTAATGTATCTTCACTGTACCAAGTGAATCCGTTTGCTTCTGCCCACTCAGCATGGCTTCTTTTAGTACCGTCCTTTCTCTTCTTAGCTTGTGGCATAGGAGCATACGGATCAGCAAATAAAAAAACTAACTCAGTGTTAGGGGGTAAGGCTTTCTTTACCCAAGTATACTTGTTATATTCTTGGTAATCCCAAAACCTTCCCTTAGCTTCTATGAAAATTATTTTCCTACCAATCTTTTTTATAAAGTCAGGATGGTACACATGATCTATGGTGTACTTAACCTTATCTCCATGATGCTCCCAAGATTTTAAAACACCCTGATGTAAAGCATACTCCCAGTTAGAATCATAACTGGTTGGGACATCTTTTTCTTTAGGTCTAACAACCCTTTGTTTTCTAAATCCTTTTCTAATTTTCATTTAACTCTCGTAAAGTTTTTGGTAACACTCCACTCTCCTTATAGATTCGCTTAACCTTTTTTATAAACCATCTATAACTGTGCGAACTTAAATGGTAGCTTCCGTCTTGATAGAACAAGTGCGTTTGCTTTGGTAAAAATGACAAGGCATTATCTATATTATAACATTTCCCCTGCTCTGTGTCAACCAAAGTTCTTAACCAATCCACAATAAGCTCTTTAGATTTCTTCCTAATTAGCTTAGCGTTCCTTCCGTTCACGCAATAACCTCATCCACTCTAGGCTTAGACACAACTTTACTAAAGTAAGATAACCCCTTGTTATATTTAAAAATTCTAAGTCCTTTACCAGCGTTGGAATCCTTAAAGCATTCAACTTTGTGAGGACAGAACACGCAGTTCTTATGTATTTTCTCATTACCTTTCTTACCCTCCGCAACAGGACGATAGCATAAGGCTGGAGGGGGAGCATCTTTACCAAGAACATCTGTAATGTTTTGTATTCTGTTTCGTATAGGGGGCTTGTCTAACTCTTCAGGTTTATAAAAGCAAAGCTCTCCACTTTCTTTATTAACTACCAAGAAGCCTCCATTGTCTGTACCTTCGGCCTCTTCGTAGCCAGCCAACTGTGCAATGTATCCAAACGGATCGTCTTCCCTTAATGTTCCAGCCTTAAACTTTCTAAAAGCAAATCCAGATGCTGTCTTTATATCAACAACCTCTCCGTTTATTTTACAATCCATGTGGCCGGATACACCATCTACTACAACTTGTTTTTGTTCTGAGTCTACATCGTTATCAGTCATCCTCAATAACATCAGAACTACTTCCTCCAGTAAATGACCATAAAGAAATTTAATAAATGTTTTAGGAGAATGCTTCTCTCTGTCTAATTCCCTATGACTATCAAACCAAAGCCTTCTTAGTGGCTTACCTATGTTCGACATCCTTAATGTAAAGGAAGAGTCTCTCTTCTCTGGCCTTGCCCAAGAACGCAGCGCACCCTTCATTCTCTCACCAAATTCTTCTATCTCTTCATCAGAAATATCTAATGGCTTTCCCTCTGATAAGGGGTCAAGTGCATTATAAATATCTTCTACTATATCATTCATCTCTATGCTCCACAAATCTAAGTTGTCTAGTGTCCTTGTTATATAAAAGAATTTTTATATTTTTAGCAGTCTGTCGTTTAGTTCTCATAGGATCTCCTTGCTTCTTACTCCTATCTTGTACAGTTTTAACATCTATTAATATAAATTTTTCTGTAGCAGGATGCCAAGCTACCATATCTGCCATGCCTTGACTACCTGCATTTGGAAATACTTCATAGCCTTGATCCCACAACCAAGTGACAGCATAGTATTCTGATAGATCTCCTACTCTACTTTTTGTAGGTTCTGAATCTCTAAATAAATCACCCATCTTTTCAGCGTCATCAATGCGTTTCATTTGCATCCCTCTACTAAGGTAAGTTCACCTGTCCAAGTGCAAAGATCATAAATATCATAATCTTCTTTTTTCTCATCTTCTTTATAGTGTACAGTTATATTAGGTCTTTTATATTGAGGATAACTTTCTTCTAGATTTACAAGAACTCTACCCGCTTGTCTAATGCTTGTTGTTTGTGCATGTTCCATAGGAAACCAACAATCATCACAACCATATTCTTCAGCCCAAACTGTATATACTTTAGTGCGTTTCATTCCAACTACTCCCTATCTTGTACTCTCCATCAAGAGGACAATTAAGTTTATAGTATTCTCCCGCTTCTCTTATGCTATCAACACCCCATCTTCCTACCATGTCAGCATGTTCTTCGTTGACTTCTATCTGCCACTCATCATGTATGTTAGCAACAAACCCCTTATTAAATTTTAAAGGTTGGGTGTAGACAGGCTTGGATTTAAATTTATTATCTAAACTTATCAACGCTCTCTTCATAGCTATCGAACCACCTCCCTGTAATAAAGTATTCAGGGCAGCATGTGGTGAGCGTATGAATAACTTCCTTCCATCTAATGCTTTAATGAATCCTTTTGCTGACGTTCTCGTAACTCTATCTTTAAGCTCTTTAAGTGCAGGGAGATTAGTAAGAAAACGTTCTCTAAGTTCTCTACCATCGTTTCTGTTTCCCCCAACCACTGTTCCAAGTTTCTTATCTCCTGCTCCGTATATGAGGGCATAGATGAAAGTTTTTGCCTGAGTTCTTGATTCAAGCCCAGCAAGCTGCTGATTAGTGGTGTGTATATCTCCGGTGAGGATTTCATTTATGTATTCCTTATCGTTCATGTAGTGTGCAAGCATTCTTAACTCTAACCCACTTGCGTCTATGCCTAAAAGTTTATATCCCTCTGGTACTGTCCAACAGGATCTACACTCTGCACCATAAGGAGAGGACACGCTAGGAATCTGAGCCATATTAGGACTACGATGGGTCATGCGTCCCGTGATGGTTCCGTTAGGATTAACAAACCCACGCACCCTACCATCTTCCTGTTGTGCATCCAGCCAAGAACCAATCAGTGCTATCCTTTTCTGTAACATTAAAAACTCTGCAATCAACTGTGCTTGGGGGATACCTTTTATTCTTTTCAACGTACCCTCGTCAACAATAGGCTGACCAGTAGGAGTAAGCTTTGTGGGTTTCCACCCAAACTCCTGTAAGTATTCCCCTATCTGTTTTCTGGAACCAAGATTAAATTCTTTAACCTCTGACCTTACAACAGATAAATTAGTCTGCATGGTTTCAAATTCTTGTGGTGTCAGCCTAGACTTCTTACCTGTTTGCAAGTCCTCTGCCATCTTAGACATTGCTCCACTCTTAGTATAGGTAGGATACAGTGTAGTGTAAGATGTGTGTGGTTTGAACTCCTTCTGTACTTCCTCTACCACAGAGGTAAGCCTATCGTTTAGTTCTCCTTTTAACAGGGAAGCTGCTTCATCATCAAACAAAAAGCCCCTGTCTCTTTGATCGTTTAAAATTCTAGCAGTCTCTTGCTCTAACTGTACTGACTCAGGACTAAATCCCTTTGACTCCAGCTTCAAATAATCGTATACTCTTTTGTTAAGTAGTGTATCCCTTTCACAATACTTTACCATGTCCATAGAAAAATTCTGGAAGTCTTCAAATTCTTTCTTAGGTAAGCCTAGTCTATAACCCCAAGACTTTAAGCTGTGACCCCCATCTCTAACAGGATTAAACAACCTTGATATGGTAAGAGTATCAACAATTTTCTTACAGGAAAGATCAATACCACATAATTTTTTTATTACAGGTATATCAAAGCCTAGGATATTGTGACCTATTAGTTTGTTAGTAGACCCCAATGCTATTAGTCCTTGAGAAAGAGAATCATTATAATATGATCTTACCTCTTCTGTCTCAGGATCTACTGTAGTTATACACCATATCTTTGTTGCGTTTAAATCGTCTGTCTCTATATCAAAGACCAGTGAGTTCATCTGTTTCCTCCACATCAACCTCAGACAATCTGCCTGTGTCTCTGTTGTATAATAAATGTGTAGCCATACCGACATCACCAGTGTACCTAGACTTCAGCACCCTCAAGTGGGTTGTATTAGATTCAATCAAATCATCCGCTTGCTGGTTACGCTCAAGAGCTATGACACAATCAGACAGTTGAGCTATAGATTGAGAACCTCTAAGGTGATTAAGCCCTACAGTAACTCCATTCTCATGCCCTCTGTTGCCCTCTATCCTTCGTAGATGTGACACTAGGATCATCCCTGCTCCTGTCTCTTCAACAATAGAGCGCAGCTTTGTCATAATATTATCTATGTTTCTGCGTTCATCTCCTTCCGCTACTGAGGACACAAGCATATGTAGGTGATCAACTACTATCCACTTACAGCCACATCCGACTACCATAAATCTTATCTTAGAGAAGATCTCATCCAGATCATTAGACCCAAAGTGTGCATGTATCCACACCCTGTCCTTGTTCTCACCCTCAAATAGCTTAGAGAACTTAGCATCCAGCTGTTCTTGTGTGAACTCTTCACGCACCTGATCAACATAGAGCCTAGCGTTTGCTTCTATTGAGAGTATTCCATCAACAGTCCTACGCCAATCTTCTTCTAGTGCTATCACACCTACGTTATCTCTTGTCTGACTGACTAGCCAGTGTTCTATCTCTCTGGTTATTGAGGACTTACCTAGTCCTGTTCCACCAGTAAGAGTGACTAGTTCTCCCTGCCTAATACCGTACAGCTTTTCATTAAGCCCACTCCAAGGATAGGGAACAGAGTCTTTTCTTTCTCGACTATTAAACTTATCTTTATTGTCGCTTACGTTTAGTACACCAGAAGGTGTGTAAGTCTTGGCATTCCACCACAAGGAGACATACGCTTGGTTCCTTCGCTGACGCAACATATCGTTAGCATCCTTGAAGTCACTAGTCAAGCTAAGTATCTTGGCCTTGGCTGGGCTGAGAACCCTAGCAACTTTTACAGCTGCCTCTTTACCCTGCTTGTCGTTATCAAAATTTATAATTACATTATCAAAAGATTCCAAGAACTCCAGTGAATTCTTCACATCCCTTACTGCACCAGATGCCCCGTTCTTTATAGATACAACGGGCCACTTAGAACCAAGCAGTTCATACGCTGCCATCGCATCGCACTCACCTTCAACCAGAGTAATGTACTTACCTCCTGACTGAAACAACTGCTCTCCAAAAAGCCCACTGCCCTGTGAGTTTCCTCTCCAAGTAAACATCTTGTTGGATTCTCTGATCTTGTACGCTGTGATTTCATTGGACACGTAGTAAGGATACAGATGTTTTGTTATCTTACCACCTTGCTGTATAGCCTTGACCCCATACTTCTTAGCAGTCTCAGCAGATATTCCCCTGTCTGTCAGCCCTATAAAGTTACCCTCTGCTTCATTCATGGCGTTGTTCCTGTATGTCTTTAAATCGCTGGCAGTATCAGGCACTGGGAAAGAAGTCCTGTCCTCTTCGCATGCCTTATCATAATCAGGGAACCTAGTCTCACAACTAAAGCACCATGCGGTTCCATCTTTATTAAGCGCAACAGGATCGCTGCCTCCGCAACTTGGGCAGGGCAGATTAGTTTTTATGAATGGCATGACTAGCCCTCTTCAGGAGTTTCTATCTGACACCCAGCAACACACTCATTCTCTTGAATGAAGCCGTGTAGTGAAGCGATAGCTATCTTTTTTAATTCACACTGAGCAGTTAAACTTTTCAAATCATTAATAGCTTGCTGTGCTAAGAGGTATTGCCTCTGACCTTCCTTACTGAAAAGGGAAACATCATAGTCTCCCTCCCCAGTACGAAAGATTACAGTAGGCTTCTCTTCCTTTTGTTTAGGCTTGGACTTCATAGTTCATTCCCATCATCAAAGCCTTCCTCTGCCTCAAACTCTGCTCCGTCTGGGCTAGAAGTACTAGAGTATTCTACTAGGTCTAGTACCTGCATAGCTTGGAAGTCTAATCCCTTCCACTCACCACTTTCCCATTCACGGAACTGAACCTTAACCCTTGATCCATTACCTACTTGACAATCCAAAGGTTGCTTGGATTTATCAAACAGCTTAGGAGCAGGGCGTGTGCGTGTCTGTCCCGTCTTCTTATCAATCCAGTTGACCTTACGCTTTATTACAAGAGCAGTACCAACATCTTCCATTTCCTTTATACGGAATCCACGCTGCTTGTAATCTTCTATAATCTCACGATCTACTATAAGGTTGACCGAATACGTGGGTTCAAACTTAGTATTGGGTGCTAGTACACTAGCCCAATATGCTGTACCTTCTAAAACTGCCATATGTTTATCTCCTCAATTTAAATTATATGTATATTATATCACATCTACTTATCTTTGTCAACAGGTTTTTCTTTGATGGTCTTGACACAGATGTGGTGTTCCTTCTTGATACTCTTAACCATCTCTAAATCATCTGACTCATCATGTTCCGTTGGATGCTGGTGAACTATAGGTTCCAGTTCATCTTGCATCTGCTCAGACACTGTTGATTGTTTCTTTTTTATCCCCACCATTTTCCTTCTCTCTTAGATTCTCCGCTGTCTGACAGTTCTATGTCCCTGAGAATCTCTTTGCGTACCCTGTCTTTTGTTTCCTTAGCAGCAGTTGAGATAACCTTTATATCCCTGAGCTTCAGCTTATAGGTTGCCCAATGGATTGCTTCGGGTGGAGTGGTATGTATTTCATACTGCCATACCTCATCATCCAAGTCGCTGTAAAACATCTCACCTATTGTCATCTTCTACCTCACAAATCCCATACATCTTATCAAGATCATCTAGGGTTCCATCAAAGTATGCACCAATAAGTACATAGATTCCAGTGTTCACAAGAATAAGTATACCAAACAATACATACCCTACTATTATCACACTACATCTCCTGTATCCTGTGTAACAAACTGTTCTGTGTCGTTATCCCACACAAAGCCTAGCCTCTCTACAAGCGTATCGAATGCTATAACCCAGTAGTCATCTGTTGTGTCGATAGCATTAAAAATTCTACTCAATGCCTCTGATGTTGTTAAGCTGTTCATCATCTTCCTCTGTAATTTGATCCAGTAAATTGTTTAATTCCTCGTCATGTTTTTCTATTGTATCCCATATTATATCTAGTGCTTCTAATGTTTCAGGTTCCATTGTTGTCTCCTCGTTTATGTTTCACATCCGCTATCGCTGCCTTGATAGCATCTTCCGCCAATACCGAGCAGTGAATCTTTACCGGAGGTAATCCTAGTTCATTGGCAATATCCTTATTTCTTATCTCAGTAGCCTCATCCAAAGAACGCCCCTTGACCCACTCAGTTAGTAATGAACTAGATGCAATCGCTGATCCACAACCATAGGTTTTAAACTTCGCATCCTCAATCACGCCATCATCATTCACCTTGATTTGTAAGCGCATCACATCACCACAAGCTGGCGCTCCTACCATACCCGTCCCAACGTTCGAGTCTTTATCATCCAGCCTACCAACATTGCGTGGGTTCTCATAGTGATCTAAAACTTTGTCTGAATATGCCATGCTTTCTCCTTAAAGTTATGGAAAAGTGTGGACGGAGTAGGTCTATTCACTATGAACAAAGACTGTTGTTCCTACAGCCCTCTAAGTGACTATGATTGCTTTCAGGTATCCGCTACCCACACTTCTTAACGCTTTACCATCACGACTATTTTCAGATAGCTCTGATCCTGTGGGTACTCAGTCCACTTCTATCATGCGGATCACACTAGACAGTAACTATCTGTCACGGCCTGTAAATTAAAGTGGAAGGGAGCAGGAATTGCACCTGCCAACTAATAGTAAACATACTAATAGTTATTAAGAAATAGGTGTCTATGCGAATAGACTTTTCAATCTCCACTAGGCCAAGCTTCAATGATTGAGTATAGTCCGAAGACTTTTTTAACCTACCTTAATAAAACAAAAGCATCGCAAGTTTCTTCTTAGTCCCATGCTATGCCCTTCCATTAAACTGCCCATTTTAAAATCTTAGTAGCAACGGCTCCATGTGCCGGATAAGCTACTGTTTTTACTGCCTTATTCCAACAGCTTCTACAAAATCCACAAGATCCTTTACGTTTATAAGCATAACAAATCTTTACATTCTCTATAGGCCAAGAAGAATTAGGAATAATTGTAGATGTGTACTCACCTTTAATTGTTTCTCCAACTATACTGTCTGAAGAATACCTAACAGCAACATTAGAAAGCCCATTCATTCTTTCAAATATCTTTCTAAACTTTAGAAATTTATATTGTTTAGTTGGCATCCAATGCTTAGTCTCTGGTGTTAATCTCATAACCTCTAGAATTTTAAAGGCTAATTTAGTATGGTAGCAATCTCCGCTATCAAACCATCGGAAGTATTTATCCCCTTTAATTTCGTTTACCATTACTTGAACCCAATCAGGATTTTTCCAATCCTTTTTATTGTGTTGTCTCACTCCTTTAGTGTTATCCATTCTGTAATATCCAATCTTGGCATAACAAATCTGGCATGAGTCAACAACAGTACCATCCTCATCTCTACTTGCTGGACAAGTTTCTCCTGCCTCTAAACTAAAAGACTTGCATGGCATTTTAGTTGTGTTAGATAATTTAGGATCGGCACTCATTAGTGTACAGCCCCTGAATCTTGACCAATAAACTCACTGTCTACTGGCTCCATGCTATTAATAAATGCATTAAACTGTTCTTCATCTACATTAAAATCCTTTTTAATAACATCTATTATTATTTGCATTGCCATTGCTGCAACTACAGGATAAACATCATCTATAGAATTAACTATTCTTTCCTGACAATCATTAATAGTTCGGACTATCTTTGCATAATTTTCTGCCATCTCTTCGGCGTTAACGTCATCAGTCATGCGGCCTCCTATTTTCAATAGTCTTTTATAAACCTCTCACTACGTTAGAGGTTTATAAAAGACGTTAAAGAATCAAAAGATTAATTGACCATCCATACTGGCCTAAAAGTAATTCCCAAATTCTAATAAATTCTAAGGGAATTTATTGTATTAAAATAGAGAGCCTCCTTGCTCTCTAAGTAGGAGTCCTTAAGTGTCAACACGATCTTGACGGTTGTACTCCTGTACTAAGTTTAAGTC
>Ga0114908_1000904_pt1 | contig 15492 bp, 26 predicted proteins | sample MalvireepMed_s17_FD_87292 | JGI IMG/M metagenome (GOLD analysis project Ga0114908, IMG submission 87292) | Marine viral communities from the Global Malaspina Expedition - Malaspina viral metaG DeepMed_s17 | ecosystem: Environmental > Aquatic > Marine > Oceanic | place: Mediterranean Sea... | reverse complement strand
TACATCGGGTGTTACATCAGATGTTACATTAGATTGCAAGTCGTCAGGTTTTGAACTTGGAACTTGATTGTAGTACTTAGATGTTGTAGGTATACTAGTTTTTCTAGATGGATTTGCGCCACTAGGTACTTGGTTTCCAGAGTTATCTGTTGTAAATTCTCTTGTTTCAGCTAATGTATCTGCTAATGCACTATGTTCTGGAGTTCCGGGTTCATACCCTCTCATAGCGTTTTCTAAACCTAACATTGCAAAACTTCTATGTCTTTCTTTTGCTGTACTAGGTACTGTTTTTCCAGCTTTAGATAACGCAAGTTTAGTTAAGCTATCGTACATTTTAGTTCCCATTATATACGTTTCAAAAGCAGTAGGTTTTCTATTTCCTGAAGCTAAAACACCATTACTTATAGCTGCTTTAGCATTATTTGCTTGTGCTACCGCATCTATTTCTTGACTGCTATCACGTACTTCAATAGGTTTTACTGGTTGTGTTGTTGTAGCATCTCCTGCACCTGCTGCTGGCACGTCTTCAGGATTTACTGGAGTTCCATCAGCATTTACTTCGTAGTAACCTGCAGGAACAGGATAAATAGGTTTTCCACCCATGTGTGGAACCATAAGTGTAGCACCTTCTGTATTTTGATATTGTATTAGAGTAATAGATGCCTGACCCATTGAATCTTCAAAAGTGGGAACATCAGGTCTAGGCCTTGTATTACTTGTTCCAGTAACTAAGGGTCTTGTTGTAGGAGCTGAAAAATTAGAACTTGTAGGAGTTACATTGTTAGTTCTAGTTACACCAGTAGTAGATCCTCTAGTACTAGGTGTTACATTAACTCCAGTAGCTGCCTGTACTACACCACCTTCAGCCATTTCAACTTGTCTTCCTTCAGGTGACATAACAATTAAATCAGCCATACCAAATGGCATATCATCAGGCATAGTAGCTTCATCGCTATTTCCCATTTGACCCATGTCTTCCATTTTCTTTAAGCCCATTTTAGCTTGTTGGCGTAACCCCATTAATTTTTCAAGACCAATAAATCTTACAACATCTGCTGGAAATACAAACTCACCCTCACTTAATTGTGCAGGTATGTCATCTCGCACTTCTTTTTGTGTACTTCCTACAGGTACATCATTACCTGACATAGGATCTACAGTGCCGCCTTGATCTTTAAGACCGCCATCTTCAAACATTTCCATTTGTTTTTCCATCATGGGAGTTCCACCTTTATTAAAATCAAATCCAAATTGGATACTTTTATTTTCTCCTGTTAAGTCAACATTTTTTATATTTTTTATAATGGGTGTATTGCGTAGCCTATCGTATAAGCCTTCCCCAACATTTTTTTCTTGTACTACAGGTTCATCTTTAAATGTATTAAAGTTTATTTCGTCTTCAGTTCTTGTGGTATCGTACAATCGTTGTATTCCGTTGTCAGTATTACGTCTTTTACTAAACTCTTTTGCTAAGACAGTCTGTGCTTCTTCTCTAGAAACAGGCTTCATGTCTTGGTGTAAAAGTTTATCTAGATTGTTTAATCTTTCTATTGCCTTTACATTTTCTGCATCAATGTTAGGCCATTTTACACCACTGTTAACTGCGTTGTCTACGGCCTCCTGTAATCTATTACCCTCTAGTATCTCTCCGTTCCATACTGTAGGTATAAGTGTTTCTTTACCCTTTATTTCTACAATTGCAGTTTTAACAGTGCTTAATGACCCATCTTTGTTTTGTACTGCATTGTCTGTAGCTATATTTTCATAGTGATGTTTTAGTATTGGGTTCATTGACATGGTAGATCTGTTTGGCGTTAGGCTTGTTGTTAATAAACCACCTGCGTCTAGCTTAACTTTTTTATCTACCATAACTGCTGCCTTACCTAGTTTATCTCCAGTTATTTTGTTTACAGTAAAATCTTTTCCTAGTGTTATTTGTACGTACTTTTCTAATTCTTTTTGATCAAAACCCTTTTGAAATCTAGCATCTGATCCTGTACCTATAATCCAACCATCTTCGGCTTTAACTTTAACTTTTGCAGCTTCTACGTCTTTTGTTCCTCTAGTTACAATAATAGCCTTTCCATCAGGAGCTAATATTCTTCCAATATTTTTTACAATATTATCTCTTTCATTTTTTGGAACTACATTTAAAACATTTAAATTAGTTATTCTTTTATAAGAATTATCTGAAATATCTGCAGGAGAAGAATAAGTAGGTATAAAATTAGCTTCAGGAAAAGGCTCAAAAGTATCATATCCAAATTCTTTTTTAGAAAGTCCTAAACCTGCACCGTAGTCTAAAGTTTTAGCTTCTCCTACTTTTTCATTTAGTAACCTGTCTGCTTTTCTATAAGTATTAATAGTATTAGAACGTTGTGTTAACTGTGACCTAGATGCAGGAGGCATTTCAACATCAGCTCTTTTAACAGAAGCCATTTCAGTAGTATCAATTTTATCCATGTGTTCAGGAAAAACCATAATTTGCTTTGATCTATCACCAAACTCTGCAAATAAAACGGAGTCATAACCTTGTTTTTTTATTTTTTCTATATTATCTTTTAGGTACAGTCTATCTTTATTATTTTTAACTACATAAGGTTTTTCTAATCCTGACAAATCAAACCTAGAAATAGACTGATTCATAGCTATAGGATTATCATCTATGTCTAATCCCTCTAATAGTTTACTGGTACTAGTAAGTACACCACTATCTCGTTTTCTTAATAAAGAACCACCCTTACCATCAGAACCCTCTATGTCAAAGTCTTTAAATGCCCTCATATTAGCATATTCACTTGCTATATTAGGATCTATTGTAAAGTAGAATCCTTCTCCCATAAACTGATCCTGTTTACGAGCAAAGTCTATATCAAAAAAGGGTTCGTCTGCACTGCGCTCTTTTGCTGTTCCATGATAACCAATCAAAGACCCATCATCAGGTTGTGAAGGTAGCTCCGCCTTTTCACTTTCAGGTAATTCGTCAAAAACTTTTCTAACGGCAGACTTTTTAGTGTCTGTAACCTTTTTAGCTACTTTAGCTAGTTTAGATGCTTTACTTAACAGACTCATTATTTAATATTTCATCCCTGAGTTTTTGTAGCCTACGTAATGTGTATATAGAACCTTGTGATCTGTGTACTGCAATCATGTTATCTGACTGTTCTATTGTACGATGTTGTTGATTTATTAACTCTTCTAGATAACTATTGAAGTTGTTCCATTGCTGGGGGTTGGATACCAGCCCCTTGAGCTTGCTGAGTATTTCCTTGTCCATTGTTTGCACTAAATCCCTGTTCCTGTGGTGAAGGTGCTATTCCTGTTCCTATCGTTCCTCCTCCTGCTCCTGTTGGATCTGCTGGGTTAGTTCCTGCTGGAGCAGGTGGCCCACCTTCTTGTGGTACTCCTTCTGGAGTAGCTTGATCTGGAAGAGGCTGTTGAAAGGCTTTCATAAGCTCTGCTTGTATAGCAGCTTCATTCATATTGTTAGTTACTTTATCGGGGTCTAGCTCCATAGATTTTGCAATCTCACGGATAATATAATCAAATTTAGCAAACGGTGCAAGTACAGGATTTGATGCGACTTGCATAAACTGCATTAATCTCTGACTTCTTACTTCGTTTGCCATTAAACTTTCTGTGCCACGAGCCTTAACTTCTAAGTCACCTTTAATTGCAGGATCAAAATCAAACTGCATATTAAATCTAAACAGTCCTTCACCTAAAGGCCGTAGTAAATAATCATCTACATTCTTAATAACATTTTTAATGCCACCACTAGCAGCATTCATTAACATACTAATACCTGAAGCTGTTCTACCTACTCCTGATACACCAGTCTGCCCATGAGAAAAGCTAGGCAATCCTGTGCTTTCATCTGCTAACACTCTAGCTTTGTCAAATAGCTGTAAGTTTTCTCCAGCTACATTAGGAAACTTCGTTCCAAAAATTGCTTGGCCGGGTGCGCCACCCTGTCTTCTAAAAACTTTTCCGGGATAGACAGATAGATCCTGACCGGGAACTAAGTTAGTTTCATCAACCTCAATAAGAAGGTTTCCTGCTAAAACAGCATTGTCAACGGCCATTCTCATAAAGCCATTCATTAATGTCTGGGTGTCATCCATGTTTTCAGCTATGCCTACGCCAAAGAAACTGTATGGGTTAAGCTCATATGGAGCAGCCATGTAAGGTATACGTGAAGGTTTAAATGGATTAATGACCATTCTAATTAACTTACCATTACATATCCATACATTAGTTTGTAATTCGTCTGTGTCTTCTAACTCTTCAGGTATCTCTACACCCTGCTCTTGTAGCATTTCTGTATCACACATTCCCCAGTATTCAAGCACTTCAAATCTGTCTGTGCCGTATTCTGGTGCGTAATCAGATAAGTCATCTTCCCAGTGTTCCTTATCATAGTTTTCACCCATTTGAATTGCTTCATCAATTACAGCAGAACGAAAGTAAGGTCTTCTTTTTAATGCTCTTAACTGAGTACGTGACATTTTATGTCGCTCTATAACGAACTGTGCTTCATCCATATTGTTAGCATCTGGGTCTGGATAGAAGTTCCACACTGATACATGAGATACTTGTGGAACTGTTTTTATAGTAGGCTCATACTCGCCATCATCATTCCAACTAGGATACTCTTTATCTATAGCAAATGGGCCTTTCATTACACCAGTACCAAACAAAGCCATTTCAAATGCTGTACTTCGTAGATGTTTAGATGCACTAGATTCTTCTAGTTGATCTTGTATTTTTTTCTGCATAGTCTTTGCTGCTATCATAGCTGGACTAAATGTAACTGCTGTAGGAGTTTTACCTACTCCCATCTTTAAATTTTCTATTCCCTCAAGGTCATCTTTAAGAACTCCTAAATTTTCCATAAGAGTTTTTTCTGTAGCTCCTGCTGGAACATCCATACCATCACCTGAAAATCCATAAGGACTGTCTTTAGGTTCTGTTTCTCTAAGTTGCTCTGGTTCTTTAGGATCAAAGCTAACATCTGAAACTACACCATCGGGTAGCTCTGTAGGATCAACAGTTAATGGAAATCTATTATTAGCAAATAACACATCTATTATCTGGCCATAGGCAGCAAGAGTTTTAGTTTTAGTTACTTTAATAAATACACGAGATTTTTCTGCTTCAGTAAATTGTACGTCTGATCCATATATACCTCTGTAGTTGCGGTAAGATCTTAGCCAGCGTGTTTCATCTTGCTGTCTATAATCATCTGCTCTTTTATATCTTTCCATAATAAAAGGAATTATAGCAGATACGTCAATATCTTCAGTAACAGATTCTTCTGTATCTTCCAGCATAACTATTTCGTCTTCAATAAATACTTCGTTTTCTTCTGCCATTTATTTTACCTTTAATAGCCAAATGTTGCATCTGCAACAGGCATTCGTGATGTTCTTGTATTACTTGCATCATAGTCAAATATACTAAACCTTGGTCTTGACATTATACCATATCTTAAAGCATCATACAAGTGGTCTTCTGAAGTTGTGTCAATATCTTCTGGATTCTTTTTATCTATGGGTAACGCTGGTAGTTGAGCAATAAGATTGTGACAATTATTAAAAAATACTAATCGTGGTTCTTCTGTAAACTCATCTATCTGTAATCTTCTGTGTACTTCGTTTTTACCTGCTACACGTGAGCCTTTACTTCTGTCTGACGGCCTCCACCTGCAACCTCGTTGTACCATTTGTTCTGCTAGAGATGGGCCTGTATCACCACGTTTGTGCCACAGAGAAGAGTCAAGTACTCCGTATCTCATTCCACCATCACCAGCTTCTAGTTCTAGTATCATGTCTGCTAAGTCAGTAGCTAGTACCTTGCTTACGTAAAGTTCTCTATATACAATAAGCTGTTCATTTGGGGATACAGCGAACCATACAACGCCTGATTTACTTCCGTATCCGTAGTCACATGCTCTAAACCTAACCCAGTTGTTAGGTACATCAAAGGGTTCAACAACATGTACATTCCTATCAAACTCTGTAAATGCTGCACCTTCTTTGATATCCCAATCGCCATCTAGTAACTGCCTACGTTGTTGTTCAGGTAATGACAGAAGCATTGCTTCATAGTCACCTTGTGCAGCTAAGTATGGGTTATCTCTTAATCTAGCAGGTATAAACCTACGTTTAAACAAAGGTCTGCCCGCTTTTTCATGACCTGCTGGGTACTTTAGTTCTTCTCCTGTTTCAATGTCTGTAGCATTAAAAGGTGTGTCTGTAGCAGCAGGATCAATAAACATTTTTTTGACCCAGTGATGTCCTCTACCACCCGGATTTGTAGTAGCTCTCATAAAGACTGGTAAGTCGGGTGCAGTGGATCGTAGACGAGAGCGCATGTAGTTCCATGCGAATGGTGTGGGCCATTGTGTTAACTCGTCAAAACCTATCCAACTAAACGCCAGACCCTGATAACGCAAAGCATCGTCCTCTCTGTCAAGGTACGACATCCACAATCTTGCACCAGATGGTGCGACCCACTGCATCTTTCTTTCTGACCACTTTATTCCGGGCCAGATTTTTGGATACATCTCTTGAGACTTAAATATAAGCTCTCTAAGCTCTTCTGTAGTATGTCGCAATAACAACCCAGAAAATGCAGGATGCCCCATATATCGTAACGGATCGGCAAGCATAGCATAGCTTTTTCCACCACCTGCCGAGCCGCCATATAAAACTTCTCTTTCACCTGCAGCAAGGAACTCAGTCTGAGGCCCATGATTAGGTTTAAATATAACATTATGTTGTTCTTCAATAGTCTCAATAGGATCAAGTTTTTCAATCTCTATTACTTTAGGTTGTTCTAGCTTCTTCTTCGCTGTAGCTTTCTTTTGAACCGACTCTTTGGCTTTCAATTTTTTCCGCTTTGGCGATCGCCTCTTTGGCATAGTCTGCCCATCTGCGTAAGCTTGCAGCTTGGTTGTTTCTTCTTTTTTCATTTTCTAAACGTTTCCTTAAACCTACGTGTGATATGTATCTACCTGTATTGCGAGTTAGCCATTGTGACACTTCTCTATACGAATACTGTTTTAAATAGCGTTTTGCTATTTCTAGTTTATCTAGTTGGTCAGGTATGGGGTTTAGTATACCGTTGTCTTTTTTATCTACTTCATACCCAAAAGGTATAGTGCGAGAAATCTTAGGTATTGCTACCCATTCATTTTCTTCTTTTATATCTGTAGGCTGTGGTAATTTCCACTTACCTAAACTTTTACGTTCCATTATTTTAATGTAGCTCTATTGGTACTAGAACTGTATCTATACCTACTAATAGGTTTTCCTGATAGCTTTGATGCTCTTTGTTTAGCTCTCAAAGATGGAGTCATATTACCTCTTAATATACCTTTAGTTGTAGCTTTATTAGTTCCACGATGTAAATTACCACTATCTTGTAATTTTTTTGTAGCTATTGCGTAGGCAGATTTTTTTGAGTGTCCTTTATTTATAAGCTGTGAGGATAATCTATCTAGTATTTTTGGCATTATTATTCTTCTGTATTCTTAGGGGGCATTAACATTACACCACCTTTAGCTTCTACTTGTACTTTCTCTGTCTTAACGAGTCCAGTACGATCTAGCAACTCTTTAGCTGCTGACATTTTATCTCTTATGCCTAACTCAGTAGGATCATATAAACCACCTACCATAGCCATTGCAGCTTTAGGAGCATTACGTGCCATATAGCTTTGTGTGCTTTCTAGTATTTCTTCTTTCATAGAATTAACAACTTCAGTAGTACTAGTAGCGTCAGAATAACCTGCAAGTTTTTTAGCAGCGACTACATCACCACCTGCCCCATCAAAGAGTACAGATAAAAAAGTCTGCTGTCTTTCTGTTAGTTGTCTAGCCATGAGCCATCTCCAGTGCTTTTTCTTTTGTCTCATCGTTACGTCTAGTCCAGCCTTTACCGAAGGTATCAAACGTAGACAGCTTCTCATAAAAACTTTGACGTGTGTAATGCATTTGTTCTATTATTTCTACAGCTTCTATATCACCTACTGCAGCTATTGTCATCGGGCCTATGCCACCATCCTGCTCTACACCGACTATGCGTTGCAAAGCCTTGGCTGATCGTGATACGCCTGAATTAACAGCCCAGTCAAATACACAAAGATCAACCCCACTAGGAAGTTGATCACATTTAGCTCTATTCCAATAATTCTTTTTATAGATAGGTGCTACATCTTCGTGCGTCAAGTCACGCATTTCTTTAGGCGTAGTCTCTCTTCCTACCCACTTATCGTAGACTTTTTTAGTGACACCGTAGTTCGTTATTCCACCCGGATCTTTAGGATGATTTACAAAACCGCCTTCGTGTTCTAATATTATTTCTAAACACGTATTGTAGTTAGTTATCATTTTTTCTTTTTCTTTTTTATAAATATAGAATCTTCACCTTCAGGAGATGTGCTATCAATACCTTCTTGTATTTTTTGTTCTTGCATAGTTTTTCTAATATTATCTGCTATTTTAGATAGACTACGATTATCCGTGTGTCCAAATCTTTTATTATCACCCATTACTTTTTTCCTCCAAAGAACTTAGTTGCAGATCGTATACCAAAGGATGCAGCAATAACAACACCAAGAGAATAGCTATACCATTGCGGTGCTTCTCCTAGTGCAGTAAATCCTGCTGCTGCAATTTCTCTACCCCAATCCCCACAGAAACTTAAAATAAATGGGCCACTTAATAAAAGTGTCAACCATTCATCTTTCCATGAGTTCTGTGTCGCTTTCATCGCTTCCAGATCCCAGTCTATTTCACCTGTAGCAATCTTTAGATCTTTGGTAGCTTTAGCTTTCTGTACAGCAGTCTTACCTTCAATGTAAGAACCTGCTAGTCCTGCAACTGGCCCAATAATACTTTTTAATACACCAAACATTATTTTTTACCTTTCTTAGGTCTAGCTTTAGCCTGTGCCGTTTTAGATAACTCTTTAAAATGGTACAGACGTTTACTAGACTTAGTATGGGTCTTACCTGAGTGCAGTGAGCCATCAGGCATTTTATGTGTACCGCCTTTCCACTCTGTTCCATTACGAAAATAGTGAGGCACACCCTGCATTAATTACCACACTGACATTTGTCGCAGCAGTTACAAGGCATATTAAGTATTGCACGTATAACTCTATTTAGGTAGGCCATTGTTATGACCCACCCTTTTCTTTAAGAACGATACCGAAGATACCGCCTATAATACCTGCCCAAGTTAGTATAGGCAATGTAAACATAAACCCTAGTCCTACACCTGCAAGGGCAAGTGCTAGATAAGTTGTAGGTTCTTTAAGTCTTCCTTTAATCCAATCCATAGTTATTCCCCTTATTTAAATGCTATAGCGACACCGATTGACAGGTCACTGTATTTAAAGTCTTTGTCTAAAGATAGTTTAGAATAAGCAGACAGGCTTTTACTTATAGCCATTGTGCTTTTTACTGATGCACCAGCAATAGCAAATGAACCGCCACTTGCATATCCCCAGTCTAGTGCTGGTCTAATAGATAGTCTTGAAACGTTTGCAGTTACGCCAAAGTCTCCCGACCATTTTTTAGACTTAATTCCGTACTCAACAGATGCGTCTGGCTTTATCATGGATAAAAGACCACCTCTTACAACTCCTTCAGCCTGTGCTGACATTGCTGTTAGTGTAACAATAACACCTGCAATAAATAAATTTCTCATTAATGTTCTCCAAATCCTGTTAGTCTTCTGATTTCACCACGACAGATTCCCAGATCTCGTAGTTGTCTCTCTGTCATATTCATTAGTTGATAATATGCAGTTCTATTAGCCATATAATTATGGTATTTAATTAGTAATTTTCTGATCATTGTATAACTCCTTTTGTCTATACGCCAGTACTATTGACTGATAAGGATGTTATACCATAGTTAGTTATAACATAAAAGAGATAATAATGCAACCCTGTTATGCAAATTTATTCTTTTGATTTAGTTTTAGTTAAAGCTGTAGCACCCATAAACCCTAATACGACACCCATCTGTGCTACAAGAAAGGTATTAAGAAACCCTGATGCAGACTCCATACGAGCTACATTAATAATAGGCGTAAGTAATAGTATAACAGTTACAATGGTTGTACCCATAGCTAACCAAGCCATAGTACGTTGCGTGTCCATCATCTTATCTTCGTTCTCTAAACGTATCCATCTTTCGTGACGATCCATCTCATCATCTGTTATGATGCCATCACCATCTGTATCTGCCATTGCATACTTGCTATCTGCTTGTAGTTTTTTAGGTGACATGTTTACCTTTCATTCTTAATACGTGTTCATTATAACTTATGCCTAACTCTTTAGCTCTTTTTACTCTAAGTTTAACTATCATTAAGTCTGGGCTTTTCCAAAACTTTTTTACAGCTTTACCCCATAAAAATTTTTTATATGCTAAATCTTTATTGTCAGAAGGTTGCCATATATCAGATAATACTGGCCCACCATTATGTCCTAACATTATGCTTCTTCTCCATAAGGATTAAACTTAAAGCACTTAGCTTTTACGTAGTGGCCTGTAGTCAGTAAACCCTGTGCTACTAGCCTTATTTGTTCTTGACACTCTGTTTCTGTTTTAAACAAATGGTTCTTACGTATCATGACATCACAAGAAGTAGGGTCAGTAATAACTGAACAGTATAATATTACAGCAAGAAACATTATTTTTTCTTAGCTACGCCACCTTTTTTATAGGCCATGTTACCTTTACGCATAGTCATGCCACCTTTGTTATAGGTACTACTGTACGATCCCGGTTTAGCAAAACTTTTCTTAGGCATACCACCACGATTGGCTGTCATTTTATTTTTAAACATTTTATTTCTTCTGCTATTTCTATACTCTGTTTTAGTCTCGCCAAATGCTGCCTTAAACTGAGGCCCTGTCATCTCTTCTAATGCTCTGTCTTTTCTTCTTAGCGTATTTGTAGCCATTTTAGTTTTTAGTGCCATATTAAGATCCTTTTTTCCATTTTTTAGAGGGAGACTGTGTTTTACTAGGACTCCATTTTACTTTATTTGCCCAGTAAGCTGCTGACATCTTACCTTTAGCTATATTTTTAGCGTGACGAGACTTAAATGCCTCACGTTGCCCTGCTGTTTGGTTGGTTTTAACACCCTTTTGTCCAAATTTAATGTATTTATACTTACCACCTTCACTCGCCATAACGTGGTGTGACTTACCACTGCTGTCATTCAGTCTCTGAGGCTTATTTACACCTGTAAGTCCAACAGCTTTCATTTTATTTTTGACTCGTTCAGGTATACTCATCAGACTCTCCTAAATTTACGTGTTTTTTTAGCTATACTGGTGGGTTGTTTGCTGAATTGCTTACCTGCAGCCTTATCCTGTCTTTTCTTACGTGTAGTAGCCGCATATTCAGAGCTAGACAGTGACTTAATAGCACTAGAAGGCAGATACCTTTCACCTGTTTTGGCAGAAGGTTTACCTGACTTCGTTCTCCAGTCCTGTTTAGTCCATTTAGCTAAAGACTTCTGTGGTTTTTTCATTACGACTTATACCCACCACCCTTTGCTTTATATTGTTTCGCTAACATCTGAGCTTTACGTGCAGACCACTGACCTGCATTACCGCCTTTGCTACCAGATTTTATATTGTTAAATAGTGTCTTACGCATTGTGGGTTTGGTATAGTTACCTGCTGCATTTACTGTAGAACCACCTTTACTTAATCCTAGCTTACCTGCCTTACTGTTTCTAGGAAAAGAACGGTTAGCTGACGCAGGAACAGCACGTAAGTTAGCTGGTCTATTATCCATTGGATTACCATTCTTATGATCTACGTCTTTGCCATCACCTTTACGTACAACTCCACTTTTAATTGCTGCACGTCTAGCTGCATTACGAGAAGTACGTTTAGCTATCTGGTCAGGCCGTGACTTGTATCGGGCATTTTCCTGTGCATAATTACGTTTCTTCTTAGGTTTAACAGCTACTGCACCGCCTACGTTCATCTTACGTTTAGCAGGTTTAGTGGTTTTCTTTGCTTTTGCTTTTGTAATTCGGGTCACTGTAAGACTGTTCCTTCCATCCTTCTGCTCTCATTGATTCTTCTACATGCTTCAATGTAAACTTTCTACCGTAGTGAGCTTCACAAGCTGCTCTTACGTAGAAGACATCACTATGAGGTATGTGTAAATTATCTACTTTACCATTTAAAAGATTGTCATAGAAAGTTTCTATTACTTTGTCTGTGTATAGTTTTACTGATTTTTGTGCCATTGTCAATACTTAATTTTACAAATACGGATTTACTTTACGTATTCATCATATATACATATATCATATATAGTGTAGCATTTAAAGTGTTACATTTATAATGTATTTTAATCTTTTTGTATAATCATTTAAAATGTTACATTTAAGTGTTAATTTATTTTAACTATTAATTAGTTATAATGTAACACTTTAAGTGTTGTGTTGTGTTATATATAGTTTTACACATTTACAGAACTATGTCAACCCCTAAAATATATTATGTAAACAAGTAGTGTGCAAAAGACACATTATGTGATCACAAATATGACCCAACCCCAGTGTGTCTAGGACTGTGTACATTGTGGTTAACACCCTATTTTCCAGATCTGTGTAGATATACATGTATAGTAACGTGACTGCCCCCCATGGCTCCTGTGGCGGCTATGCAACACAGTGTGATATATATGCAACACGACCGTAGTAGCCTTGTGACGCAATAAAAATATATATTTCCACATGATCACATTAATATTTATATATACATGATTATAATTCTAAATGGATACTGTTATTAAATCAGTTGCCATGCTTATGTGATGTTATACTATAACGTTTACAGAAATTTGTGAGTTGAATAAACACTATGCATATTATTACAAAATATATACATCCCCCTATTTATTTTGCATGTTATCACTCAATATCAGTCTATATTATCCATTTCTTCTGACATGCATTTTAAGCTTCACACAAGCCATGTTTAACATTTGCTTACTTACATACCTAAAATGTCATTTCGCCAATTTAGCTTTTTAAATATATATTGAAATTAATTTAATTACGTTACGTCATTTACTAGCTATATAGCTATTAGATAGGGTCTTTTTGTGGTAATTTACCAGTAGGACAGTTGCGTCCACTAACCAATAGATAGGAAACAAACATGCGATTTTCATTCAACATAAACATTAGAGTTTTAGAAATATTCACGCAACATAAAGATGACAAGCAAATAACATTCTTTAACATTCCAGTGTTGAGAAAAGAAACAATGCAAGCCTTAAACGATGACATGATGACAATAGGAAAAGATACGACCACCAAATATTTCGGTATGGTTGCATTTCAGAATAACTATTATTGGAGGTGTGGCAAAGTATACATGACAAGCAAAAAAGCATTGTATTTATTTAATCGTGTTGTTTATTCATTCAGTTCTTTAAACGATGGATCAAAAGGTTCACGATTTTATTTCTTAGGTTTAAAAGGCATCAAGAGAACTAGACTCGTCAAATCAAAAGGCCTTAAAATATCAAGTGGCAAATGTACCAGAATATTAGATTTGTTTAAGACTACTGTATATTTTGAGAAACGTTCTAATAAAAAAACTACACGTAAACTTACTAATACATTTGCTTAATTAACTTAACCTTGAAAGGGTACACAATGCGAGTATATATTATGACTACAGAAAAGCATGGTTTACTTGGCGTCTATGAAAGCCATACCAAAGCGGAGAATTCAGTTAATGAATATATGATTAAAATGAATGATGAAGTGATCAGAGATAAAAGAGATTTTAGGCATGGCGTTTATTATTACTATGGTGATAAAGACACGGCCAAAATTGACGCTCAAGACGTTTATTAAATAGTTTGTAGTTTACTAGTCATTCGTAATGAGTGACTAGTTTAATATAAACTGAAACCATATAGGAAACCAAACAATGACAAAACCAAACATTTACAAAATTCTAGCAACATTCCACAAAGCAAATCCAGATATTATAATTGACGGCATAGACTGGTATGAACGAGCAAAAAAGACATGCAAAATCATTGCAAATGATACTGGCTTAAATATTAGAATTGTAGTGGGTGTAGTTGCGGCATTATCTCCGAATAATAAATGGTCAAAAAATATTATTGACGCTCAAAACTTGTGTCTATCATTTATTAATGGTGGTAACATTGATGAAGTTAAAGTTTCTACTTATGGTGCAATGAAGCGTAAAGCATTGGAAGTTTTAGAATTGTCAAATGAATACCCATTGAACGCAACCAATAGAAGAAAAGGTAATGCATTAGATTTACGTGTAGAACAAGTATTGAACGGCCAAAAAATTACAGCCTTTTACCAGTGTATTATGGGAGAAGATAGTTGCTGTATAGACGGCCACGCAAAAAATATTTACTATGGCAAACGCTACAATTTAACTGATCCAAAAACCAATGTTACAAAAAAAGAATTCAGAGTTATATCGGAAGCATACAGAGAAGCCACTAAGGTAATCAATAAAATGCACGGCACTCAGTACAAGGCCTATCACGTTCAAGCAATCACTTGGACACAATGGAGAATTGATCACGGCATCAGTTAATAGTTTATATAATTTAATTTTAATCATATAGGATAAAACAAAATGTACATTGATAAATTTTATGAAGTTAATTCGTCTCATTCCAGAACAAAATATTTCTCAACATTAGAAAAGGCACATACTTATTGTAAAGATAAGTTAAGAAATTTCCCTGTTAAAATAGGCCAGTTCTGGTGGCATGACATTGACAGCAAGTCTAGGTACTATAAGCCTTTGGGCTGTTATGCCGCTTACATATCGGAGGGTAAAGATTTTGAAAAGTATGGTTTAATTACAGAGTATCATATTACACAAAGGGTAATGGAAAGTTAAGATTAATTATAGTGATCATTCAATTTGAGTGATCATTGTTAATTAATATAAACCTGAAGGGAAAAGACAATATGACAAATTATCAAACAGCAATGCTTAAAATTGCAGAGGCAGAAACTAGAGATGAATTTATATCAATAGATAGAGAAATAAAAACACAATATTGGTCTGGTGCTTTAACATTAGATGAATTCATAAAATTAGATAATAAGTCTATTGACCTGTACACTGCAATATATTGGAGCGAATAAAATGGATTACAATAATAAATTTAGTTTTGAAGTTTATTCGTATGATGATTACGACGCTGTAAAAAATAAATACATACCAGCTAAAAAAATTTATTCATCAAGGGTTTATAATTTAGACATTGCTTTTGACAGTGTACTTTTTGATGATGCAATAAAAAAGTTTCCCATAAATCAAATACACTTTAAACAAATAGGAATAAAACAAAATGTATAATCTAAATGAATCCGCTGTAATATTTTTTATATTGCTTATGTCTATATTCATCCCACTTATATTTTTA
>Ga0114908_1000900_pt1 | contig 15578 bp, 16 predicted proteins | sample MalvireepMed_s17_FD_87292 | JGI IMG/M metagenome (GOLD analysis project Ga0114908, IMG submission 87292) | Marine viral communities from the Global Malaspina Expedition - Malaspina viral metaG DeepMed_s17 | ecosystem: Environmental > Aquatic > Marine > Oceanic | place: Mediterranean Sea... | reverse complement strand
GGATGCGAGCCGTCTGACTGCGTTGGGGGCCGAAGCGGCCCTTACAGATTATGTGATTGCATACGATACGGATGCGGCTGCTACGAAGAAGGTTTTGGTTTCTAATATCCCAATTACTTGGGGTTAAGGCGGTAGTTGTGGATTGGCGTAAATGGTTGAAAGGTCGCCATAAGGGTTTGGCGGCGTTGCCTAACGACGAGTTTGAGACGATCTATCAAGTGTATCTGACGGGTGTTGATGAAGGGAAGCCGTTGGAGCATTTGGATTATGCTGTCAATTATGTTTTGTCGTTGCCTTCTGAGGCGTCTGCGCCGGTTACTGCTCCGCATCCAAAGCACCAGTCGAATGTTGGGTCGGGTTCGACCAAGGTTCCAGCCAAGTCAAAGGTTTACCCTGATACGGCTCCGCCAAGTGTGTCCGCTACCCAACCAAGTACCCCGCCACGGATTGCTGGGCCGGTGGCTCTGCCACCGGCTGCGCCTGCTCCGGCCCCGCCACGGATTGCTGGGCCGGTGGCTCTGCCACCGCCTGCAACGGTGCCTGCGGGCTATGCAACGGGCTGGGAGGGCGGCACTGTTGCCGCCCGTCCAGAGCCTGCTCCGGCCCCGTCGCGGATTGCTGGGCCGGTGGCTCTGCCACCGCCTACAACAGCGCCTCCGGGTTATGCGCAGGGCTGGGAGGGCGGCACTGTTGCCGCCCGTCCAGAGCCTGTTGTCGTGCCTCCGGGTTATGCAGAGGGCTGGGAGGGCGGCACTGTTGCCGCCCGTCCAGATGCGTTGCCTCCGGGGTATGTTGACCCGTCATTGATCCCGTCGGGGGGCTGGGAGGGCGGCACTGTTGCCGCCCGTCCAGAGACTGTTGTGGTACCTGATGTTACGGACTCCTATTTGGACAATCAGTTTACAGGTGACATCTTTGGCGATCCCATCAGCGAGGTTGTAGAAACCTTAGTTCCGGGCACAGGCACAGGTACGGGTACAGGCGCAGGCGCAGGTGCAGGCACAGGCACAGGCACAGGCGCAGGCACAGGCACAGGCACAGGCACAGGTACGGGCACAGGCACGGGCACAGGCACGGGCACGGGTACGGGTACGGGTATAGGTGGTGGAACCGCCATCGACCCCGGCAACCTGTTCGGTCTAACACCAGAGCAGCGCCTCGGAACCGCCCTTGCAGCGATTCGACGCCGGTCTGGCCGGTTGGGAACCGACTACGATACGCAACTTCGCGACATCGGGAAGGCTTACGGCAGGGGAGTAACCGGGTTGGAAACCGGGTATGCACGCCGTGGCATTCACGATAGCGGTATTCGCCAGAAAGGCTACGCCGACTATTCTGCGATTGCTGGCCCGAGCGGCAGGCAGGAACAGGATTTGTTGACTGGGTTGTATTCCGGCATGACTGATGTTGTGGGTCAAGAATTGGGCGCCTTGGGCGCCTACGGTGGTGAGCAATGGGGGCGTGGGCTGGGCGCTGCTACCCAGTCGATAACGGATGTTACTGGGAATGAGGCGTTGCGTCAGTCTTTGGCCCCGTTCTTGAAGGAGGCGATGGCATAATGGCTGGACCGCAAGGAAGATCAGGGCGACGGTCACTTCCCCTTGTAGATATTCTAGGAAATAGTGGTGTCGGATATGATCCCGGCATGGACCCGGCAACTATTGCTGCGTATGAGCAAATGTTTGGGAACATTATGGACACCGGGTCGATAATTGATCCTAGCCAACTGGTATACGATCCGGCTGAGTTGAGGCTCGCCGGGTTGAGTGCCACAGAAATTGACGGGGGGATTCTTCCCGGCAACCGTGCCAGTGTTGAGGCGCTTCGGGAAGCAAAGCCCATTGTGCCCGCGTCTGTGATACATCCCGGCTCCTATAACCCGTATACGGAGGCAGGGTTTTCGACTGGTGCAGAGAACCTTTCGGAAGCGGAAAGATTGGGAATGCACTGGTCGCCCTCCATCGGTGCGGGTGCAGACCCACCGTTTGGTGTTCGGACTGAACCACCTCCGGGGTATGCAGAGGGTTTTGCCGGTGCCGACTGGGGCCGCGATGAATGGAACAACAAGGTGCAGGCTTGGGTTGATTCAGCCGAAGGCCAAATGTTTCTTGCTAACCAAACAGACGAGACAGGGAACCTTGCCCCGGAAGCGTTGGACATTCCGATTTCTCCACAGTTTCCGTACACGTTGCGGGAATTGTTGGATGCAGACATTCTGACAATCGAAACATTGTCTAACGCGCATCGTAATGCGCTGACCAGTGCGTTTAATGAGGCAAGCGCCGGGTTGGACGTTGCGGAGCAGGATTACGGAAGTTTCCTTCAAAACATTTTGTATGGTACAGAGGATGCTCCGGGGTTTCTTTCTTTAACTGGCGGTGCTGTAGACCAATATAGAACTGGTATGGGGGAACGCGAGTCAGCGTTCCAGTCGCGACGCACCCAGTTGTTTGACGAGTTGATGGCTGCCGGGGTTGATCCTTCGTTGATTGCTGACGATTTGGCTGCGGGAGACGACACCGCGGGTGCTATTGCCGCTATTGAGGGCGGCTATCTGGATACGTTGAATCTGATTGGTGGTTTGTCTGAGGCTGCGATGCGCAGTGAGGGTGAACGCAGGTTTAGTTCTGCCCGTGGTCAGACGAGCCGTGATTATAATGCTGCGCAACGTGAGGCTGATTTGGCTGAGGCTGCTGCGTTGGCTGGTGTTCAGGGTGCTGGTCGTACTGCTGAAATGTTTGCTCCGTATGCGGAGATTGATCCGGGGTTGTTTTATGCGGGTACGCAGGCTGGGTTGCCGATTGTGCAGATGGCTGAGACGAGGCGTGGTGAGCGGCGTGCTGATGCGCGGACTGCCGCTGCACAGGCTGCGGCTGCGGCTGAGAAGACTGAGGCTGCGGCTGGGCAGCAGGCTACCTTAAATTATTTGTCTGAGTATCTTGGTGTTCCGCCGGAGTTGATTGGGGCACTGTCTGATGTGGGCCAGTTGGGTGATTTGTTCCCCGAGTTTGAGGAACAAGAGCCGGGATGGTTTTACGATCAAACAGGCATACCGGTAGGCCATGGTGAGCCGGATATCTGGCAGGATTACTTGTTGGGTGAGGGGCGGTTGGAGGAAATGCTGGCACCTGATGAGCCTGACGAACTGTCCATGATTGAACAGTTGTATCAGGCATTCCCGGCTGACGCCCCCATGATATTTGGAGAAGCGATTGAACAGGTACGTCTGAGTGGCAACGCGTTGAACCTTGAGGAAGCGATTCAAAACGCTATGCTTGCTGCTATTGCTGGAGGCTAGTCGTGGCTGAAACGGGTATTCCGACCCGCCAGCAAGTCTATGAAATGCTGCGGGAACGTCAAGGGGGCCGACAGGGGCCTCCTGTTGTAAACCTTCCGCGTCGCCCCACGTTGCCTCAGTTGCCTCAGCCTCAGGCTCAGGCACCCGTATATAACTTGGATCGGGCAATGGCCGCGTTGGGTGCCGGTATCCCTGAACCAACCCAAGGTGGCGTGATGGGTGTACTAGGGAAAGTACTAGGCGCTATAGACATCCCCCGCGCCGTCGTAACTTCCGGGTTGCAAGAAGTTGTCGATGCGATACAAGGCGAAGGTTTCTCCGGGTCTGACTTCATGCAACAGGTTCGGGACCATCACGGATTCGGTGACATTCTCGCAGACATGAATGTCGATTTCGGTTTAGGCGGCTGGGGCAACCGTATCGTCGGTTTCACTGGCGACGTTCTAACCGACCCGTTGGCGTGGACTGGCGGTTTAGGTGCATTTGCCCGTGCACGCGGCGCTAAGGGTTTAATCAACGATGTTGCGGTACGCACTCAAGAATTGTCTGGTTTGGTGAAGGCAGGAAAGGCGACAGCGAAGCAGTCGTTGGAGTTGAATGCTTTAAACGATGCTGTCACCGCCGCAGGCAAGTACCGTACGGTGTCGTCTGCACGCAACGCGTTGATGCAGCACGGAGAAGTAGGGCAGCAACTTGTCAAAGACCTTGGTATCGAAACCGGGTTGAGGTTTCGGGTACCGGGAACTGGCCCCATTCTGGGACGGTTGAGTCGTAGAAGCAGTTGGGTGGCTGGCCGTCGCGCTGGTCAAATCCCTGAAATGGTCGCTGCCCGAATCCGGCAAGAATTGCCGGACAATGTTACGTTGAAAGAACTGGTTCGCAAGTCGATGCGCCGCGAACCGTTGGATAGCGGTTTAACGGCAGATATTCGTGAGGTGGTTGCACGGGCAGCGAATGTTCCAGTGGACACGCTGCCGTTCGGAGTGTTCCCTATCGTTGGCGGGGTTACGGCAAGAATTATGGGTTCGCCCGGTGTCGGGTTCGAGAAGGTCGCTACTTCTAAGGTTGGTCAGTCTTTCAAACGATATTTTGTTGATGACCAGAAGCAAATGTTGAACACGTTTCGACGTTCCGGTAAGCCGGATGATGTGATTGTTGGCAATCTGTTTAGGAGCGCCTATAACCGGGGTGCGACTATTCATGCACTGTGGGCTGATGAGGCGCAACGGACTCGGCAAGGTTTTTTGAACAACGTTCGTAGAGAATTTGATATTACGGACGACATGTTGTTGGACGAGATGACTCGCATTTCGGAAGAGTTGGCTGACGATATTTTGGCTGGACGGCCCATTTCTCGGGCGGCACAAAACATGTTTGAGGAAGTGTTCCCCGGTGCAGACCCTAAGGTTGTGGCTTCTGTAAAGAAGGCGTACCAGACTCGGGTATCGGATGCGGATGTACAGTTTCTGTTTCGTGATGATTTGTTTGGCGAGTCTGCCAATTTTGCCCGCGATGTGGATGATGTGTTGTTGGCGTATGGAACGTACACGCCGCACATTTATTCTGACCGGGGACGCACAATTTTTGAGGCAATGAGAGTAAAGATCAGGGAGGGGGACGGGAAGGTCCCTTACTGGTTGGAAGAGTTGTTGTCTGATGCAGATGCGGCCCTCGGGCAGACTGGGAAGACGGTAACTGAGCAAACGTCTCGTGTTGCGTCGCGGCATACGCGGCGCCGTGCTTTCCGCCCTGACCATGTGGACGCAGCAGGCGAACGTGTCAGGGGTGGCCCGTACGAGATTCCTTTGAGGGACGGCCCCGGCGTTCACACGTTTGACCTGAGACGCCCGTATGGGCACTCTGTGGACGCTCCAGCGTCTTCTAAGGGGGTACGGGGGGCGCGGGACCTTACGGACGCTGAGAAGGCCGGAAGGGGCAAATCTAACCCTAATGTTGTTGATGCTGGGGGCCGGTCGGTTCAGCGTCAGGTAGACGACGCCTTTCGGGCGGCGGGCTGGTTGGATGAGGGCGAGTCTTTGTGGATTCGTGGGTTTGCTGAACGTGAGCGGGCATACATTTCTTCGATGACGCGTGAGGTGCGTATGCGTGCTATTGAGGCGTATGCGGCGAAGCGTGGCGTGTTGTTTGCAAGTGAAGGCATTGAGGAACTTCTTGAAACACTTGGGAAGATTGAGACGCGCGGTAGGGAGATTCAGAGGCTATGGAACAGTCTGGATGATGAAGAGAAGGCCCGGATTGCGGCACGTAACGCTGTCTTACACGGTGAGGGTGCTACGTCTCGGTCGTTTACGGTGGAGAACATTGCTCGTTGGTTGGGTAAAAATGTTGAGGATGGTGAGAAGGTTGCCAATCAGATAGCGGACACTCAGGTGCAAATGATGGACGCTTACGCTGAGGCAGGTGCTTTGGTGGATGAGTTGCATGATTTGGCTAACCAAGTGAACCGTCTTGTGACGGGGGCCACAGGTGACAGTATACCGAAGGAAACTTTGTTACGTACGATTCAGCAAGCAGACGTTGAAACGCCTGCCGGTTTCACCATTGATGCTGTTCGGGAACTGTTGCCCATCGTTGATGACTTGGACAAAATTTTGGCACGTTACACGGTGTTGGCTGAAGCCACTCAACGTGTCAACCGGCTGAGGGAACAAATGATCGCGGCATATGTGGGGACTCCGGGGGAGCAGGCGATAAGTGCCGCCTTTGATGGTATGGGGCGTTTGTCTACGGAACTTGAAGAAACGTTGAAATACGTCGATGAGGCACTGTTGCCTGTGTTGCGCGACAGTATCGGGTCTGCTATGTCACATGATCGGTCTGTGCAGGCTCTTGTCAAGGTTATGGATGCTGCTTTGGCTGCGGGCGCTGGGAGTGTTTTCCCTCCGACGCAGGCGATGAATCGTTTCGTGCGACAGTTTGGCCGCTTGTTTTATTCTGAGGAAGCGTTCGACATGGGTGCATTCTTGGGGTATACGCCTCCTGCTGCGTGGGGTACGAACCGGATGCGTGGTTCAACCAGTTGGAAGATGCAGCATTCGTTGGAGCAGTCGGCTCATCCAAATAAGGCTGGCATCGCGAGAGTGTTGGATGACTTGAAAAAATTCAGCGATGACGTTTTTCGACGCACGGGGGAACGCATTGAGCCTACAGTCGCTGTCGATGTGAGCGTTACGGGTGTGCGGCCTACGGTGCATGTTGCGGGTCGTTTGTCGCCGGAGGATGGTGCGAAACTGTCTAGGATCATGGAACGCTGGTTGGGTGAAACGGTGTATTTTGATGCGCAGCGTTCGGGGTTGATGGGTCGTGTGCCGCGCAGTAACCGTTTGAGACTTACTGGCGATGAGGCTGGGGTGGGGCGCATGGATACTACGGTGTTTCATCCTATTCGGACGGATGTGGCGTCTCGTGCAACGTTGACGCCAAATGATTTCAGCGACGTTATGAACATGTTTGACGAGTTGGAACGTGTGTTGAATCATCAGTATTTGCAAAGCGTGTTGGATAACTATTCGACTGTTGAGGAGCGTTTGGCTGCGACGTTGGCACAGTTGAATGTTAATGCTGTTGAGGTGTTTGGGGATGAGAATGCTTTGCGTGGCTGGCTGCGTACTTTGACGGAACCCCCGATTCGGGGTCCGGGGTTTGAGATTGGGGTTAGTCCCGAGTTGAGCCAGTTGGGGCGTGCTGCCGGTGCGGTTGAGGGACCGGGACCGACGGTGGAACTCGGAAGAATTCTGGAACGTATGGATACCATTTGGGGCAACCGGGCGGCACAGGAGGGGTCACTGTTTGCGCAGTATGGAATCATTGATGATTTGAAGACGCAGATAGGTCGGCGCCCCGGAACACTATCTGAACTGGATGAAGGTGCGGGGTTGCTGAAACGCAGGGCACGTATTGAGAATGCACGTAAAGTCAACGCTGGACGTTTGGATCGTGCATGGAACGAGGCTATCGACAACGAGCAGGCCATCACGGACATTCTGATTCAAAAGAATCAGTTGCAACTACAATTGATGGACGAGAGTATGCAGGCACAGGCTGATGCCTTGAGGTCAGCGTCTGGTTTGTTTGGTCCCGACAACGGGAAATTGTTTAACCTGAATTCTTTCGGCGGCAGTATAGATTTCGACAACATGACCGTAGAAATGTTGCAGGATTTGTTCGCGGATGCACGCCATACGTGGGGTGCGTGGCGTATCGGAGGCGACGACCGGTTCGCTAGCCAAGTCCAAGAAGCAATGTTGGCTGCTCAGAAAATGAACGACAAGAAGCAGGTCGAAGGGTTGTTGCGGGCCTTCGACAAGACCCACAACTGGATGAAGGCGCAGATGGTTGCTACGCCCGGTTTCGTAACACGTAACGTCATGGGCGGTATGACCAACATGTGGTTTGCCGGTATCCCGTTGACGGAGACGTTGAAGACTGGGAAATTGTTGCAACGTGCCTACCGTGCGGGGGACGGCAACTTGTTGCGTGGTGCACGGGAATTGTTAAGTAAGACCCCCGGTGACCAAACGCTTTCTGATTTGGTCGATTTGTTACACGTTGGTGCACACGCTGGCGGGCAGGCTGCATCCACAGTCGATTCGGCGTTGCTGAGCAAGGCCAGTTTAGATTTCGTGTACGGCATGAAGGGTGGTAAAAGGATTGGCCGACGTGTCAATTTGAACCCTGCCGATGCAGGGTTTGTCCTGTATTCGTCTGTACGTCATGCGAACACGTTCGCTGAGGAAATGATGCGGGTTGCTACAGGGCTGCACACTTTGCGTGTGGGTGGCAATGTGGACGATGCGTTGGAAACCATTTATCGTCTCCACTTCAACTATGGCGACTTGTCTAAGTGGGAGCGCGGGGTTGGGCGTAGACTTTTCCCGTTCTATACGTGGACACGTAACAATCTGCCGTTGCAGATGGAGTTCGCTGCCCGATATCCGCGGCGATTCAACCAGTTGAATTCGTTGAAGCGCAACCTTGAGTACGGCGAGGAACGTGAAGGGGTGGTGCCGGATTATTTCTTGAAACCGTTTGGCATCCAGTTGCCGTTCAGCATCGGGGGCGCTACCGCATATTCGGTACCTGACATGCCGTTTCAGGATTTGATGCGGTTTGATCCTACGTCGGAGGGTGCTGGTCGGGCGGTGGAGCAGTTGGCTTCGGGTTTGACACCAATGTTGAAGGCTCCTGTGGAGTATTGGGCCGGGAAGCAAGTCTTTGCTGGTATCAAATATACGGGAAGGTTTCAGAAGGTGCCGACAACAATGTCGAAGGTGCCGGGGTTGATGCCTATTTTGGGGTCGTTGGGGTTCGCTGAGAAGAATTCTGCGGGTGATTGGATGATGCAGGATTCTCGCATTGGTTTAATCGACAATTTGTTGCCGTACATTGGGCGGTTGCGTCGGGTGCTTCCGTCGGAGGAACGCTATCAGGAGCGGTATTTGCAGACTTTGTTGTCTACTTTGGCGGGTGTCAACCTGCGGTTGAACACTCCGCAGCAGCAGGAGAATGCTTTGTTGCGTAGAGAAATTGAGGAATCTTTACGGCAACGTAACCTTGTCGATGTTGAGACTGGGCGCCGGTAGGCGGGACACGGGAGCCATATAGGTATGGAATATATTTCACGCGAATCTTGGGGGGCTACACCTCCGCGTAAGCCGTTTACTCCGTTGACTCCTGCCCGAATCAAGGGTGTTGTGGTGCATCATGGCGGTGTGCCGAATCCTCCTTCGGGGGTTTCGGCAGTGATCGCCTACGAGCGGCACCATATTGAGACGCGGGGCTGGCTGGGCATTGCCTACAACTGGTTGGTTGATGAGCATGGCGCTATTTATGAGGGGCGTGGATGGTTCCGTGGTGGTGCTACGAAGGGCTGGAATAGTCGCAGTGTGTCTGTGTGTTACACAGGGTTTGGCGAGTTTGAGCCTTCGGATGCTACTAAGGCGTCGATTAAGGCGGTTATTGCGGAGACGCAGAACCGTTATGGCGACGGTTTGTGGTTGAAGACGCATCGTCAGTTTAAGAAGACAACGTGCCCCGGTGAGTGGCTTGGTGATTGGGTTGAGAGCGGATTGGATGTGCCTCACAATCCATCTAGTGTCGATTGGGACGCCATCGCCCGTTATATACAAGACCTTAAGGCACAGGTTGCCCGGAGGCCGTTGTCTTACCGTCGGCGGAGCCGGGGTGAGGCCGTCAGGATAATTCAACGCGCGCTGACTGCGCGAGGGTTTGACCCCGGCCCCGCTGATGGTGTCTTTGGACGTAAGACTGCTAAGGCAGTGAAGGCGTTTCAGAGGGCACAGGGCATGTTGAAGGTTGATGGTGTGGTGGGCGTATCCACGTTCACTGTTTTGTTTATCCAGTGAGGAGATAGTTATGCCGAAGGGCAAAGGTTATGGGTCGTATGAGGACACGTTTGGGTCCCCTGATGACCAGTTGTACGACTCGGTGTCTGTGGACAATGCGTACGACATGTCGATAAGAGCAAAGAAGGATGCGGCGTATTTGCGCCGCACCAATCTTGGCAATGCGGCCCACGGTGGTCGCCCGTTTGGAAAGTAGGTTGTGATGCGTGACGGCAAGACTCCTCGTTTGGTGCAGGCTGCCAAGATTTTGGTTACGTCTGTGAAGCGTGGTGGAGGGATCGGCCATGTCGGTTCTCCGTCGAAGAGTGGCGCACGGCATGCGTTGCGCGACTGATGGCTGGTAAGAAGAGGCGCCCTAAGCCTCGGTACTGACATGCCTTTGAAGCGCGGCGGGGATGCTGCCACGATTTCTAAGAACATTGGGAAACTGGTTTCTGAGGGTTATGGCCGTGACCAAGCGGCTGCTATCGCCTATGATTACGCTCGGCGTAGTCGGCGGAAAGGACGCAAGAAATGAGAGAGATGTCTGACTGGTTGGAACGTGCCGCATGGACTTTTGCGCAAGCGTTCCTCGCCATTTTTACTGTTGAGGGCGGCGACATTGGGCAGTCCGCTAAGGCTGCTGCTGTTGCCGGTGTCGCTGCTGCACTGTCGGTCGCGAAGACTGCTGTAAAGAACCGGGGATAATTGTGGACAGAAGCGATGTTGAGAAACGGTGGACCTATTTCCTTGCCACTGAGGGCGACGATATTGCTTCTGAGGTTTACGAAAATTTGCAGGAAACGGCCCACTTGTTTGATACACAGGATGGGACGCATGCCAAATGGTCGCCGGATGGGTTGCTGGGGTTGCTGCTCGTCTTCGACTTTGAAGAGGCGGAGCATTTGTTGGCTGCGTTCTATGCCGGTATAGACGGGGTAGAGGATGCGCAGGAAGTGTTTGGCGTGTGGGTCACTGCCCTTATGGGCATTGTCCGTGAATGTCTGGTGAACAAGCCCTGATTTAGTTCAGGTTGGGTTCGATCCAGTGGCGGATGTGTTCATAGTCCACTATTTTCGACATGAGACGTTCCCTCACCTTGTCGCGTATCCGCGCCAGTGTTGTTTTGGGAATGCTCATCATCCATCCTGTATGCCGAAGAGACAACCCTTCGATCAGTAGGCGTTCGATGATGAATTGTTCCTCGGGGGACAGTTCCTCAATGGCGTCAGCGAGGGCTTCTCTGAGGGCTGCTGTAGCCTCCAGTGATGGCAACGGGCGTTCTTGACCCGGTGCTTCTTGCATCATTTTTTCTAGTTCGGTGGCGTCCCGATGTGTATGAACGGCATTGTTTGCTTCCACCCACCAGTCGTCTATAGCGTCGGTCGGTAGTTCCCGGTCGTGTCCCAATTTGTTCCCAAGCAATCATTGTAGTTTTCCTTTGGGGTTGCTTGGTTGCAGAGCGTTATGTTACAACATAACGATCATATGTGGTTACACATTTCAGGTAGTCTTCTTTGATGACTCTGGTGTTCTCTGAGTCATACCCGGAAGGCTCACCTAGATTCCACGCTTCGTCGTGGCCGATCCATCCTAGCATCTCCACGGCACGTAGTTCGGGCATTACTGGACGCACAATAAACAGGGTGAGTCCTTTACCGAGTTGTCTGCGTCTAACGGCCCCGTTTGAACTGGTACGTACCCGCCTGACTTCTATGTTGTGCCCTACGTCGGGTCGGCCTTTGTTTTCTGAGTGTCGGTTTCCGGGCCATACGTGACCTGACCAGTATTGGTTTGTGACACGGGCCACAGCGAGTTCGCCTACACAGGCAGCGACTTGTGCAGTTCGGTCGTCTTCCATCCGGTTTCGGTCGTAGTGACGGGCGTCACCTTTCTCCCAGTTTTCTATGTACCGTCTGGTTCCAACATGGGACGCCCATTCGTATTCCCACGGTTCAAGGTCAACTGTTATCAAGACGATCTACTTTCATTGCCATCAACCGAACGACTTGCCGGTCGTCGGCCCACGCTACACCATTGAGCGCATCCAAGGTAAGTTTTATGTAGTTGTCCAGATCGCCGGTCAACGTTTTCGATGAGTGGGGGGAAGGGTGCACAGTGATAATTACACTGTCAGGGCTGTAGGCGAGGTGCACTTCCAACGGGCCTTCTAGGAGGGGACCGCCTGCTTCTTGCCATGCTGCTGCAAGGCGTGCTTCTGCTTCCGCTGTCGTTTTAGGTGTGTATACGTGTCCTGTTTTGGTCGCTCGTGGACGGGCCTTTGCTTTGGGGCGTTCGTTGAATTCTAAAGAAAAACTTTTAATCATGTCGTTCTTTATCCACATCCTTGTCGGGCAAGGATCTCTTCCTTGGTTGGAGCACTTACGTATGGTTCATCAGACTCTTTTAGTGGAGATTGGTGCAACTCGCCAGCACATGCTGAACCAATGTAATGACGGCGCAATCTGAACTCACCAACCACCTGTATCAATCTATCTCTACTTTCTTCACTGTTGGTTACAGTAAATGTCAACCGTCCGTCATCTGTTGAATACAATGCAACGGTCCAGTCGTCTATATGTACACGGTATGGTTCCATTATTTTTTCTTTGTGCCGGTGGATACTTTCTGGAATGCCTTCTCCACAATCGACGCAAGTCTACTTTGTCCATCTGGACGCCGCCCGTACTTGTTTCCCCAGTCCTTGTCGGCAGATTGCAGTTCTGCGTTGATGCGTCCTGCGTCGTGTCCTTCTTCCCACATTGCACACGCCAGTGAAAACAAGGTGGCTGAACGGTCACCTGCTGGTTTCATCGGGCTAGGCCGTGGCCCTGTTTCCCGTATCGCCAGCGACAAGTACTGTAGTCCACTCCCCGCATTCGCACCCCGCCGGTAGTCCAACAATGGAACGGGTGCCCTGTAGAGAGCGTGCAGTTCCCCCCATTTGTCTGTAGTGACACGTTCACTGAATGCTTCGTTTACAAATTTGTCCAACGGGATGGTTGTCTCCCCGTTTTCAACACATTCGTTGCGTCCATCGGCGCGGCCTGCCGGATAAGGGAGACGCACCCCGTTCCCCCATCCCTTCCCCGTTAACGAAGTTTGTTTGGGGTTTACTTCACGGGTGGGGGCATCCACAATTTCACAGGCAGCGATCAGCCCTTCTCTCACGGTCGATGCTGCTTCTGGTTCTGCCGAAAACACCCACAAGTGGTAGCCTTTGGAACGGGAACGTTCCACCCATGACCGGATACCCATTTGGTGTAGAAGTTCCTGCACGTTGCGGGCATGGATACACGATTCTGTGAGGCCATCGTCCCAGTCAATACAACCCCAATCCACCACATGCCCTGTAAGGGTCTTATCAGCCTCGTAGAGCGCATAGAGAGGGTAAACCCCTATCGGACTACGGGGATCGGTCAGGTGGCCCTCTACGGCCCTTAGAAACGCTTCCCCGGAGGCAGGGTAATGCTCCCCGGAGGGAGACTCCAACGGACGGAACCCGGTGCCGGTCGCCGGATCATCCGACGCGATGCGTCCACCCCGGAACAAACCAGCGAAACGTTCTACCAGTCTAGGGTCCACCGGGAATCAACTCCTCCCAATACGGATGCACATGACCACACTCAGGGTCTAGGTAGTACGTCTGGTCGATGAGACGCGCCGTGCGTTTGTTCTTGCACAAATTCATGTTGATACTGTTGTCGTGATATTTGGTTTCCCAATCCGACAGGTCGTACCTGTCTTTCTTCCGGTACACCTCAATCACAAAAATGGCTTCTTGTTCACCCCCGTACCGGCCAGCCGAAATACCTGCCGCTCGGCCACGTTCACCAGCGCCACGACCTGACTGATGCACCAGAGCCAACGGGACACGTTGCTGCTTCGCCCAACGCTTCACAGCCTGCGCCTTGGAAGTCACCCCGGTAGCGTCAGCGTCGCCACCGGGCAACAATTCCAGATAGTCAATCATGCAAAACGAGGGGTCGCATCCCCACAGGTCGCGTGCTTCATCCATCGCATCTGCCATAGTTGGCAAGTCAATCGGCTCGTCAACAATAGCGACACGCGACAGTTCCTCTTTCGCTGCACGAGCCAACTGTTCAAGAATGTCCTTGTCGTTGTGCTTGATAAGTTCCTCCACTTCGGTAGAGGAACGACCCTGCAACAAACAAAACAATTTCATTGCCACCAATTCGCGTGGCTCATCCATTGCAAAGATAACAACATGTGCACCCGGATCATTCACAAGGTTCGTGACAATACTGTTGAGCAACATTTGCGACTTGCCTGTATGGCTACGTCCGAGAACCAGCAAAACCTCACCCCGACCTATACCTCGTGTGGCGAGGTCTATTTCAGGGAACCCCAAGTACCAGCGTTCCGCCGGGTTACGTATGAACCCGATCAGGTTGTCAACCACTGCCGTGGTCAACGCGAAACGACGCGGCATGTCCGCTGGGGCGGGGGCTGCCGCCCCGCCGCCGCCCTCTAGGGCGACAGCGAGGCGACGGGCCACCTCATCCTGCGATTGCAGGACAATCATTATGCCCGAATTTCTTGACCGATGGTTCCCAATTCAGTGGCCGTCTTGCCGGTGAACGGACACACAAACCAGTTGGGGACAAGGCTCGTCCCGTCCTTCTTTGTCAGCCACAGTCCCTTGCCGTCTCCACGACGCTTATAGTCGGGACCGTTCCGATTGAAGTTGGCGTCAGGGTCCTGCTTCTTCTGCCAATTCGGGTCCCACCAATCCGTCTTGTTTTGCATCAGATGCTTCCAGATGGTGTCCAGTGCACTGCCCCCGATAATGGGGTCCGAGGAGGCTGTATTCCCCGCCGCTGGTTCCGCCATGGGAGCAGACGTTGCATGCCCGGAAACACTTTTAGACAGCCTCCGCAATCCCTGTTCGGTTACTTCATAACCGATACCCAGTGCTTCATAGTTGGCGATGTCAAGGGTGGTTCCCCATTCCTCAATCATCTTCTCAGCATCCTTCGGGGTGATGTCCTCAGTGATGGGCAACGTGATGCTACACGATGCTTCTGCTGGTTCGTAGGCACCTGTTTGCAGGACTTGCCTACGAAATACTGTAATCGTTGATTCTGACATAGTGTCTCCTATAGTTGTTTCCATGGATCAAGCCCCGTAAATCTGCCACGACATGAAGACCATGCCGCACACCACTTGGGGCTACAGTGCCATCCTTCCATACGCAAAGGCCAGACGGGCAGATCAGCATTTATGAGTGTACCGGCGGAGCGGGCCAGCGCAACCAGACTAGCCCACTCCGCTGGTCCAAAGTTCACAACAGTTCTGTACACTTCACCTTTGACAAGGTACACGAACTCAAACGGCAACGGTTCTGTCAACCCGTTGCGCTGGTCAGAGGAGACAGCCCACGTATAGGCTGCGGCCTGAACCGACCATCGTTTCTTTTCCCATTCGTTGTGGGGTTTACGTCCGGGGTTTTTCCAGTCCACAATCGGCAACGGAAATTCTTGGATGCAGTCGATGGTTCCCCTGAGCCAAATTTCTGGCTTGTGGTCAATGACGAGGGGTAGTTCGAATTGGTGTTCGACTGCGATGGGGCGCAGATCAGGCAACACTTCCCTGTGCCACACGTCAACATTTTTTTGGATGATGACTGGCGGTTCAGTGGGTTTGTGGTTCCACCGTATGTCGTTCTTGGATTCTTCTGCCCAGTATCCCAATGCTGCGTCTGTGGTTTCCGCCACTGTCAAGGGCGACCCTGTTTCGATTTGTTCCTGCAAGCATTGTTCGATTCCGTAGTGCACGGCGCTGCCCAGCACAGTGTTGGACGAGCCAGTTTCGACGCAGGCTCCTGTCCAGATTTGGCGTGCCCGTTCGGGGCACATGGCGAGTGTGTTCAACCACGATTGGCGGAGAACGAT
>Ga0114908_1000898_pt1 | contig 15598 bp, 18 predicted proteins | sample MalvireepMed_s17_FD_87292 | JGI IMG/M metagenome (GOLD analysis project Ga0114908, IMG submission 87292) | Marine viral communities from the Global Malaspina Expedition - Malaspina viral metaG DeepMed_s17 | ecosystem: Environmental > Aquatic > Marine > Oceanic | place: Mediterranean Sea... | reverse complement strand
TATGCACTTCGATGAGATACGATGGCCAAATTTTAACCTGCACCAGCGAGTATTCAAAACTCGCAGAGGTAAAATTTGATGAGTGTTATTATTTCGGAGACGAAAATTGTACTCAACTTTTAACTGAGAAAATGGTTGACTCCAAACAATATATATGTTATGATTGGGTTGCGTTCAATAGTGGAGGGAAGCACGAGATCGATTTGATCAACACGGAAGACGACTTTGTAAAAGAGATCTGGTATTATTCGTCAGATCGCATTGACGGCAGAACAAAAGTAAAAGATGCTTGCGCTGTGTCGCACCTTAGCGAAGAAGACTTTGCTAATTTTGATTTCTCAGAGACGATGGCGAGATTTAAAGTAGTTCACGAGATGGAAGAGAGAGGAATGAAAGGCGTTTTTAACGGATATTGCCCGAAGTACGGGAACCCCAAGTATTATAAATTCAAAACCTCCACCATTGGACGCACCAAAACAAAAAATTATATTCAGGAATACGAAGAAACAGACAACATTATCATTCCAAAAGTTTCGTTAGACGAACTGATGAAGGAACTGCCCATTTCCTACGCAGCTTATTACAACTATATAAAACATTTATGAACATGCACCTGGCTGGCATCATACCCGTCGCAAATTTAAAGACAGACTTTGAGATAGACACGCCAGCGGTGCTGTTGCCGGTCTGCGCTGGGTTCACAGCTATTCAAAAATCTGTGTTTGAGTGTGCGATGGCTGGCTGCGAAACCATATGGATTGTGGCCAATGATGACCTGGCTCCCATCGTTCGTAAAGTGGTGGGAGAGTGGACATACGATCCACTATATTATTCTAGAAGATTTGAGAGATTTCCGAGTCAAGTAAGGAAAGAGATCCCTATTTATTACGTGCCAGTTCATCCCAAGGATCGCGATAGACGCGATAGTTACGGGTGGTCTGCGCTCTACGGGATCTTCTGTGCTTGGTGGGTGGGTGTGAAGATTTCAAAGTGGGTTGTCCCACAAAAATATTTTATCTCCTTTCCTATGAACGCTTATAACATTTATTTCCTGCGAGAGAACAGAAAACTCATTTCAGATATTAATAAAAATTTCTTTGTCTCTCGCTTGGGAAAAACAGTGAAGGACAATATACCGCTACCGTTTACAATGTTTGGAGACGACTATATTCAGTGCCGCAGATGGATAAACAAGAAAACTACGAAACAATATTGTTCGCCGCCACCAGGCGAGAAGTACCCTTCTAAAAAACTTCCGCTTCATGAAAGGTGGTCGGCAAGAAGCTTTGATTTTTCAGAAGTATTTGAAAAGCTTGAAGAAAAGGACGCTCATCATTTTGAAACTGAGTGGTTCTATGACATATCCACTTGGGATGGTTATGTAGATTACATTGCGTCAGGAAATCTCATAAAAAAGCCCTATGAGCCCTTGACAAAAACACACCAACACAATAAGTTGTTAGAGGAGGAAGAGATATAGTGGCTCAAAAACAATCAGAGATTCGGTTCGTCGGCTTGCACGCTCACAGCGTGGCAGGTTCTATTTTCGATGCGTTGGGGTATCCCCAGGCGCATATGGATTTTGCATATGAAAACGGGAGCGATGCTCTCGCGCTAACAGATCATGGCAATATGAATGGTTTAGCGTATCAGGTGCTCCACGCAAAGGAAATGAAGAAGGAAGGAAAGGACTTCAAGCCAATCTTTGGTTGTGAGGCATATTTTATTCCGTCAATTTCAGAATGGAGGGAAGAGTATGACAAGGCGATGGGAGACAAGAAGAGGGCCAAGTCTATTAAAAAGTCTGGTCAGTCCGGAGCGACTGTCGAAGATGAAGGCGAAAGTAAAAAAGTTCAAGACATTCTTAGGCGCCGCCGCCATCTTATTCTGCTTGCGCAAAACCAAACGGGATTAAATAATCTCTTCAAGTTGATTTCGGAGAGCTACAAGCCAGGAAATTATTATCGTTATCCTCGAATGGATTACGATCTGCTTCGCAAGTATAGTGACGGCATCATCGCAGCATCCGCTTGTCTTGGCGGCGTATATGCTGGAGATTATTGGGAAAACAAAGAAGAGGGATCTGATGCGGTTCTTGATGCTATGCGCGAGACTACTCGCCAGATGGTTTCTATATTCGGTGATCGCTGGTATGGAGAACTACAATGGAATAGTGTTTCAGAACAGCACATACTCAACCAATATATTATTCAGATTGCTGAAGAGTTTGACATTGGACTGATTTCAACAGCCGACAGTCACTACCCCAACCCAGATGCCTGGAAGGACAGAGAGCTTTACAAGCGTCTGGGTTGGCTTGGCAAGAGCAAGCCGAGTTGGGGAGGAAGCGAGCTACCCGCTGGTGTTGAGGATCTCGAATACGAACTCTATCCCAAGAACGGCGAGCAGATGTGGGAGAGCTACAAAAATTATGCTGCCGATTATGACTATGACGATCAGTTGGTTTTAAACTCAATTGAAGAAACTTATACAATTGCGCATGAGAGAATTGACACCTTCTTACCCGACAATACTGTGCGCCTTCCATCCTTTGTGGTGCCGGCCGGCTTTACGGCAACCGAAGCACTAGTTAGCTTGTCCTTGGAGGGACTCCGGGAGGCCGGCTTGGATGGATGTGAGGCGTATATTGCTCGTCTCCGTGATGAGCTTCACATTATTGATGACCGTGGTTTTAGCAAGTATTTCCTGACGATGAAGGCGATTGCTGACGCGGCAAACGGGATGATGTTATCTGGCCCTGGGCGGGGGAGTGCAGCCGGATCACTAGTAGCGTATGTCCTTGGAATTACTCAGGTTGATCCTATTAAGTATGGTCTTCTGTTCTCTCGCTTCCTGCGCTCAGACGCAACCGACTATCCTGATATTGATTATGATGTAAGCGATAGTATGGCCCTGAAAGATAAGCTAATTGATATGTGGGGAGAAGATACGGTCGCTCCTATTTCTAACTGGAACACGTTACAGTTGCGGTCACTTATCAAAGATATTTCAAAGCTGTATGACATTCCCTTCACGGAGGTTAATACGGTCACAAACATTATGATGCGCGAAGCAACACCGATGGCCAAACAAAAGCACGGTATCAAAGCCGGCATCTATGCTCCTACGTGGGAAGAGGTAATGGAATTTTCACCAACGCTTCAGACGTTCCTTGCGATGCACCCCGAAGTCAAGTCTCACGTTGAAGGTCTTGTGGGTCAGGTGCGCTCGTGTAGTCGGCATGCCGGCGGCGTGGTGGTTGCAGAGAACTTAAACGAGTGTATGCCCCTGATCAACTCAGGGGGGGTGCGACAGACGCCCTGGAGCGAAGGACAGAACGTTCGGCACTTGGAGCCAATGGGCTTTATTAAATACGATTTGCTTGGGCTTTCGACTTTGAAGATGATGGAGGGGTGCATTGAGCATATCCTACGTCGGCATCACGGGATCGAGGAGCCGACATTCGAAGACGTTAAGAAGTATTACGACGAAACCCTCCATCCCGATGTTATTGATTTTGATGATCAGAATGTATACGAGAATGTTTTTCATGCAGGCAGGTGGGCGGGCGTATTTCAGTTTACAGAAGACGGAGCACAGAAGTTTTGCAAGAGAGTGAAGCCGACAAACATTATTGATGTGTCTGCTGTTACCTCAATCTATCGTCCCGGTCCTCTCGCGGCTGATGTTCACGAGGATTATGTTGAGGCGAAGGAACACCCACAGCGCATCGAGTACCTAACTCCAGAGGTTGAGGAAGTTACAGGCGAGACGTTCGGCTTCCTTATTTTCCAAGAGCAGATCGCTTTGCTTGCTCACAAGTTGGGTGGACTTACACTCGACGAGGGCAACAAGATCCGCAAGCTGTTGACGAAGAAGGGAACCGGAGCGGTTGCGAGACAGAAGGCAAAGCTGCGAGCAAAGTTCGTTGATGGCTGCGTAGCCAAGAGCATTGACAGGGACGCAGCCGAAGACCTATGGCGCAAGTTTGAATACTTCTCAGGCTATGGATTTAATAAGTCGCATGCTGTATCGTATAGTATTATTTCGTTCCAGTGTGCGTGGCTGTGGAATTATTATGGACCCGAGTGGATGGCTGCGTTCTTGGACAAGGAGCCAGAAGCAAGGAAGGAGAAGGCAATCAACATCGCCAAGCGTTACGGATTTAAAATCGCACCACTTGATATTAACAAGTCGGGTGTTGTGTGGGAGATCAGCGAAGACGGTAAGACACTTATTCAACCTTTGACCTCTATCAAGGGTCTTGGGATGGCTGCCATTGAACAGATTTTGAACAACCGCCATTCACAGGAGCAGAGGATTTGCTTTTCCGTGAAGAGGTCGTATACAGTAAGTTAAATAAGAAGGCTCTCGATGCTCTATGTCGAGGCGGCGCTTTAGATAATATTGTAGATGATATTTTCACAGGACGTAAACATTTTTGGTCAGCGTGTATCGTTGATCGTCCGAAGACAACCAACAAGCTACAGACAAATATTGAAAAGTATGCGCCCGAAGGGGACTTTAGTGAGGAAGAGATCATCCAGTTTAAAACTGAATTGACTGGCGTGTTTCCGCTTAACCTCGTTATTGATAATCATATGATTGAGAGATTGCGACAGAAGTACGTTCCACCGATTTCTGATTTTGACCAAGAGTTAAATGTTTGTTGGTTTATTCCTCGTAAGATTGTCGAGAGGAAGACGAAGAACGGAAAGCTGTATTGGATTGTTGAAGTTGTTGATAGTAACAATCAGCTTACAAAGATTCGATGCTGGGGCGTTAAGCCAGAGAAGGATAGGATATGCTTGAACAAACCATATATGGCAAGATTGAAGTATGATTCAAATTGGGGCTTTTCAACATATGCGATTGGAAAAACTTTTAAATTGTTAGCGTAACAAGGGAGAAAAATTGATTACCGACATAGTTATTGGTCTGCAACATGGTGACGAGGGCAAAGGCAAAGTCACACATCACTTATTGAAGAGTGGAGAATATACACACTGTATTCGCTTCAATGGTGGTCAAAATGCGGGACACACCATCTATCACAATGGAGATAGAATAGTAACACACGCTATTCCCGCTGGTGTATTTTTCAATGTGAAATCTATCATCGGTTCGGGATGCGTTTTAAATATTGATAAGTTATATGACGAGATTGACATGCTAACATCTGCTGGTGTGGATGTTTATAGCAATCTTAAAATTGCCGCTAACGCGCACATTATTACAGAGGAACATTTAAATGAAGACGCAAAAGACAATAGTATTGGCACCACTAAGTCGGGTAACGGACCTGCCTACCGCGATAAGTACGCTCGCCGTGGTGTCAGGGCTGGTGATATTGGAGATCTCCGTCCTTTTTTAGTTGATATGGTTGAAGAACTATATTACGGTGATGAAAAGACCGCCATCCTTATGGAAGGCGCACAAGGCTTTTGGCTTGATCCAGATTGGGGCGACTATCCCTATGTCACTTCCAGTCATTGCGGAGTTGCGGCTGCTCTCCAGAACGGGATCAGCCCACGTTCTCTTCGTAATGTGTGGGGGATAGCAAAGATTTATGAAACCTATGTTGGCAAGAGAACATTCCAGCCAGAGGGCGAAGTATTTGAAAACATTCAAAGAATAGGAAAAGAATTTGGCGCCACAACAGGCAGAGTTCGCCAATGTAATTGGCTAAATATGAAACAATTACTTCAGGCATTTGTTATGAATGGGGTCAATAAGCTTATTTTTAACAAGATGGATGTATTGCAGGAAGTTGGAGAGTGGGGTGTTATTCATCCTGATCAAATATTCAACAGCGAAGAACAGATGAGAGAATACTTGGAAAGTGTGTTTTCGCCTCACGCAGAAATTTTCTTCTCTTTTTCGCCAGAATTTGTTTGACAAACGGATCCAGACCTGTTATATTATAGATACAAGAAAGGAGGAAGTTGTGGCAAACACACTTGAAGAGAAGAGACGTTATGTAAAAGAGTATGTCCGGTCGCTCAAGGCAATCGAAGATGCGGTGGAACCGTACAAGGAGCAGAAGCGAGAGCTTCGCGCAGAGTTCCGAGATCGAGGCTGGCTAAATACCGATGAGATCCGCACGGCAGTTAAGGCATATCGTCTGTATAAGGGTAAGCTGAACATTGATGAGATTTATGAGAACTTTCACATTATCACGGGAACAGACGAAGAGTAATGATCCTCGAATACTCTAAAACCAGAGGAGACGCCCAGGAGCCAGTCCGCGCTAATCCATCAGACGCGGGCCTGGATGTGTTTTACTGCCCCGAGGAGGCCGTCTCGTCAGGGGTATGGCTTCATCCGGGAGCATCGGGTATCTTTTCCACGGGGCTACGCTTTGGCGTCCCCCACGGATATATGCTCGAAGTCAAGAATCGTTCCGGAAATGCAGCCAAACGTCATTTGTTGGTGGGTGCGTGTGTTATTGATTCTGGTTACGACGGTGAGGTATTTATTAATCTTCACAATGTGGGCGCCAATCCACAGTTTATTGAAACAGGAATGAAGATCGCACAGGTCGTTCTTATTCCGGTGGTTCACTTCAAGGCGATAGAGAACCGAGACGGTAGTTTATATGACTACCCAATGACAATTTCAAATCGGGGCGATGGCGCCTTGGGGAGTACAGATGCAGTCACTAAGTAGCGCAGAAGAGAGGGTCGCTAATATAAAAGAATTCCAGGGCTGCGTTAATCGTCTTGCTGAATTATCAGAACAGCTTAACGCCGGCGATTGTTTTAGCTATAATAGAATGAGAGAGATTCTAGTAGCTTTCAAGCTTGGCCATACGATTGCTTTAGGGTTCGCCGGCGAGGATGCAAGTGATGAAAATGACGATTTTGTGGAGTACAAGAGCACAACACAAGACAAGATTAATGCAACTTATAATGGTGTATCAAATTATCCTACCTGGGATGAACAATGGAACTATATTTGCAATGATAAAATTGGCTGTTATAAGTGGCATTATTGTGCGCGCTTTGAAGGGCACAAAATTGTAGAAATCTGGAAGCTGTCGGGCGATGATGTTCTGCGGTGCTTAAAAGATAAGTTTTACAAAAGTTGGGGGAAGAGACACAGCAGAAAAGATCCTCGGTTGGGAGCGGTTCTAACCTACAAACAAATTAAACAATATGGAACAAAGGTAATTTAAAAAATGAATAAAGAAACATATAACGAGTTAACAACCAAAATTCACAACTTTGATGAGCTTCATACCCAATGGGTTGAAATAGATAATATTGTGTTTGATGACCTGAATAGTCAGGTTCGACAGTTGGGACACGTACACGCCAAGGTGCCGGCTATGACTGAGGCTATTAAGAGTGGTGCCAAAGTGCCCCCTGTTTCATTGCGAAAATTGCCCGGTGGCAACAAGTCAGAACTAAAAGATGGTGCCACTAGATATCTGTCAAAGAAGGCGGCAGGGCATACTAAAATTTTTGCAACCTACTATCATGATAAGGTCCAACAGCCCGATAACGACGAATGGTTTGATATTCAATGTCAGCAGAATGATCATTTAATTTCTACACCGAATTCGGAAGCAGACATTGAATCTCAAATCGCTACACGCGTCGACCGGGGCATATTTGAGAAGAAGGCGGGTTTCAAATACGGTGAGGATCCAGAAAAATTCATTGCCAAGAGCGTAGAATATTTGAAAACGATTTATAAAAACTCAGGTTTCTCGACACTCAAGCTAAAAAATATGCTCCAGAGGTGTCTGGGGGGTACCATCACAACGATTTTTGAATCATACTCAAAAGATACAGCGATGGAACTCGTAAAAAATGTTAATTCGCACGGTTGGACATATAGTGGAGCAAAGTTCGTCGACGCTGTAGGGGATATCTGCAACAACGTGTGCTTCTATCCGTGTGCAAATTATCCCCAGCTAAAGACAAACGCTTTTGCCAACGGGGCATACAAAAAGATAGATAATCCTAATGTTAACATTTATGTTGTTTTCTATGTGGGTGAGCTTGCCGGCCAAACAAAGCAGAAAATTAAAGAGAAGCGCACCCACGTAAAGGCAGAGTACGACAAGATCAACAATGCGTATCTCGACACCAATGGTAACAAGATTTTTTCCGGACTGTATTTCTTGCCCCAGATTAAAACAGGCAAGAACAAAGAAAATCTTTATCAACTTATTAAGGCGCGATGAACTCTATTGCCCTTAAACACCAAGAGGGTCTACAGTTTCTATCAGACGTTCCTGACAATTCTGTAGATCTAATCTTGACCGATCCTCCCTATATTACATCCAGAGATTCTGGTATGGATAAGTGGGTGGAACATGTGGCGAAACAGGATAGAGAGGGCGCCCCAAGTTTGCGAACTATGGAACAGTGGCGCAGCCTCAAGACTTTAAGGGAGTGGATTACTTTTTTGAAGAAAGACAAATCAATAATGATTAAAGCCGACGATGGGACGATAACAGAGGCTTACAAACCCAAAGCAATCAAAAGAAAACTACGAGCCTACAGAAGAGATTTTTTGAAATACGGTAGCATCTACGGTAAAAAGTACGCGGTCAAAACAAACTATGGAGATTGGGATTCCGAGTTTACAGTTGAAAAGCTTAATTTATTTGTGAATCATTTTTATCGAGTACTGCGTGATGGTGGAACCTGTATTATATTTTTTGATTTATGGAAGATCACCAACCTAAAAGAAATGTTAGAAAACAGCAAGTTTAAACAGATCAGACTGATTGAATGGATTAAGACAAATCCACAGCCAATTAACAGCAAGATTAATTATTTAACCAATTGTCGTGAGATTGCGCTGCTGGGAATCAAGAAGAGAAAGCCAACGTTTAACAGCAAGTACGACAAGGGGATTTATCACCACCCGCTACAGGGCGGCAAAGACAGATTTCATCCCACACAAAAAAGCTTGCCTCTTTTTGAAGAACTAATTAAGAAGCACTCTGATGAAGGCGACTTGGTGTTGGATTGTTTTGCGGGCTCTGCAACAACTGCTGTGGCAGCAAAGAAAACAAGTAGAAAATTTATTGGATGTGAAATGGAAAAAGAATATTATAACAAATCAATTGAGAGGATTAACAATGTTTAGACTTAAGGGGTTACTTTTGGTGCCTATTTTATTATTGACAGGCTGTCGAGATCCCTGTCTTCAAAGAGCAGATTTTGAGGACCGGTGGTGGCAGACAGACAAATACGACATTTGTTTTAATCTTCATCAATTGGGAGATGATACGGCCGGAGAACATCAGACTTTGATTTATGATGATGAGAGCGGCATTTCTAATATAGGCGAATGGCGCTTCGTAGATCCCAACAGGTATTACATAGAGGATAATTTTCTTACCGTGGAAGAACGTGACGAGTGTTGGGATGTTGCCTTACACTATGGGATTGATGGCACCGGTCTTATGGAAGACATAGTTTGTGAATGTACAATGAAAGAGGATGTGAAGTGAATAAAAATACACAAGAAGCAATGTTTAGTTCAAAGTCAAATGATTGGGCAACGCCCCAACATTTCTTTGATAAGTTAGAAGAGAAGTTTGGAGACTTTACGCTCGACCCGTGCGCCAACAAGTCCAACTATAAGGTGAAGAATCATTTTACTGAAGGCGGATTGGAAAAGGATTGGTCTGGTCATAATGTATTTATGAACCCGCCGTATGGGCGCGCAATCAAACACTGGATTAAGAAGGCCCACGAAGAGGGACAGAAAGATAACACAACAATTATCGCCTTGGTCCCCGCAAGAACCGATACGCGCTATTGGCACGATTATGTTATGAAGGCAGACGCTATTTATTTTGTGAAAGGCAGGTTGAAGTTTGGTAATGGAGAAAATAGTGCTCCGTTTCCGTCTGCGGTGGTGGTGTTTAAAAAGAATGATGCTATGTTCCCGATGATGGGGGTTATTAAAGCGTGAATCGTAAGCAGCGAAGAGCACAACAAAAGAAATTATCTAAGCCAGAGGAAGAACTCTCTCGAAAAGTTGTTTTATTCGGGAAGATCCCTGATGCATGCTTGATTTGTCAAAAACCATTTGACAAGAAAGATAAAAATATGGTAATATCATGGAAGGTTGTTGTTCATAGCGACACCGAAACAGTTAGGTTATTTTGTCCAAAATGTGTTGATGAAACAAAGGAGTTTATTGAAGAAAATGAAAGTTGAAAGATTATCAAAGAAGGCGCTTATTCACATACTAAAGGGGGGGGTGAAGAAGAAATTAACGTGCGTAATTAAATTTTACTCTAATAATTGTCACTACTGCCACGCTTTGCAAGACATATACATAGATATGTCCGATAGTTTTGAGGATGTGCATTTCTTTGCGTTTAATGTGGCAGATCACCCGCCGGTCGAAAAAATATTTGGTTTTACGGGCGTTCCCACCATTTGTATGATTAAGACGGGGGGTGCGTCACCTGAACGTACCGTGATGAAGGAGCCAAAAAAACCAAACGAGAAGACTTGGTATCCCGTAAGTGAAATTAAGGCATTTATCGCGAGCGGAAGATGAATTTGTGTCACAAGAGTTGCTTGTCGTATGATGACATACTTCTAGAACCACAATTTTCAGACATTCGCTCTCGAACAGAAATTGATATTTCGTCTGATCTGGGCGTTGGCTTAGAATTATCTCTGCCGATTATTTCTTCACCAATGGATACAATCTCTGAAGCTGGAATGGCTGTTGCTATGGCCAAGCATGGCGGCGCGGCAATCGTCCACCGCTATAGTTCAATCGAAGAACAGATCCGTCAAATAAAAATGGCATATGCCCTTTCTAATAAGACTTCTAGTCACAATTTGATGATGGGGGCCGCCGTTGGTGTTTCGGGCGATTTTGTTGAGAGAGCAGTAATGTTAAATAAAGAGTTTGTTAATTTTATTTGCGTCGACGTGGCTCACGGGCATCACATATTAATGAAAGAGGCGCTAGGAAGGTTGCGTATGGCTCTCGGGGAGGACGTACACATAATGGCCGGAAATGTCGCAACACTTGAAGGCATTAATGATCTGGCCGATTGGGGCGCGGATAGTGTGCGCTGTAACATAGGAGGTGGCTCTATTTGCTCAACAAGAATACAGACAGGTCACGGTATACCTGGATTACAGACCATTATGGATTGTGCAAAAACAGACAGAAATATTAAAATTATTGCCGATGGGGGCATTCGTAACTCTGGCGACATTGTGAAAGCATTGGCTGCGGGGGCTGATGCCGTGATGTGCGGCTCCCTCTTTGCTGGCACGGACGAGACACCAGGAAAGATTTTTCAAGATTTGGATGGAACAAGCTGGAAGTCATATCGTGGTATGGCCAGCAAAGAAGCCCAAGTAGAATGGCGCGGTCGTTATAATTCTTTCGAGGGTGTTGCAACTCGCGTTCCTTATCGCGGGCCCATGCGACACATTTTAAATGATCTTGAGGGGGGTGTACGTTCGGGGTTCTCCTACTCTGGCGCCCGCAACCTAGTAGAATTACAGAGCAAAGCAAAGCTTGTTCGGCAAACGGCATCGGGCCTTTCTGAAGGTCACACACATATTTCCACGAGGAAGTGGTAGTGTCTTCTGAAATAGATTATAAGAATCTTGATAAGAAAATTGTATTTAGCGACAATATGCACCGGCATGCCAAACTTATAATAAAATTAAAAACAGACGGACTATCTCAGTCAAAGTTTTTTCGTCACCTCGTTACCGGCTACCTTGAGGGCGACGAGAGGATCACCAGCTACATAGATGATTATAAACCACAGTCGCAGGAAAAAAAGAAGAAGTCCGAAAAGCTGCGAAAATCCGGCACCCAAAAATTACGAGATTTTGCTTTATCTGAGGGGGAAGTTGAAAACATATTTGATATATTAGAACAGGAGTTTCCAGAGTTATGAATAAAGATGGTTTGTTGCCTTGTTCCCGAGCATGCATAAAAGAGAGAAGATGTTGTGACGAGGTTGAGTGCAGAAATTGGATTGATTATGAAACAGAGCAAAATTGTTGTTTAATATCTACTTATGAAAACGGACCAATGACGTTGCGAGAGGTTGCCGAGAGGCTGGGAATATCTTTCGCGAGAGTAAAACAAATAGAAACTCAGGCGTTAAAAAAGCTGAGAAAGCGTTGTAACATTGATGATTTGCTTTTTTAGGGTGTTTATCGTTTATCATTACTATTTATGATTGAGTTTAAAAAACTTTTAAGGAGATTTAAGATGGCTCATAAGAAACTATTAACAGAAGCAGAAATTAGACGCTTTATGAAGTTGGCTACTATTGGGCCCGCTGGCAACGACAAGATTCAGGAATTGGGATTTAGCGCCGGCGCCGGTGCGCGGGACGTCGACGAAGAAGAATTAGAGATGGACCTCGAAGAGCCCGTTGGTGGCGAAGAAGAGGTGCCCTTGGACGTTGAAGAGGAGCCCGTTGGTGGCGAAGAAGACCTTGGCGGCATGGAAATGGGCGAAAGAGAAGAACTATTGGCCCAGGTTGTAGATGCTGTTGCCGGCGTGCTTGGCGTCGAGGCTGACGTTGAGGGTGTCGAGGGCGAAGAGGAAGAACTCGGAGAGCCCGAAGAAATGGAAATGGATATGGGAATGGAACCAGCAGTGGGAGCCGAAGAAGGAGGTGAAGAATTACCGGCAGAAGAAGTCCCGATGGAAGGAACACTCGGCAAGATGGCGGGAGCCATCGGCGGTGCCCTATCACCAATCCCTGGAGGCGCCATCGTCGGCTCTGCACTCGGTGATAAACTAACTGGAAACCGCGACGAGGAAGACGAGGAAGAGGAAGACGAAGAGGCGGCCAATCGCGACTATCAAGAGGCTATCGTCAATGAAGTTGCGAAGCGTGTTGCGGCCCGACTTGTAAAAGAAAACCGCAGAGAAAAGATGGCGGAACAATTGACTGAAAGAATCTTCGCAAGATTAACGAAGAAATAGTACTTGACAAATAGTTTCTAGGGTGTTATATTAACCACTGAGGACAGAAATGTTCTCGGTGGTTTTTTTTGGAGGGAACCAAATGGAGTATTTTCTTTATTTCCTAGTTTTTATTCTGGGATACACGACGTGCAAGTTATTTTATTTTATGACAGGAACGAGAAAGAGCATTCAAGTTGTTCGGCTATCTCAGCTTGTAGGACTAAGCATTATTGCTCGCTCCCTTGAAAATTTCAGTTATTCAAAATATTATGCTATGCGCGTGCTGGAGGAAAACGGCGAGAGCGATCACAATGTAAATGCTTTCAAATATTTACATAATGAAGAAATGGATAGATATAAAAGAAGATCCATTGAAGAAATGATCAACGTTCACGGCAACATCTTTGATCGACTTGTAGATTTTGATGATTGGAGTTCGGCCATGAAGTACCTCGAAACCAACAAAAAGGAGTTTACTGATATTATGCACGGGAGCAAGGATGATTAAAAAAATTGGGAAGACCATTTTGGAGGTTATAACGGGAACCAACAGCGATAAAAAGATTGTAGTTCTCGATCCCACCGCTTTAGGCGGGAGCAAGCCTCCCCCCGAGCCCGATTTGAGAACGGTAGGTATTTTTGGTGACGTAGACGAAGAAAAGGTCACAGAGACCGCCCACTCGTTTTTATATATGAACGAGATGAACAAACTTACCGAAAAGGAAGAAGACCGCAGACCTATCGAATTTTATATTTCAACTTACGGCGGGAACGCTGATGATATGTTCGCTTTATATGATATTATGCGACAGATCAGAGAAGAAACAGAAATACACACAATCGGTATGGGGAAGGTCATGTCAGCCGGCGTCCTGCTTCTCGCAGGGGGAACAAAAGGCAAGCGCAAGATTGGGAAGAACTGCCGCGTAATGATTCATTCTGTTATCGCTGGCAACCACGGAAATATTCATAACCTTGTTAATGAAATGGAAGCGATCCAAGCACTACAAGAAATGTATGTTAATTCGTTGGTAGAAGAAACAAATATGACAGAAACTAGAATGAAAAAAATGTTAGAACGCAAGGTGAATGTCTATTTATCAGCAGAAGAAGCAGTTGAGTTAGGAATTGCCGACGAAATTATTTGAGGTTTATGAATGTCTGATTTACGAAACATATTAAAAGAAGAGTATAAAAAGAAGGAAGAGGTTGTCACCCCGCAGTCATTGATTGAAATGATTGAGCAGATTTTGGATAATTCTTTTTTACTGGTTGAAGAAGAGGCGCCCGCAGATCGAAGCAGAACTTACACTATTAAACAAATTCCTTTGGTTCCAATTTCTGAACTTGGGTGGGCAAACAATAAAGACGGCCAGCAGGGGGGCACTCAGCGATCTCTTATCGAAGATTGGCTTAAGAGTATTCAAGGGGGCACATTTCAGGAAAAATTGAACGGCGTTTCTGACAGGATGGAAAAAGGATTTGGAGAAATCCCCAAGACACGTGACACAAAATATATTCAAGAAGTTATGTCTTATCTGGTGTTTATTAAAACATTGACAATGGCGATTACTAACTTCAATCCTTCCGCCGCGGGCTTCAACTTTGAATCCTTCTTAGCAGCGTTAATGGGGGGCAGTCAGATTGCCGCCACTGGCGGGGATAAAACCATTGCAGATTTTGTGGCTAATATTGACGGCTCGCCAGTTCCTGTCAGTTTGAAATTATACACCAAAGGCTCGTTAGAGGTGGGGGGCAGTTATTTTGATTTAGCAAATGATATGATAAACCCCAATAGCCAATGGGCATCCAATCCCGAATATGGTGGGGGCGGTATGATGTATATTGTCTGCACCAAAGAGTTCGATAAACAAGAAAAAGGAAAGGAAGATCCCCTTGCAAGACAAGGAAGCATTGACTTTTACCAATTTGTTATAACAAGAAACAATCTATTTGAGCTATTGGCCGGAACGAGTAAAAAATCTAACAACTGCATCGCGTCGGATCGAGTCTTTATGGAGGAATTAAAAGCGTGGGACAAAGATCACAGTTTACCAGAACCCTCCATTCAGCTTCCCGCCAAGCAAGAGAGAGGAAAGGCAGAGGAACTTGTTCCCATGTGGGAAGAGTATTTGAGCAAAAATTTAGTGCCGGCACTTAAAAAGGAAAATTACTATTCAGACGAGCAATTGAGCGCCCTCGTAGGGGGACTCACAGATGTTTACACCCAGACATTAACGTCTCAGGATCCCACACAACCTCTTAGGGTATTACAGCTTTCTGCTGTTGACGGGAACATCCGCACATACTCTCAGACGTTGAAAAACGCACTAAGTGTAAATGCCGAGTGGGCGCCCCGACCAGGGGAGATCACCAGTTTGGTTAAAAACTTTATTACTCCGGTTTTCAATAGTTTTAAAGAAGAAGTCCTTGCCACCCAAGATATATTCGGTCAAGCAGTAAAGGCCAAAGAGTGGATATATCCCGAAAAAGGTCCCACTCTTATTGCTTGGTATGGTGATTTGTCGGCTGAAGCAAAAGCAATTGCCATTAAAAATACCCGCGGGTATTTGACGCATACAAAGTGGCTAATTCCCGATGCGAAGGCGAGAAAGCTGGGCGGGGGCGAGCCTTTTGCTACTCTCCAGATTGGTGC
>Ga0114908_1000893_pt1 | contig 15642 bp, 28 predicted proteins | sample MalvireepMed_s17_FD_87292 | JGI IMG/M metagenome (GOLD analysis project Ga0114908, IMG submission 87292) | Marine viral communities from the Global Malaspina Expedition - Malaspina viral metaG DeepMed_s17 | ecosystem: Environmental > Aquatic > Marine > Oceanic | place: Mediterranean Sea... | reverse complement strand
ACTGCGAACCCGTAAGGGATCGGTCCGCCAAGGTATAGCCCCTGCTCTTTTCGCCAGGCCGCAATGCTCGCGGTGCGCTCGCAGGTTGTCTCCCGCTCCCACTGGAGCACGCTCATCAGCACCGACAGCACCAGCCGCCCCGCGGCGGTTCGGGTGTCCACCTGCTCCGTCACCGAAAACAGCGCCTTTTTTCGCGAGAAGTAGCGGCCGAGAAGCTCGTCCAGGTCGCGGTGCGAACGGGTCAGCCGCCCGAGCTTGAACACCACCAGACCATCCGCCTCGCCCCGGTCCAGGTAGCCAAGCGCGCGCCCCAGCGCAGGGCGGCGGCGGTCCACAGCTGCGCGCCAGTCCCCGGTCGTGCGGCGGCCCATCACCGGCTTGGCGCTCGTGCCGCGGTCGATCTCGATTGATACCAGCTCCAGGTCGTAGAGTTTGCAGTAGGTGTGCAGGCGATCGGTCTGCGCGGCGATCGAATGCCCGTCTCGCGCCTGCTGTTTCGTAGACACGCGAACGTATGCCACGACTTTCACCGGGGCACCTCCACCCAGCAGCTGCCCATCGCGTAGCGGTCCAATTTGCGCTCGTTGTCGAGGTTGGCGAGTCCTGCGAGCACGTGCCCGGCCTCGCTGACTGCCGAACATCCAACCCCCACCGACACGGCCGACGCCCACAGGACGATGCGCGCGCCGGTGCGGAAGTGCAGCGTCTGCGGAGCAATGTCGCCCAGCATGCTACAGATAACCCCCTTGCGCACGTTGTAGCTCAGCAACATCCACCCGCGGCTGCCGGTGACGACGAGGGCCGTACCGATCGGCCCGGTCGCGCCTTCGTATGCCATGCGGTTGGCGTGGATTGCTTTGGCGAGCTTGGTTTTGGTCGGTATCATTTCCTCATGTCTCCCGGTTTGCTTGCGTTGCTTACTGTAAGACACCGTAACACACCCTACAGGCGACGCACAAGCCAAATCAGTGAACCGTCCAGAGTAGATCGCAGCGCCAGCACCCACAGCCGCCCTTTACCTCATCGGCGCCCGGCAGCACCTCGTCCAGAGTCAGCTCGTCAAGCAGCTCGTCCAGGGTTACCAGCGAACTCTCCCGGCCCTCCTCGCTCGCGGTGCTCATCAGGACGGCGATGGACGCCAGCGCCAGCGCGGCCGTTCCTGGGAGATGCTGGACCCGCGGCAGCACCTTCATGTGCTCGTACCACTGGCGCCCGCCCTCCCTGATCGCCTGCTGTAGACCGATCAAAAACTCGTATGTGCTCATCATCCGCCGATATCTCCTTTCCGCAGGCAGTCCGGCCCATCGGGCACATAGCTGCCTGAGTCGGTCAGCCCCAGACAGCCCTCGAATCCCTCCGCGCGCTTCACGCTATGAAGCGACACGGTGCGACGATCCCCGATCGGGGTCGTGGTTGCCAGGTCGGTAGGAGAAACGCCAGACTCTCGCAACGCGGAGCGCCAGGCTAACAGCTCCTCGGGCGCGACGCCCAACACCTGCGCGGTCCGCTTCACTCCGAACCCGGTCGCCAGGAAGCTCATGGCGAAGCCCTCCAGGCTGCTGCGCGAGTCCTTCGATCCCATCACGTCACACATGTGCGGATCGTAGCCGCCCGTGTGCGGTGCCTCAAACAGCGTCCGCTCGTGGCGCTCGTACTGCGAGGGGCGGCCGATCACATAGCCGCACGTCACAAACGGCGACCCTTTTTTCTTGAGGGGGTGCTCTGAGTTGTAGCCCAGGATCAGGCACAGGCAGATCATCCGATCGTGCTCCTCAAGGTGCGGGTTGACCAGCTCCTGCATCGCGCGCGCGCGCAGGATAGACGTGCCCATCAGCGTCCGTTTGCTGCTGCCCATAAAGCGGCCCCACTCCTTCTCGTCAACGCCAGGGGGCAGGCCAGCGTCTGACACCTCCCTCTCTACTTCGCGGAGGCACAGCTTCGGGGAAAACTTCCCGCGGCGGTACAGCTGCGCCTCGGCTGGCGCCCGGTACCCGCGTCTGATCTCGTGCAAGTGCCGCCGACGCTCCGCACGTGAGCCCAGCAGGATCGGCCCGTTGTCGTGCGACGGCTCGCGACCCCTCAACATGGTCACCAGCATATAACCGACGTGGTGCCCGCCGAGGTTTGCGCGCTTCGCCACGGCGATCACCGTGGCAATATTATCGACGGTCAAACCGCTGCAAAAATCGAGGTGCGCCATGCGGTAGTCCACACCGGCGCAAACATCGCTGGCCAGCCCGCGCAGCACGTTGACCCGCGGATACAGCTCGGAGCAATACTCGACGCAATCCTCTGCGCGGTCCACCGCGTAGATCGAGGACGGGGCAACCCCGAAGCCCAACAGCGTCGAGATGTCCCCGCCGTGACCGGCCAGACAGAAGGCGCCGCCCGACCTGACGCCATACGAAAGCGCCAGCGTGTTGGTACACGCGAGCCAGGCGCGGGCGCGCATCAGGCGCTTGGCGTCCGTGTCGCCGTGGTACGTGCTGCGTTTGCTCATAGGACGTGCTCGTGTTCTTCGTACCACTTGAGATCCCAGCTCATCTCAAGGAGATCCGCCCGGTGCTCAAGGTGGAGCGCGGCGACGCAGTCCCACCGGATCATCAGTCCAGGGAACGGTCCGAAGACCTCGCGCCCATCGCGGACCTCGCGATAGCGGCGCAGTCCAAGGTACCGCAACTGTCCGAAGACCTCGATCCTGACGACCTCGGCGTCAACGAAGTCCGCGGTGCGGATGTCCAGGGCGGCGGCCAGCGCCCCGTCTACGACGTGCCTGCGATCGAACACTCTCACCTCGTCACCAACCTGTGCGTGCCTTGCGCTCATGTGTCTCGCTCCTTGTTGTGGTTTGTGTTGCTCACACCCGGATCGTCTCACACTGTAAGACAGGATACAAGCCGCTCGTTTTTTTTGTGGAAAACGCTGCCGATGGCAACCTTATTGAACGAGAGGTTGCCTGCTAAGGGACGCGACAGCTCGCCCCCTGGAGACTCGCGCCGGAGCCGCAACTTCAACCCCTGACGGGGCCGGGGGGGCGGTCCTTCCGGCAAGAGGGCAGGAAGCCCTCCCCATAAGCTCCCCCCGTATTCAGACCTCGAAAAACGCGTCGTTCGGGGGCACCTCGGGCACCTCCTCATCAAAGGAGTCCACCGGCTCGGGGGCGTGGTAGTCAATGTCTACCAGCTCGTACTCCGACGCCACCGTCAGCTCATCGGCAAACTCGCGGAACGCCTCCCCCCGCTCTCCCTCCTGCCACTTGTCGCTCTTGTCGCTGTAGAGGCTCTCGGCCGCCTCGGCCAGCTCGCGCGTAACCTCGGTGTACTCCTCCGCGGCGGCCTGGTACTCGCCGTAGCGGGCGCAGATCCAGTCCTCAAACAGCTGTTCAATCGCGCCGTTGAACTCGTTGACGCCATCGTTCAGCTCCATCAGCGCGTCCTGCACCGCCTCGTGCAGCTTGTCCACCCGCTTCCGCTCCAGCTTTGTCAGTCCTTTCGTGTTCATGTGCTTGCTCTCCTCTCTTTGTTGTTACTCGTCGTCTTCCTTCAGCAGTTCCCAGACCGGTTGACCGCGGACAAACCCGTAGTCAACCGTTCGGCCGGTGTCGCGGAACACTCCGCTCGCCATCCACGAGTCCAGCTGATCGCGCGGGATGTCGTGGTTGACCACGAACTCGCCGGGGTCAAGCTCGGCGGTCTCGACGTTGATCGATATGGTCGCCTCGGGGATGCCCTCGTCGTCGCGAGCGTAAACCGCCGTGCAGCCGTTGCCGTACTGTCCTGAGAAGATCCGCACCTCGCGCTCGCTAGGCAGCTCAAACCGCCCCAGCTCCGCATCATCGGGGCGAACCGCCGTCTGGCTGGCCTGCGCCATCACGTCCGCCCAGACCTTGCGATCGTCCGCGGTGGGCGACTCATCACCCAGCGCATCGAGCAGCTCCCTAATTATCGTCAGTTTCATCGTCATCCTCCTCTGCCTCCGGCAGCTCGACCGCCTCACCTTCAGCTATTGCCATGGGTACAGCCTGGAGCAGCGCACTACGCGCCGCAGCTCGGGCTACCCCGTCCGCCCATTCTCGCACGCGCTCCGACGTCGCGGGGCCGTGCTCTCCGTCCAGGGCGGCGATTGCCTTGCGCAGTCGGTGCGGGGCGTGGAATTTCATTGAGCCAACAGTGACGTGCATCAGACACACTCCTCTGGCGCGTAAGCGCCCGGTTGCAGGGGGACCGGGGGAAGCCCTTTGCTCACCCGGTGTATTTCGTTCCAGCGGTCGAAGCAGCCGCGACAGAGCGGCTCCCGGCGACCTTCCACCCGAATCGACGGGACACGGCTCGGGGCGAATGAAATCATCTGCCCGCAGCTCACGCAGCCCGCTATGCAGAACATGGCGCCGGTCATCGGAGACCGACCGCGCACAGCACCATGTAGGTGATCTGCCCGCACCTCGACCGGCAGTCCCTCACCGCGAGGGCATCAATCGCCTTCAGCTCCTCGGCGGTAAACGCGACACTGACGCAGGTTTTACCGTCCTTGGTCCGGCCTCTTTTGCCTTTGAGTTTGCCCGACGTCATGGGGACACCTCACCGCCGCGGCGGGCGGTCAGGTCGCACCACGCGAAGCTGGGCGCGAAGGCATCCCACCTGCATGTGTATCTCAAGTCAGCGAGGCGGCCCAGGACGTGCCGCGCCTCGTCCAGCGCGAAGCCGGGCGAGAGAGGGCAGTCCCAGCTCACCACGTGCGAGCCGTGCATGGCGATCGTCTGGGCGGCGACGTCGGGACGACCGCCAAGGGGCCGAAGCGACACCTCGCCCGTGCGGCGGTCTGTCGGAAGCAAAAGCCAGCCGCGCGAGGTCACCACGAGGCTCAGCGTCACCGAGCCGGTTGAGCCGTCGTATCCGGCCCGAACGTCTCGGATGGCGAGCGCCAAATGTAGAGTTGTCGGGGTCATGCGATCCTCTCGACCGTGACCAGCGTTTTGCGGGTCAGCGCGGTCCGCTCGGAAAACACTGCGTGCGCGAGCGCGAGCGACACGTTCACGTCCATCTCCTCCCAACCGGCCGGTGCGCAGCGCAGGAACCGGACCCCGTCGAGTTCCAACAGCATCATCACGTCACCGACCGACGTGCTGCGGGACTCGGGCTTGTAGCGGACCACCAGCGGGTTTTCCCACCACGGGCTGTCAACGTGGTTGGTCAGGCGGAACGCGTGATCCTCGCTCTCTGTCGCGACGATCGCGACGGTCTCGAAATCATGCGGGAAATCCGGCGTCGCGTCCTCGCGGAACATCGCGCGGTAAGCGTCGGGCTTGATGTGCATTACTCGAATCATGGGGTTCTCCTTGTTACTTGAAGTGGGCGAGGGGAAAGGTCACGTCGCGATGCTCGCGCACGACGCCACCAAGGACACTGTAGGAGGTTGCGAAGCGGTAGCGCGTTCGCGAGGCGTCGGTGTATGCGAACGCCCGGTAGAAAGCGTTGTGACCCGCCGCCGCACAGTGCACCGCCCACGCCTCAACCTCCGCCAACGTGTTGGCGTCCGGCATAATTATGTTGCTCGACCCGTGCTGGTCTGCAACGAAGTAGCCGAACTCGGCCGGTTTGTGTTCGGGGCGAATGTCTGTGTTTGTGTTGCTCACACCAATGTTGTCTCACACTGTAAGACAGTACGCAACAGGTCATTCTATTTTTTTTTCGATTGCCTCGCAGTGCGCTTTTTTTTTAGACTGGTCGGATGGACGAACCCACACAAAGCGTGCCGGTTGAAGCGGGTGATTTTTTGGTTTTGCGCGTCAACCGGGCCTGGCTCCAGGCGATAGCCTGGAAGGTCAAGAGCTGCCTGGCCATCGCCGTACTGCTCGGCGGCGGGACCATCACCACGAGCGTCGCCAGCTTGTGGGCAACGCTCAGCGGCCAGGAGCGCGACCAGGCGGCGCTCGTGGCAGAAATGAGCGCCGAGGAGACCGAGAAACACTGCACTGCGCACGGTTTCGCGAAACTTCCGTAGCCGCTCGTCAGAAAACCGCCCGCGCCCCGTCCTACTGATTATGAGCAATCAAAACAACCCGCTTCTCTCGGTTCGGTTTATCGTGCTCGCAGACGAGCACGGCGAGCTTGATCTCCAGCCCGTCCTCGTCTGCCGCGAGTGCCTGGCGCCGCGGTTCCCCCGCCAGTTCACCCCGGTCGAGGACTGCGCCACCTGCATCAAGCTGGATCAGATCGCGGCGCCCACGACCGACATTATGGATCGCGCGGCTCGGGCGGCTTCCAGCATGTCGGGCAGCGCCGGTACCACCTGAGCGCGAGCGCCGCGTACCTGGACGTCGGCGCACACCGCTGGACTCGTTTCCGGTCCTCGTCACGGTAGAACGGGCCAGCTCCCAGCCGTATCGCCGCGACGGACCAGATCTGCGCCGCCGACTTCCCGCGCCATCCGCAGACCCGGCGGACCGAGTTGTGCACTCCCCAGATCAGCCGGGACAAGTAGAACTCTCCCGCCTGTTTGTGCTCGTAGACATCGAGCACCTTGCCGGGGTTGTCCCTCTCGTACACCCACCGCAGAAAGGGCTTTTTCCGGGACAGCTTAAACTGAAACATCCCGCCACTCGTCCCGTTGTCATTACACCCCGGCCGCCCCCCGCACGTCGGCCGGTTTCGCATCCCCGACTCACTGCACGCGACCGCGATCAGGATCAGGCGCATACTCTCCGGCACCTTGTCCCCTTGTCGCGCCGTGATTTTCAGCAGATCGGACACCTTGCGCGTCACATCCGCGCGCCGCTCTGCCTTGCACTCCGCTCGCCTCGGGTGCGTATAGCACACGCACCCCAGCGCCAGATCTGCCGCAGTCGTCGGCGGCGGCGCCGCCAGCGCCATCCACACCGCTAGAAACATGCGGTGTCCAGCGCGTCGCGCTCCTCGTCCCAGCCCACCAGCACACGGAGCGTCGCAGAGGCCGACGCCAACAGCTTCCACACCGCGGACAGCTCCGCCACGTCAACCAGAACCTTACCCTCCGGCACCGCCCCGTGCCTCAACGCCTCGATGTCGCGCCGGATCGCCTTCAGCTCCTCCGCCATGTCCGGCTTCGGCTCCGCCATCGGTTCCGCGTCGGAGTCCAGCCAGTACCGAAACGGCGACTTTGTCCGCTCGGAGTACCAGCCCCGGTTTATGTCAAAGTCCCCGTGCGTCGCCTGCGTCACACCCAGTCCGCAGAACCCCAGCATCGCCAACCCGATCGAGCGTGACGATCCCCCGTACCCCGCGCGCATGAGGGCGTCCGCCAGCCTCGTCTTACTCCTGCACCTCTCCGCAGCCCCCAGGATCTCCTGAGCTGTCCAGCTGGCCAGGCGCGCGCGCTGTTGTATGTCGTGCAACACCGCCAGCAGCTCCAGTCTTCTCGCGTTCATCACTTCGGTCCTCTCCTTCTTTTGCGATTCAACGGCACCACCACTGCGTCGGCGCGCTCCTGCTCGTGCGAGCGGAGCAACCCCAGCGAGACCAGCGCCGCCACCATGGCAGGCAGGTCCGGCGAATGAGCGTGCCAGACGTAGAACGTATGTGTCTCTTCCGAGTACGCGCCGTACACACGGCCGTCTATGTAGGTCTGAGGCGTTACGTCTGCCGGTCTGGACCAGCTCACACGAGGGCGGTGCTGTCGAAACAAGTCCCTGCTCATATCGGTCACGCTAGCCTGTCAACCTGGAGGTTGTCAAGTCCCCGCATGCGAGGGGCGGGATGAAAGTCGGGACCACCGCGTACACGGGCTTTCCCGACAGGTCCAGCCCCCGCGGGGGCACCCTGATCGCCCCTGCGGACGGCCGGGGGCGTGCCTGCGGTGCGCGTAGCGCGCGGCCGCGGCTTGTCGCGGAGTTTGTCACGTAAAACGCAGCGAACGCGCGTAAAACGCACGTAAAACGCGCGCTTGTCACTGCGCGCACGCGCTGTGACGGCTTGCAGTGCCACGGTTGGCGCTCGCGCAGCTCGCGCGGGTCCGTGCGTTTTGCGTTTGTCGCTCGCGCTCGCGCGCGCGGCGGCTTCACGTCGCGCGGCAAAACTGGTGCCAAAAACGTGGTCAATGAATCCGATCGACAGCCGATCGGGCCGCAACTCCCCGCAATCACTCGACAACTAGCTAACACCGACTGCTCGACTGCCAAAAGCTGCATCGGTGCACGTATTCCCGTTTGTACTTGTAGGTCTGTTTTACCGAAAAGCCCACACACGGGAGACGCACGCGTATTAGGAGCGCGCGCGCCTGTACGCGTAACGCGTAATACGCGCGTATGTCGTGTTTACCGCTCACAACAACACACGTGAGCGAAACGAAAAAACAAATTCTGATCGAATTTACACTGTAAAGTATTGCAAGCCACGGGAATCGCTGCGCTTTTAGCCTCGATCGGAACTCGATCGGATTTTTAGCCCCGATCGAATCGATGCACTGCGGGCCTGTGGAAACTCGATCGCCCAAAAATTACGATCGACCGGAAAACAGAACAAGCGTTCGGGCTTGACGCTGTGTTTTTCATGGTGGCATATGGAAAAACGCAGGGGAGGGACAAACAAATGCAGACATACAGTGCTTGACTGGGCGGCGTGTAGTGGCGCGGGCGCTTTCGATGACAGGCTACGGCGACGGTTGGAGCGTGCGATCGGCACCAAAGCGGCGGCTCGGGCGATAGCTCAGCGGCTCGTGGGGCACGACGGCTCCGATCGGCTGCGGCCGTATCTGGTGCCGCTCTACGACCTGGACGGGGCGGTGGTGAGCGCGACCCGGATAGACGTGGGCGGCGTCCAGCCACCTGTGCGGCTTTGGGGGCTGGCTCGGGGTGTGCCGTGCTGGGCGGTGAACTTTGCAGGCGGTCCGCGGGCTGCGCTGGACGCTGCGAAGGGCTCAGACTTGCACCTGACGCTGAGCGCGGCGGTGACGCTGGGAAAGGCGGAGTCTGAACCGTGCATCGGGCTGACCGGTAAGGCGTCGTTCAACGAGCTGGTGGGGTTGCTGGCGGCGTGGGAGCCGTGGCGGCTTCCAGAGCGGGCGGTGTGCTGGTTTGGTGGTGACGTTTACCCGGCGCAGCTTCAACGGCTGCGCCAGCTCGGGATCAAGCTGTTTCGCCAGCAGACGCGAGAGGAGCGCGACGAGGTGCGGCGCACGGCGGCGAAGTCGGCGCCCATGTTCCAGATGGCCAACGGGCGGATCGCGTACTGGTCGGTCGGTCGGTCCGGTGGTCAGTGGAGAGAGGCGGCGAAGGGCGTCGGTCCGAACCTCCTGGTTGAGCGCGGCGCGAGCGTAGGCGAGGCGAAGGCGATGCTTCCGCTGTTGCGCACGGCGGTTGACTATCGATTTGAGACCCGTTCGACTGAGCCGGTACTGGAAGACGGTCACGAGGTTTTTCTGAATACTTACACGGGGTTACCGGTGACGGGCCGCTCTGTGCCGTGGGGGACGATCTGGACGTTGATCGATCACTTGTGCGGTAGTGACGTTGACGGGGTCGAGTACCTGCTTGACTGGCTCGCGTCTCCGTTGCAGGCGCTCTACTCCGGCGAGGGGTCGCGGCGGAATATGTCGGCGGTGATCTTCCACGGCGACCAGGGGACCGGCAAGGGCTGGCTCGCGGAGGTGCTGCGGGCTGTTTATGGGCAGTACATGATCGAGATCGGACAGGCGCAGCTAGAAGACACATTCGAGCACAAGCGCTTTATGTCGTCGCTGCTCGTGGTGGCTAACGAGGTGAGCTGTAACTCCAGGCGGGGCAAGCAGATGCTCGGGCGGCTCAAAAGTTGGGTGACAGAGAGCCGGATCTCAATTCGCCGGATGCGGCTTGAAGCGGAGGAGCACGCGATCCACTTCAACCTGATGTTTTTCAGTAACATGAACGATCCCGTCCCGTTAGAGGACAGCGATCGGCGCTTCTCCGTCTACCACCAAACGCAGAAGGTTGACCGGGACATGGTGCGGGCGCTCCGTGAAGAGAAGGCGCGCGGCTGGCCGAGTGTGGCGGGGTTTGTGCGGGCGCTCCTGGATCGGGAGATCACGCGGGATCTGTGGCACCCGTTTGAGAACGACGCCCGGCGGCAGCTTAAAGACCTGACGCGCGACTCGGCGCTGACCTTCGCGGAGGTGCTCATGAGCGACGGCGTGCACGGGCTCGGCTCGGACTGGGCGCGCGACGAGCACGCGAAAAACGCGCGGGCGGGGATCAATGCGAGCGTGCACCTGACCGGGGCGGATGGCTTCGTTTTGCTGTCCACCCTGTCCGCTATATATGCCATGTGGGCGAAAAAACACGGCCACCGGGAGACGTGCACGGCGGGGCATCTGCGGCGAGCATTACAGCGGCGGCTACCGTGGGCGCGGTATCGGCGGGGGAGCGTGGCGACCCGATACGGTTGGGGCTTTGACGGCATCCCGGCAACGAGCCGGGACAAGTTGACCATGGTGGGCGACGGGGCGCCGGTAGACGGCGAGGCGAACTTGATCCCGTTCGCCGGGACGTCTGCGCGGCTGGATGATGAGGACGGCGACGGGTTCGGCTTTGGGGACACGTGATCACACCATCGCCAGGCTAGAAGCAGAGCTGGCCGATCTGCGCGGGAGCTGCTCGGACTGGATCTGCGCCCGATGCGGCGCGCGGTCAACGGGGGCGATGCCTGCGCGGTGCGTGGGCTGCGGCGCCGGACCGGTCAAGGCGCGGCACGCGGTCGAGCGTCAGTGGGCGCAGATCCGGGAGAGCGCGCTCCGCGGCGCCCTGGCGGCCGTGTCGGCGCTGGCGTCGGCGGGGTTGGAGCCGGACAGCGGACAATCCAAGGCGTGGCTGATGTCGATCAAGGCGCTTTGCGACCTGGCGCTATCGGCTCCCAATACCGATCGCATCATCAAGACACACGCGGCGCTTCACGGGGTCGCGGATGCGGCTCGCTGGCTCGTTACGCAGTGGCACCCCGACGGGTGCGAGTGCCGGGTTTGCGGCGCTCTGGCGCTCGTTGACACGGTCCGACGATCGGACCGTTGACAACGCGAAGGTTGACGGGCTATGGTCAGGTTCTAAACGTGCGAAAAGGAGTTACAGGCGTGGCATCTCTCAACAAAGTACAGCTGATCGGCAACCTGGGCGGCGACCCCGAGCTGCGGCAGACATCGAGCGGGATCGCGGTCTGCTCGTTCTCGCTGGCGACGACCGAGAAATGGGACGGCAACGAGAAGACCGAATGGCACAAGATCGTCGCGTGGAAGCGGCTGGCGGAGACGTGCGGACAGTATCTGACCAAGGGCTCGACGGTCTACGTAGAGGGCAAGATCCAAACGCGGGAGTGGGAGGACAAGGACGGAAACAAGCGCTGGACAACGGAGGTTACGGCGCGCGACGTCCAGTTCCTGATCACGAAGCGCACCGGCGCAGCCGCTCCGACTGCTGACGCTTCGACCGCGAACATCCCATTCTGATGACGCCAGAGGAGCTATTCGAGGAGTTAGACCCGCAGCACCATGCAAAGGTGCGGCGATGGCTGGAGCGCGGCGACGGGGTCGCGTGCTATGAAAACGTAGCGCTGGACAGCGTGCGGCTCGGCCATCGTCAATATGTGAGTTTTGGATCGTCGGCGGCGCAGCTGGAGACGAGCAAGCCACCGGACCGCATGCCAGACATAGGCGGATCGATAAACTGGCCCTATATGCTGATGGATGTCGTGTGGCCTGATGGGGCATGAGCACCGATGCGGCTACACTGAGCCGCCCGATCTGGCGCTTCGGATCTTGTGGGGCTTAGACGCGTGGGGGGCGCGCATACGCTTCGACTGGACGCGTGACTCCCTGGCGATCGAGCACCTACCGACCGACGCCCACAACATATCAACCTTCGACATGCTAAAGAGGCACAGGGACGCTATAAAGCGGCTCCTGTCCAGCGGATACAACCATTGCCCCGAGTGCGGTCAGGCGTGGGGGCACACTTACCTCGGAGCAGCGCAATGATACGGCCGGACGATCTCATTTTACGCCGTCACATGAACGGATGGAGCATAATAGAGGACACCGGACACGAACGGGTGTTCGAGGATTTGGACGGACCGCATGACAGCCTTTCAAGAGCAATGCTCGACGCATACCCCTTCCTACGATCCGATGATGAGCCGGAACCGGAGCCGGACGACGACGGGGCGACCGGTGAGTAGCCGACACGAAAAAACCCCACTATTCCGAGAGCTTGCCGCAGAGCTGGGCGAACTGGTCAGCATAAAAAACGCGGCGTATGGCGACAGCTTCGGATCGTCGGGTGCCATCATGCGCCTGCTGTACCCTGGCGGCGTACCGCCGGAGGCGCTGGAGGATGCGCTTGCGATCGTTCGGGTGCTGGACAAGCTGCAACGGATAGCGACAGACCGTGATCCGGCAGGGGAGAACCCATGGCAGGACATAGCAGGATACGCCCTGCTGAGCTGGGCGCGGCGCGAGGGTCAGCGCCGGATACCGAGCACAACGCACACGTGAGACAGCGGCGGTGCCTGTTGTGGCTGCGGGTGCTCGGTGTCGAGCCGTCCGCCCGGCTGATTGGCGCCCTGGCGGACCTGGGCGCGTACTACAACGGCCGGGGTTGGCTTCGGCTCACCGGTGGCGACATCCCGGTGCGTGAGCTGCTCGCGGATCACGGGCGGGAGTACGCGACAGGCAAGCCGCCGGTGGATCTAACGGCGCCCCTGACGGGCGCGGTCCGTGTGGCCGGGCTGTCCTCCTACGTGGTGGTAGACGACTGATGCTGCAAACGCTGCGACCGTACCAGGAGCGCGCCAAGCGACGAACGCGGGCGCGGATGGCGCGAGATCGCCGGGTGTTGCTGGTGCTACCGACAGGCGCCGGCAAGACCACCATAGCGGCGTCCATCATCGAAGACGCGTGCGCGCGCGGCGACAACGCACCGAACCGGGTGCTATTCGTGGCGCATCGCATGGAGCTGGTCGGCCAGTGCTCGCGACGCCTCGACAGCAACGGGCTGACGCAACACGGGATCATCATGGGATCAAACCCCCGGCGGCGACCACATGCCCCGGTCCAGGTGGCGAGCATTCAGACCCTTGTGCGGCGACAGAAGACCATTGACCCGCCGCCCGCTCTGATCGTGATCGATGAGGCGCACAGAACCGGATCTGTGAGTTACCAGAACCTGCTCGACCGCTACCCGGATGCCTACGTGCTCGGGCTCACGGCGACGCCCTGGAGGCTTGACAAGCAGGGGCTCGGGCGGATCTTCGGGTCCATGATCCAAGGGGTGAGCTACGCCGAGCTGATAGCGGCGGGGCACCTTGTCCCCGCGAAAGTGTACTGTCCCTGGCAACCCGACCTTAAAGGGGTTCCGATTGTGGGCGGTGACTACTCGATCGACAAGCTGCGCGATCAGTACCTGGAGAGCCACAGCGCCCGACAGATGCTCGAATGGTGGCAGAGGGTGGCGAACGGCAAGCGGACGATCGCCTTTGCCAGTGGCGTCCAGCACAGCAAATTCATCGCGGATCTGTTTCAAGGCGCCGGTATCGCGGCCGAGCACATCGACGCCAACACGCCCGAGAAGGTCCGCCGTGACATTCTGGGCAGGCTGGAGCGCGGCGAGGTTCAGATCGTGAGTAACTGCGGGGTGCTCTGTGAGGGCTGGGACTGTCCGCCGGTCGAGGTCTGCATTCTGGCGCGGCCGACCAAATCGCTCTCTCTGTTCATGCAGATGGCCGGACGGATTCTGCGGCCGTGGGAGCTGGACGGGGAGCGCAAAGAGCGGGCGATCGTGCTAGATTTCGCGGCGGCCGTCCTATACCACGGATGGCCAACGAAGGATCGCCGGTGGAGCCTGGACGATCGGAAGGGCGAGAAGAAAGACCGGGAGGACTCGCCGGTCAAGGTGTGCCCCGAGTGTTACGCGGTGATCGCGAGCGGATACAGAACATGCCCCCAGTGCGGCGCCACCTGCGTCGAGGAGGAGAACGTTGACGGCAAGGGCGGATCGGCGCTGGTCGAGGTGCTAGAGGCGGATGTCGAAAAAACGCGAAAACGGCGAATCGAAGCGTGGCTCCGAGACAACGGATTCCGGGAGCGGTGGCGGTAGCGCGGGCGAGCACAAGCGCTTGAAATGGGAGGTCATGCGGCACCTTGGCGGACAGCCATGGGCGCGGATCTGGCCGAAAGAGACCGGCATGGGCGTGACGGGCGGGCGGACGGTAGACGTGCCCTACCGCGGCAAGAAGGTCGAGGCGGTGGTTGGTGGTCGCAAGGTGACGTTTGGGATCAAGGGCGGCGCTGACCTGGACGGGCTCTTAATGCCGGACGGGCGCCGGATCGAGATAGAGTGCAAGACGGGCAAAGCGCGACAGACCAAGCAACAGCGCGCGTTTGAGACCATGATCGGCAGGTTCGGCGGCCTGTATTACGTGGTCCGCTCCACGGGCAACCCGGCGGAGGCTGCACGGCAGCTCGTGGCGCTCGTGGAGCGCGAGGTTCGCGCGCGCGGCTGGACGGGTTGACACCGCCCCCGCGGCGGGTTAGCTTGTCAACCTAGACGTTGACAAGGGGCGACCATGGACTACCTCGGCATATTCAGCGACATCGCGAGCGCACAGCGCGCAGTCAGGAGCGCGCTCGCAGACGCGTCAAACGGCGAAGTCAACCTCGTGACGCAGGGTCACGAGGTGCACTGGATTCCGCCGATGATGGCGATACAGGTGCGTTGTTTGGAGTTCGGAGATACGGCGGTGTACGGGGTCGGCGCGGGTAAGTTCACGCTTGGCCGTGACGCGTTGGAGACGCTGGCGCAGGCGGCGCGGCTTGACACGCTGTCGAGTCAGCGGGTGGACCACGGGACCGAGCCGTATCTGTGCACGTTCGACGTGACGGTCAAGATCCCACTGCTGGCGGGCGGATACACGACCGCGATCGGCAACAAGACCGAGGATCTGCGAGACGGTAGCCCGGCGGCAAAGGCGGCGCTCGGCCGGTCCGGTAGCAAGGCGTCGCTTGACGCAGCGCGTCAGTTTGTGGCGGAGAGATGCGCCACCAAGGCGCGGCTTCGCGCCTACCGGCAAGCGATGAAGATCGGAGCCATGGCCAAGGCGCAGGCACGGCGACCGTGGATCGTGATCGCACTCGTGCCGCACTTCGACGCTTCGATGGTGTCGCAGTCGGTGGTTGATGCGGCGGCGGCGCGGCTCCTCGGGGTGGATGATCTGATGTACGGCGGCGGTGCGCAGCACGTCGAGGCTCCGCGACAGCTGCCACCGGTCGCGGTGGAGCCACCACCGGCGCAGCCCGCGCCGGATCTGATTCTGGACGCCGAACCGCCACCTGCGGCGGACACGGCGACCCCGTCGCAGCTGAAGGCGCTTGCTGGATTTTTCCACCACCTCGGTCGCGACGTATTCGAGGCGGAAGGCGAGCGCGCGCTAGGGTTCAAAACGCCACACTCCAGCCAGCTGACCGCGGCGCAGGCGGAGGCGCTCCTGGCGTCATTCGAGGCGGCGGATCGGGTGGAGTTCTAGCCGTGAAGATCCTGCACCTGGCAGATATCCACATCGACGCGCACCGAAAAACAGCCGGGCAGGTGCGGCTCGCGCCGGACGGGCGGCCGTGGGGGATCGCCGCGACGGATGCCGCGTGCCGGGCGCTGGT
>Ga0114908_1000883_pt1 | contig 15757 bp, 35 predicted proteins | sample MalvireepMed_s17_FD_87292 | JGI IMG/M metagenome (GOLD analysis project Ga0114908, IMG submission 87292) | Marine viral communities from the Global Malaspina Expedition - Malaspina viral metaG DeepMed_s17 | ecosystem: Environmental > Aquatic > Marine > Oceanic | place: Mediterranean Sea... | reverse complement strand
CTTTTGTTCTTTTATCGTAAAATTTGGTATAGTGGGCGGGCACGATCACTTTGTCGTTGATTCGCCAGGGCGGGGCTGCATTTTTCCTGGACAATTTTCTTGGTTCGATTTTAATTAATTGACACATTTGATCAAAAGCGGCCTGCAAGTGTTCGAAATACAAAAAGGCGTCGATTATTATCTCGCCCGATTCATCAGTAATTGCCGACAGACATGGACTAAGATGATGGTTACTTTTTATATTTAGTGTTTCACACCATTCTGAAAATGGGGTCGGCTTTTTCTCATAATGCATGGTATAAATATAGTGGGATACCACTCGGGCCCACGGATTACGTACTACGGCAAATTTACGATAGTTATCGTAGCGGGCAGGCATTATTTGGCGCAATTGGGTAGCGCCCACATGTTTTTTAACGCAGTTTCCCTTTTCTGCTCCAGGCTCGGAAAATAACAAGGGGTGATTGATATCTCGGGGAAGATCGCTAAGGGGGGAAGCTATCTTACTTGGTCCCCCAATAAAACAGTCTTCCCTAGATAGGGCAGTTTCTATACTGGTCGAGGCGTTTTTATAAATAGCTATAAATATAAATTTATGTTTGTCCGAAACAATCACAATAGATTATACTGGCGCCTATAGGGGGTTTCTATTTAAAAATAAAACCCCAGATTTTAAAGGGCCCCGATTATTTTTTTACTTCCGCATAATTGGTATAAACCGAAACTCTCCCTGACTTTGAGAAAAGGTACCCCAGCCCTATGTATAACACCACGCGAAAGGTTAGTTTGAAAAAAACGGGGGGGGTCTGTTGTTTTTCTTTTCTCCTATGTAGTCAACGACTTACGCATGTATTAAGGCCCCGCTGGGCTAACTCGTTGAGTATCAGTGACTTATACTGGCCACACTGCCACGATGACAGCAGGGAGCAAGATCGGAGATAATGCAATAATTAATTCAATCATGTTTTTATGGTTAGGTTAAACATCTAAGGCGAAAACTCCCCAATCTTCGGGAATGTGCAAATCTTGCGTGACTTCAGTCAGTCGTGACTCGTTAGCGAGGACGCAATCTTGCGAGACTATCCTATCATTTTTTTTCGGGTGGTAGTGAGGGGAGTCCTTGCGACAAAATACGGCAATGCCATTGACCGCAGTCAAAACCCACACATTGGCGTCTTGTAATTCTTCGATTGTTTTAAGCATTTTTTACTCTCCGAAAGCGTCACGCATCGCACCGCTTACGCAATCCATGTCTGTGAGGTTTTCGTCATTCTCGAAATCCTCATCTTCTCCGCTGTCGGAGTCGAAAGAGTCGAGGCTTTCGCATTCGTCCAAAATATCCTCTTCGGACGCTTCGGAAACGCCATGCTCCAAAACGAGTTCCTCTGCGAGCTTTTCAGCTTTCAGTTCTGCAACCAAATTCTTAAATTCGGGAGCGACTTTTTTGGATGCGTTAGCAACCATCTCTTTGATGAGGTCTATTCTTGAGTTTTTCATTTTATCCTATAATTCTATCTTAAAAGTGGGCTTGTGTCAAGGGTTTTCTTCAGTTTTTTTTAGCCGTCACAACGAGCTTCGTCTGCGACTTTATCCTCAGCATCATGGAGGGCTTCAGTAAGCTCAACGAGTTGCTCACGAACGACTGCAACATGCATTGCACGCATGGAACGCAAGGAGTTTTTGCGTGAGCGATTGAGCTTGTCGAGCCACCAATTAAGTTGCTCGTTCTTTTGGGCGATTGATTCCTCAATCTCGTGGATGGTTTGTGGGATGTGTACTAGTCTTGACATAAATTTTTCTCTTTCTTAATTTTGTATACCTCTATAATAAACTAATCTCAGCAAATCGCAAGGTTATTCGTATGCAGTTAACCCTCAGATTCGCAACCCACTGATAGCCAAAGAGAAGGAAATGAAACTTTTTCGTCATTTTCATCGTGTCCTGCGGAGCAAAATCAGCGTTTTTGGTAAGTTCGACTTTTTTTTTGTCGGAAACCGTTGACCTTCAAGGGCTTCGAGAGTTTTTTTTCGTTCAAAAAATGAAAAGTTTACGTAAAGCGTTGACATTCAACGAGTTACGCCGCGCGGCGGGCGCCCGACGCCTAAGTCGTTGGCTAAGAGTGACTTAGCTCGGCCACATCCAAACCACTATGCAAGGCACTAGCAGAATGCTGAACGGCAAAATAAATGTAATTAATTCCATTGCGTTATATGTTAGTGTTAAAGTTTTTTGCGTCAGGATGAATTGACAAGTCAACGCAATTGTTTGAAGTGTAAACCTTCGCCCAATCGCTTGCCCATACGATTGTCTTGTCCGCTTGTGAATCGGCAAACTTGCGAGCGGATTCTAAACGCCAAAAGTATTTGCGGAGCCAATGGTTTTTTGGGGTTAAGTAGCCAACATGAAATTTGGCTCTCAAAATGCGTTTGAAAATAAATTGCTTAATCATGCCACCCTCTTTTCTACGAGAAGCAAAACTTCAAGCTCTTGAATTTTGTTGTCAATGTCCACTTGCACTTCTTGAATTTGCATTGCTTCGTGTTGCCGTCCGTCACGGAGTGCATTAATGCGTTGCAAAGTGAGAGCTTGCAAAGTGAAAACGAGTCTTTGGATTTGTTCTTTAATCATAAGTATAATTATGTCAGATTAGCGGTTGAAAGTCAAGGAAAAAATTAATCTTTTTTGTCCCATCCGTTGAGCTTGCCACGGAGTTCTGTGGCAATTTTAGCGTGGCGATTAATCCACTGCAAGAGTTTGAGCTTGTTGGACAGCTTACGGCAAAGCTTTGCTCTATGGCTAAGAGTGTCCACCCTGTCGAGGTGAAATTCAATTTTAGCTTCTAATTCTGCTTTGTCCATTTTTAAATTGTGGTTGTGAGGTCATTGGGGGAGCCACTTCCCGTCAAGGCTCTTAGTTTGGGATTTTCATAATCATTGGGGGAGCCACTGCCCATCTCGGCTCTTAATTATCCATTTTCATTTTCATCTTACCTTAACTTAACTTTGTATATATACAATATACCACACTTTTGGCTGTTTGTCAAATTTTTTCTTCACTTTTCTTGTTCTCTATCCCACTGTCTATCAGCATCTTAGGAAAACAGGTGAAAATAAATGAAAAAAAAATGAATAAAATTAAGTCAGTTGCGTAAGTAGCTTACCATCAACGAGTTAGGCAGCGCCGTCCCGCCGCGCGCCGCAAGTCGTTGACAGTCAACGGGTTACAAAAATGACACGAAAATTTTCTGCGTAAGCTACTGACTGCCAATAGATTACGCACGAAAAAAAGTCGAACTTCACTTTTTGAGCTAATTTGCTCCGCAGACACCCGAAAATAAATTCTTTTTCTATTCATTGACTGTCAATGCCTTACGCAAGTGAAAGTTAGCTGAATACGAATAAGCTTGAGGTTTTCTTGGATTCTGTCATAATACAGGTATGACAATTGAGAAAGATAGATTCGCTCACATCAGAAACGCCGTGGCAAATGCCAACCAAAACAAGGTTGACCCTAAGTTCGCCGACTTACTTGCTGAGTTGCAAGCTGAAAAACTCGCTGAGGATTTCACCCTCGAACATGGAACGCAACACGCTTCCAAGCAAGACATCGAGCAAGAGTTCGTTTCTCTCGATGCAGTCGAGTCCGACAAGGACGAGATTGACGAAAACGATGAGGAGCAAGTCGATATGGATTGCGTAAGCGGTTCATTCGCTGACCTATTCGACACAATAGAGGACTAACATGGACGAAGAAATTTTAGACGAATTGCTCCACTTGCTCAATTTCGGTAGCGATGCCGAAAAAGGTCGAGCCTTTAACCAACTGCAAGCCATTGGCTACTTTACCGAACACGACACGCCCGAAACATGGTGGCTCGATGTTAACACAGAACTCCCTCAATAACAACAACTTATGTACATACTACAATCCATCCTCAACACAGCGGGAGCCGTATGGCAAACCGAAACGCTTGCAATGCCTTTGCGTAAGGCTGACAAGGTCATCAAGGAGCGTCTTGCTCGTGGTAATAACGCAAGGCGGTATCGCCTCATAAAGGCAAGCTAATGGGCAACATTAGCGTCACTATCAAGCGGAAGGGTCTTGAGGAATCAATTCGGCACGCTGTCCTTTTCACTAAGTCACGCCCTCACAGGGTGAAGCGTGACACGCTACCCCGCAAGGCTAAGCACAAGCAACGCCTCACTCCTTAACTTAAACACAATAAACATGTTTGACATCATTGTAATCATTGGCTGTATGCTACTGCTACCTGTTGCCATTGTCGTCTTGCTTGACCATATCACAAGCGATGGACGCTGGCTGTAAGTAACTGATACTCAACGAGTTACGCCGCGCGGCAGGCCCTGATGCCCTAAGTCGTTAGGTATCAACCCCTTACCAAGGATACGATGGTTGCTGTGTGCCCATGAGCAAGTCGCCCGCCTGTGTGCCACTATCAACACACACATGGACAGCCACCACACGCACGCAGTTACGGGTGTGCTTGTCGTTGCCGTCAAGCCCACGATACCACCGCTTGACTGCATCCACAGGCGTACGACCATACGCTTGCACTCTGAAGGAGTGATTTATGGTGCGATTCTGCACATACAGCATATATGGGTTGCCTGTGGTGTATGCATCCCATTGTGCCCGTGCTCTACGATGAGCATTCACTTGATCCTTATCCAGTACCATGGTGGACTTACAAGGCTTAGAGCCCCAACAATCTGTATCAGTCATATGTTAATCTCCTACTGGTACGACATTCGCACCATGTATGTCGCTCGCAATCAGTTGGGCGAGCGTGTTGCTGTAAATCCTCCATCGCCTAGAATAGTCACCGAAAATATAAGGGCAGTCATTGAAGTCGATGAATCCGTCACAGCGTGCCCGTGGACTAGTGAGGTAAAGGTCGTTTTGAGTGATTAGATAATACATAGCTTAACTTAACTTTCTATATGTACAATATAACCTATAAACGCCCATTTGTCAAATTAAATCGTCACGCTGTAGCCCAGTCATAGCCTCATTCTTGAAAATAAATTGAAAAAAAATCGAGTAAAATTAACCCTTTACCTAAGTGGTTGTTAATCAACAAGTTACGCATGCGGCGTGGGCCGCGCCCCCTAAGTCGTTGATACTTAGGAACTTAAGAAACGAATCCAATCCATTAGCACGATGCTTACGATGTACAAGCTGACCGAATAGGCAACCGCACTGAGTGGTTTGGTGATAAGTTCAAAGAATTTATGCATTATGTTAATTTGGTTAGTTTATGTTTGTAAAGATGGCAACGAGTGCCATGCTAATTAAAAAGAAAATTGTTTCCATTAATCGTTTGCGTCTATAAGGTTGCCATTGAACAAAACGGCTTTTTCTCCGTGTTGCCTTGCAAGCTTTCTTGCAATGCGTAAAGCCTTAACTCTACCTTGCACTTGTTCGATGAATACCCCAAAGGCAAAAATGTCGAGCCATTGTGGAAAACTAGGATTTTTTTCGATTTTAATCATAATGTTTTTTTGGTTGCGTTTGATTCTATGTGATTATCAAGAGCTTTGTCTGCGACTTCAGCAATATCGTTTAACCAGTCTTTGATGTTTTCCGCAAACATGGTTGCAAACTCACCATTTTCAATTTGTTTTTGGTTTGCCCTTTTTGCAATGCTTTCCGCTTGTCTGCGAATCTCAAGAAGCTTTGACGCAAGAGAGAATCCTTGCGGAACATTGAAATTGAGGTCGAATAGGTCGTTGAATTTGATTTTTTTCATGGCTTAATTATACTAAATTTTTCGCTCGATGTCAAGCTAATTCCCACATTTCGGGATGACTCGGAAAGTGAAAGATAAAACCAATTGCTCTTTCGAGGTCGGTAGGCTCAACGCCAAACTTCAAACGGAAAACCGCTTCCTTGCGAGAAACACCCAACTCATTTTTGAGCTTTACGACTTCGCCCATCGTTGGACGATGCAAAGGGTTGACAAAAACTTTTTTGGGTTTCGGAGGAGTCGGCTCGAAAGATTCAATCGAACGCTCGAATCCGTCAGGAGCAAATGCGTTCCACAGGTTAGAAACTCGTTCGGCATCATGTTCGCCAAGAACTTTGCCAAGCGAACGCAAGCGTTCTCGTTCTTCATGTCCACGAGTCCAAACGCTGTGGTCATCGGCGAAATCAAAAAGCCAATCGTGAGTTTTCAGAAGGGTCTCAAACCTTGTCCATAATTCTTTAATTTTTAACATAGGTTAATTGTATCAAATTTTAGGGTAAACTGCAAGCATAAAATGATTCAGCTAAGTTTTTGGTTCGCAAGTACTTAATAGTCAATAAGATAGAAAAGAAAGTTTTTTTGCCTTCTGCGGAGAAATTTCTCGCCGTTTCGCAAGTTCGTTTTACGTAAGTTGTTGACTCTCAACGAGTTGCGCCGCGCGGCGGGCGCCCGCTCCCTAAGTTGTTGACTAGGAGGGGTTTAGCTCTACTCTGTTTCGCCTAAGGCGACAGCAAGAAAATAATCTCGGTTGAAGTTCGGATTGAATAGCTCGAATTCATTTGCAAGGTTGCGAGCGAGGAAAACAATCGCATTGTGTGCGTTTGGGTCGTTCTCCAAAGCTTGGCGAAGGTTGTTGGCAATAGTGTTGAAGTGTTTTCTTGTCATTATGTTTTTTGTGTTTTTAGTGGTTAAACTGATAAGTTGCAAGGGGAACATTTGAGTGGTTCACTTCACCCCAACATGGAAAATCAGAGGCAAGAGTTTCGTCCACCCATATCACGACAACATTTTCATGCTTGTTCGCTTCCTCAACTGCTAAATCTAGCGAAAGGAATTTATGGGCAAATCCTTGACTTGTCCAAAGGACTCCGTTCATGGTCTTTTGAAGAAAACGCTTTTCGGGCGATGCTCCAACTTTTAAGATTTCGAAATGTGTTGCTTTTTCCATTTTGTTTACTGCGTTAATTATACCAAATTTTTCGTCCGATGTCAAGACTTTTTTGTGTCTTTCGGTGATGGGCGAAACTTTTCGGGCAATGGGTCGAAAAGCCCATTTTCCCAATCCTTACGGACAGGAGCGAGCATCTTGAGGATTTTCTTTTCCCACTCGGTGAGCGGAGTAATTTGTTTAGTATCTTTTGACATAAGTTGTTGATGTTGAATGGTTTACGCCCAAATGACATGGACGGCTTTGCCGTGTCCAGCATGAGATGGGTCGCTCATACGCTCGGTGTACTGGCGAATCCTACGCTTGAGGTACTTGCGACTTCCGCAATGTTGGGCGATGTTGAAACCGCAGTTGAAAACTTGAAGGCGTAAGCCATGTTTGGTTTGTGCTATAATGAATTGCATAATGTTTTTTCTGGTTGTAAAATGTTTTTAACCTCTCATGAGTAGCTCACCGAGGAGGGAGACTTGTAGACGATTAATCTCGTCAAGAATGTCTTGCCTTTCGGCAGGAGTGAGGACGGAGTCCTTGAGGGTTTCCCGAAGGATGTCGATTTTTAGTAGTACTGGATTCATATCTTTTTTAACTTTCTATACCTATAATTATGACAGAAAATGACCAAAACGCAAGAAAATAATTTTTCAGCTAACTTTTTTATGCGTAAGTGCCTGAACCTCAACAACTAAGGGAACAAAGTTTTTTTCATGGTGTGCGGAGAAAATACGGCAGGTTTTGCAAGTTCGTTTTACGTAAGTGGTTGACACTCAACAAGTTACGCAGCACGGGGGCGCCGCGCGCCCTAAGTCGTTGGCAGGCAGTAACTTAGGGAATTAGGTTGATCGCAGTGAAAAACACCGCAAAAATCACAAAAAATATAAAGAACTCCATCTAGTTATTTCGACCTATTTGAGTTGCATCCTATTGCTTCGGGCAGATTCCGACCCCGTGATAAGTTGAAGCAACGACATACTCAACTCCATCAACAACAATGACTTCCACATGAAAGCTTGAGCCTTCAAAGGCGACATGCCTTGTTTTTTGTTCGATTTCTATATCGGTTGGCGTTTCGGGCATGGTCATCCATGCACAGGTTAATGCTAACACAGCACCGCCAAGCAATACGGCAATAACAGCTGTTAATGGGTTATCCATATCAGTCTCCAAAATATCCGTAATCTTCGTCCGTGCCGAATCCTGCGGAAGTCATGGCAGAGTCAAAATCTCCGTCCATGCTTTCGTCCATCTCATCCTCAGAGGATGGGACATCGAATTCTTCGACAAGCTCACAGGTGGCAATCGTGCCATCAGCATCGTAAGTGACGAATTGAATTTCCAGTTGCCAAAGCTCCCACCCCTTATCCTCAAGGGCTTGCTCTGCGTTTTCATAGGCTTGCTCCAAACCATCACGAGACTTCTCAAAAGAGTTGTGAGGGAAGCAAGTGCCGTTTTCTACTAGTTCGTATCTTTTCTTCATTGTATATAATTATGACAGATTAGGGGTTAGTTGTCAAGCTTTTTCTTTGTATCAATCGTACTGCTCATCGCCGTAGCCCATGTCCGAATAAAATTGTTCTTTGTGGTCGTACTCGTCCCAATGCGGATCGCTATGCTCCCATTTTATAACATTAAATGTTTTTGTGGTGAAAAGCCAACCCATTCCTGCGGTCATATGTTTAACGCCCAACGGACGGAAGAATGTACCGAAAGCGGTCTTGTTCCATTCGGTGATATCAAACTCTTGTCCGACTTCAAGAAGCCAACCGCAAATGCGGAGAGGTTTGACAACCTTAACTCGTGAGGGAATCATCATTGGTCGAGCAAATCCTTGTTGTCGCGGATTACAATCCAGTCGGGGGTGATGTCTGCAACCAAATCGTCAGCATCCTCTTGAGAGGGGGCGAGCATGGTCACAAATTGTGGCTTGCCAGTTTCACGATGGACTGCCACCACTTGAAAGTTGGAAAGTTCGGGAAGATCTTTTTCGATTGTCATGCATACATTCTAGGGCATTTCGGGGGAATAGTCAAGCATAAAATTGCATAAAATTAAAAATAGTCATAAGTCCCTGACAGTCAACGACTTACGCGGCGCGGCAGGGGCGCGAGCCCCAACTCGTTGGTATTCAACAACTTAGCCAAACACGCTATCTTGGCAATCTTGACATAACCCACTGATATGGAACTCTTTAAGAGAGATTTCATCCTTGAACGAATCACGCTCAATGCTTGCCTCACAGCAAGGGCATATTTTGTTCTGTATTGATTCCTTGCGATTGATACCTAACAAGGAAGTGATGAAAGCGTCCAATTCTGGAGCCTTCTCGGATGGTTTTGGTTTCCATTTCATAATTATTCTACTCCTGCTCTGAAGTTGCGTTCAATCGCTCTGTGCTGACTGCGTTGTGCGTCCATGTACTTTTCGTATTCCTCGTCTGAGATTTCCCAAACCTTACGCACATCGTACTTATACAAGCGACTAGTGTTGAGCTTATGCAATGCACCCTCGCTTTCAACGATGCGAGTGCGAATGTCGGGAGTACCCGAAATATGGGATTGGAACTTTTCCGCATAATCCGTATTCGAGGAAAATGGCACTTTATAAAGGACTTCGTATTCTATTTTAATCATACCTATAGTATGGCAGGTTTTGGTCTAATTGTCAAGGTTTTTCTGTTAAATTGGTGGCTTTTTTTTGACAAGTCAGGTAAGCCGTAACCTGTTAATCAGCCAGATGGTGTTCATCTCTTTCCTGCCTTCCCTCTCGTCTGCAAGCTAAAATGTTTTTGTGAACCTCTTTCTCTCTTCGTGAACTGAAGGTAAGAATCTCTATTACCTCTAGCTCACAATTGTAGGCGTGGTCTGACGCCTCGTTGTTCAATGCTTTCGCATCTACTGAAAGAGCAGTCCCTTGGGAGATTTGAACTCACCTTCTTCATCTCGGACAGAGAGCTACTCTGCTGAGGGCTTGCCTAGAATACCTCACGCTCGATGATGTTTTAACCCGACCTAAACTAAAGGGACACAATGAAATTTTAAAGAACTATAATACAAGTATGACAGAATCCACGCAGAAGTCAAGTCTTTTTTTCATAAAATTAAAGATAGTTCTAAAGCACTGGTACTCAACGAGTTACGCAGCGCGGCAGGGGCGAGAGCCCTAAGTTGTTGACTGGCAGAGTCTTACAACTCCTCTACTAGCTCGTCCAATCGTTCGATGTCAAGCCCGCTGTCATTCCATGCAACCCCATCGGGAGTTTCAGTTGAACCCACTTCTCTCAATAAGTCTCTCAACTCAAGATAAGAACCGCAATCTTGTGCCGTTCTATAAAGTGGCTCGTCATTCTGAATCCAAAGAGCAACATTCCATGTTGCGTGATTTTTCCATCCGTTGTAAGTTGTATCAGTCATTTATCTTTTCGATAGTATAAGGTGAAATCATATAGCCATCTGACAACTTGACCCACTCCCCGTTGCAATCGAGGTGCTGATGTCCGTCCTCAAGATGCTTTTTGAGGTTGTTTGCCCACCGATGCGTGCGTGGTTCTGAGCATTTTTCTCCCCATTCACCCGTCATTGGCTTGCCCCACATTAATACCCTGTAATTCTTTTTCTGCATATCAGTCTCGTTTTCCAATGGTATAAGGTGAGTGGTGGAGAAGTCGGTCAATTCTCATTTCAAGAATCCTAACCGCTTGAACGCATTTCTCAAGAGTCATGGCGGGAGAAATCCCTTTTCCATTCTTAAGAACTTGATAGTTGTTTAGTTGTGTGTCCATTAGTCGTTTTTCCAAATGATAAAAAACATTATAGCCCACGGCAAAAGTATAAGTAAATCCCACATCTTCAGTCTGCAAGGAGTTCTTCGTTCCACCTTCTCTTGGCAAGGAACATTTCATCAATGACTTGCTGAAAGCCATCTCCTTGCAACTGAGCGAAAAGCTCGTTCAAATCATCTTCGGTTTGCCAACCTCGGACATCATCGGTTGCATTAAGCGGAAGCATCGTTCCCTTTTGGAACACGGCAACTTCATAAGTGCCTTCGGAGGCATTGCCGTAAAGTCCACCGAATCGCTCGGCTTTCTTCATGGAAACAACGGACGCAGTAAGTTCGTTGCCTAATTCAAGAGTGGCTTGAACTCCACCATTAACCACATCGTGGTCGGCAAATTCTAAGTCGGAGAAGGTTTTTTGATTTTTCATTAGATTAATTATGACAGGTTTAAGAGTTAATGTCAAGCTTTTTCTTGTGTTTTTTGTTGCGTAGCAAGACCTTGTTTCGCATTTTCATCGGGCGAGACTTCGTGAATAAAATGGGCTTTCTTACCTTAATTTTCATGTTACCTACATTCTACACCATGAGGGGGTCGAAGTCAAGCCTTTTTTTCGTTTAATTAAAGATAGTTGTAAGCTGTTGAGTAACAACGAGTTATGCCTCGCGGCGGGGCCCGCCTCCCTAAGTTGTTGATAGTCAGTTAAACATGTAAATTGCAACCACCGCACACAATATCGTAAAAACAATTATTTCAACCACTATTGTTTCTTTCGGTTTATTTGGTGCAAAAGGTGTTCATTGGCGGGTAAACTGGAAAGCCCACAATGAGAAACCCACTTCCCCTTTTCGTCTTTATGGTAAAGCAAGCTCCACTTGCAAACATAATCCCAAACTTGAAGCAAGCCGTTAGGCAAAAGTTCTGCTCGATATCTCATGAGTAAGGGTCAATGTCCGAAGGTGCATAATAATGTGCCTCGTGGAGTAAATCAATGAACTGCAAATACTGCTCGATTTTATAAAAGCGAATGTATTTTTTATCACCAAATGCCCTTGTATATGTTACATCGTAATAGTGCTTGACTCCATCCTCAAACCCTTCGGTAACTTTATAAGTTTTTTCGTGTGTGTGTGTTATCATGAATTTACCCCTTCTTGAACGAAACCAGTTTCGTCCTTTTTGGCAAGACCCTTTTCGATAAGCCCGACAATGCAAGGTTGCTTGTCGAGGAAACGCAAATCATTTGCGTCACCATTAATAACTTCAAAACCTTTCCAAGTCGCTGGCAACTGGTCACGAAATACAACCGCAACATTACCACCCATTTCTAAAACCATTTCGACTAGCTTTTGATTAGTCTCGGAGCGTGAGAAAGTCAAGTGGTAGTTGCTTGGAAATTCGGGATTCCGATTGATGAATTGAGCCATACGCATGAAACTCTTAGTATAGTCATAAAATTGAGTTTCGGGGAACTTGTCGAAAATCGTTTGAGGCTTTTCCTCGTCAAAGAAAACAGACTCCCATGCAATGTCACTTGTGAGGTTAGGACGGAAAACCGCAGTCATTTCCTTTTTCTTGGCAAGCTTAATCGTGTTGCCAATTTCCTTTTGCAACTTTGCGAGAAAGTCAAATTGCTTTTCAAAGAATAGCTTTGTCTTAGCAATGCGAGCGTTTTGGATTGAGTCCATTTGTCCACGACCCGCAGTATCGAGACAAGCCATCGTGCAACCTTTACTTCTCCAACGGCACACTTCATATCCCGATTTATCGGCAGGAGAGAAATGCAATCCTTTTGTAATGTAACCAAGTTTTTCGCCCTTAACAATTTTGGCGTTTCCAGATGTAAGCAATGTGGTTTTTATCATAATATCCCTCTATTCTACACCTTAAAGATGATGCTGTCAAGCACTTTCTTTTTCTTTTTGGCGTGGCTTTCGAGTATCTTGTCCCATTGCTCTTTTGCACGCTTTGGGTCGTGGTCGATGTGAGGCATACGCAAAATGCGTTTCCAAGTTTCCCAAGAAGGTTTTGGTTCGGCTTCCAAACTTTCCCAGCTTTTCATTCTTTCTTTCGATGTCATACCTACTAGTATGACAGATTACACGGCAAAGTCAAGGAAAAACTTCATACAATTAAAGATAGTTGTAACTTCCTGGCTATCAAGGAGTTACGCCTCGCGGCGGGCCCCGACCCCCTAAGTCGTTGAACTACAACACTTTAAATATCTAGCTCTAGTTGGTCTGCGTCCTCAACCTCATCTACATAAGTAGTTGGTGTCTGCCCATCAAGAGCAACCTGAAATTCATCAGACCATATCGTTATTTGGTCTCCCTTATTTAATCGAGCTTGGAGGATTTTTATTGCATCTAATATTTGTTGGTTCATGGTTTACCCTTGAGTTTAATCGTAAAGTTTTTGTCGTTAATTACAATCTCCCCACCACCTGCATTCTTGAGGCGTTGTTGGAGAGCTTCGATGAGTTCAGTTACTTCTTTCATAGTTCTACTTTGATTGAATAAACATTATAGTCGTTGTGGTCGAGGTTTTGTTCTGCCCATTCAACCGCAAGGTTAATGTCTGAGAAGCAAGGCTTATCTCCACCCATGTCGGGGATTGCCCTGTGGTCTACTAACATATAGTAACCATGAGCAGGATAGTCGGGAAGGATAATTTCTTCAGGAGGGTCTTCCATATACTCCTTGTATTGTTCGGGATGGAGTTCCATGTCCTCTTCCCTTGTTAGTTCTCTATGAGCCATAACTTCGTTCATTGAAATTACAACCTTCTCTACTTCCTTCATAAATTCTTCTCCATTAACAAACTTCATTTTTTTCTTTCCTCGTTTACACTATCAACCCACTTAGCAAGGTCGATAAGCTCTTCTTTGAGTGCTTTCTTAGAGTCAGTTGATGATTTTGGGTTTTCGATTACGGCAAGCATAATTCTCATCATCGCTTCCCACTTCGGAGTTATATCTATTGTTTTCATACCTTAATTATGTCAAATTTTCGTGCAATTGTCAAGGATAAAATGGCGAGGTAGATGGGACTTGAACCCACGACCTCCTGCGTGACAGGCAGGCACTCTAACCATCTGAGCTACTACCTCTTTTAATACTGATTCGCCCATTGCTTACAAGGTACTGCATCTATCCTTGCCTTGCCGTCAACATGAGAGAGGCGAGCAGATGATGCCCAAAAGATAGGTTCATGGTTAGTTGCGGTTATAGCCTTGTTGGAGCCATAAATAAAGGTGTCCCACTTGTATGGGTTATAAATCACGCTTCGGAAGTTGGTTGGAGGGAGTCGTTGTAAATCCCAATCTCTGTCAATATAGCCACTAACTCCTGCATGGACATTCTTACGCCCTTCTTCCAACACTCGCTCTCTGCCCTTCTTGCCGACTCTAAATTGAGCGTCATAGAGACAGATGCCATCTGTGTGCATCTTGACTAGTCCATCCTGTCGGACTGAGTAGCAGTTCTTATGCAGGTTCTTGTAAACATAAACCCTTCGGCTTTCGTCAATCTTATATCTATCCTTCATTGTATACCTATAAGTATGACAGATAGTACACCCCTTGTCAACCCTTTTTTTACATAAAATTAAAATAGTTGCATCTGACTGATGGTCAACGCCTTACGCAAATTGTGCGGCCCGCGATCCGCAACCCGTTGGAAACCAACGAGTTACGAACCTAGGGGTTAAGCTGAACGCTTGAAGGTGTCGGTGCTACAAGTAGCACGCAGTACCTTACGGCGTGAAACCCTACGGCGTCCACCATTTGTATCCAAGAACATAATGTTCTTTGGAGTGGTCGAGCTAACCTTTGCGGAGAAAACTCTGCGTTGCTCGCCGTTCTTAACTAAGAGGGAAACAAATCGCCCCTTGAGATTGTCAACGACATTTTTCAGTTGTTTGTGTTTCATAATGATATATATGTTTTTTTTGTTAAATTAAGCTACGAGTTCGGCAGTCAAACCAACTTCCGTATCTAACACGCCATGAAGGGCTTGCGAACGAGCAGGAAGGGCATGAACTCCACCCTTGAGAACATGGGTGAATCCGTTATACAACGAGTTCATATTCCTCGCTTCAAATTCCTCATGTTCGGGCTTTTCCCATTGGTGGACAACATCGGCAATCTTCGCCTTGCTGATAGCACCATTTTGGAAAGACCGAATGATGAGGTCGTTGGCGTGAGCGTTGTCGAGTTCGTACTCCTTGTACGCCTCAATCCGCTTTTCATCACTTGCCCATGTCTCGGTCATCTGTCCAAGAGTACGAGCAATGACTTGCGACAAGTCAGCAAGGATGTTCTTCGTATGCCTACGAGCAAGCACAACCTCATTGGTGAAGATAAGGTTTGAGCAAACGAAAGGAGCATTGCCCATGCACAATCCAGCAGGAAAGCACTTGTCGTGCGAGTTGCGGAGTCCAAGAATTGTTCCTCGGTCAGCCGAATCTGCTCCTGTGTTGCTGATATGGAACAAGCCGAAATAGCGTTGTCCGTATCGGTGCAAGCTATGGTAGGTGTCTTGCACCTTCCAACCATTGTTTTCAATTTGTGTCTGCACCTTGTTGATAAGGAAGTCGTGACCAATTGGTCTCCACGATTCCGTAGGTTCGGGAGTGGTTACATTCCTTACATCAAGTAAGTCGCATCGTTTAGTTCCGCAAACGGAGAGGTCTATTCTGTTACTCATAATTTTTTATCTTCTGATTATTAATTTTATACTACTATTATCTCAAATTTTGGGGCAAATGTCAAGCCTTAATTTCGGGAAAGGTCAGAAAAATCACCTTTTCCTTGTTGCATATCCTCGTAGCACTTTGCCTTGTGAGCAACTAGCTTTAGGGTTATGCCAATGATGCTGATGAGGCTTTTGTCCTCATCTGAAAGTTGGTGTTGCATGGGACTGATGACTATATCCCAAAGAGCAGACATCGACTTCTCGGTAACATCTTCAGCGTTAGGCATTTCTCCATCAAAATCAAAGGGAAGGTTGTTATCTTTCTCAATTCTCATACCTTAATTATGACAGGTTTGGGTG
>Ga0114908_1000878_pt1 | contig 15853 bp, 24 predicted proteins | sample MalvireepMed_s17_FD_87292 | JGI IMG/M metagenome (GOLD analysis project Ga0114908, IMG submission 87292) | Marine viral communities from the Global Malaspina Expedition - Malaspina viral metaG DeepMed_s17 | ecosystem: Environmental > Aquatic > Marine > Oceanic | place: Mediterranean Sea... | reverse complement strand
TTAAGTATGTTGCGACAAATACGCAACGACGTTATCGCTCCGTTACAGAACCGCTTAACGTATCCAAGAAATGGTCTTGGTTACCAGATGCAACAATTAAAACAATGGAGCGTAAATAATGAAAATAAACCGTATGTTTCATTTTAGCATGGGACATACCTTGCACGACTATGTTGGAAAGTGCGCCAACCTTCACGGGCATAACTACCAGTTATCGGTCATTGTTGAATCCGATACCCTCAACGACCAGGGAATGGTGATGGATTTCGGCGATATGAAAGACATTGTGAAACCCATTATCGACAAACAGTACGATCATCGGTTTCTGGTGTATCAATGCGACCCCAGGGCAGACACACTGAAACTCCTTGACCCTACCGTGAAAATTGTGCAGTTCAACCCCACGGCCGAATGGCTCGTGTTGGACATTGAGGAGCGGTTACTGAAAGCAGGGCTACAACGGATCGCAGGATTACGGTTATGGGAGACGGAAGATTCATATGCGGAAATATAGCGTTCATAAAATATTCGGCCCAACCATACAAGGGGAAGGGGGCATGACGGGAGCCGTGTGTCACTTTATACGGCTTTCTGGGTGCAATATGTGGGACGGTAGAGCCGAAACCCGTGCAACCTCGCAATGTCCATTCTGCGACACAGATTTCCTGAGTCACACGTTGATGACGGCCGAACAGATCGTGGAAGAGTTGCAAGCATTAGGGTTGGTGTACTGGGTAACCATCTCAGGAGGCGAACCAGCGTTGCAAGTAGATCAGCCCCTGGTAGATGCGCTCCATGATGCGGGATATATGGTGGCAATTGAAACAAACGGAACAAAAGCCTTAAAAGCCAAATTGGATTATGTCACGGTTTCCCCAAAGTTACCGCCAGAACAGACGGTTTTAACAACGTGCCACTCGTTGAAATTAGTGTTTCCCCATCCTAACCCCTTGATAACTCCCGAAGCGTTTGATTATATATGTGCGGACACGCGGTATCTTCAACCACTGGACGCAGAGGAGCCAACGGCAACGAAAACCAATATCGAACGGGTATTGAAACAGTTATATAAGAACCCACAATGGCGCATGAGCCTTCAAACGCATAAGATGTTAGGAGTCGAATGATTGCGTACACCTGGGACGACGTGGATACCCTGGTATCTGGTATGAACCTCAAAGGAAAGAAGATTTGGGGCATACCGCGAGGAGGAGCCATCGTTGCGGGTATGGCACGGCTGTATGGAGCAATCGTGGTAGCAGACCCACGAGAAGCAGATGTCGCAATTGATGACATTATCGACAGCGGGATAACCGCACGTTCTGTCTACGAAACACATGGATTGAATACGGTTGCCCTAATCAACAAGGAACGCGACCGCATTGATTCATGGGTGCATTTTCCCTGGGAGGAATCAAGCGAACAGGATATCGCGAGTTCGGTGACCCGCATTATCGAATATCTTGGTGACAATCCACGCCGTAATGGACTTCTTGAAACTCCTCAACGCGTTGTAAAGTCATGGAATACGTTATTCTCTGGTTACCAGTACAACCCAAAAAACGATCTAAAATGGTTTGAAGACGATACCGACGAAATGGTAATTTGCCAGGGGATCAACTTCTTCTCAACGTGCGAACATCATATGCTTCCGTTTTTCGGAACCGTAGCGATCGGATATATCCCAAACGGGAAAGTTATCGGCGTTTCAAAATTAGCCCGATTGGTGATAGGATATTCCAGGCGCTTACAGATACAAGAACAACTGACGCGCCAAATAGGAGAAGCATTGACCCCGCACGTTCTAGGTGTTGGCGTTCACGTTGTGGGACAGCATCTGTGTATGATGAGTAGAGGAGTAGAACAACAAGCCAGCACCATGATTACCAATTATTTAACAGGGCGGTTCCGAGAATCCGATGCCGCCCGTGCAGAGTTTCTCACAGCAGTACAACAGAGGAGTTAACATGGCTGGAAACGGAGAAGCCAAAACATCTCCACGGCGTATCAGGTCGGTCGAACGTCAGAAACAGGCACTGGAATTGCGCCTTGCTGGTGCGTCATTTGAACAGATTGGACAGGCTTTGGACTACTCTTGTGCATCTTCTGCGTACCGTGCAGTTCAAGCCGTAATGGCTAGAGTGCCTGAACCAGCAGTGAAAGAATACCGCTTAGTCAACACATGGCGACTCAACAGGTTGCGGATTAACAACTGGCAAAACGCCCAGAGTGGCGATCCTAAAGCGATTGAGATTGAGTTGAAGATACAACAGGAAGAAGCCCGATTGCTCGGACTCTACGCACCAACCAAGACCGAATGGACTGGGGAGTCTGGTGGAGCGATACAGTTAAAGGTTGTCTATGACGACGACGTTAAGCCCAGCAACAACTTACAAGGTGACCCTGCGTAGACCGCACGATCAACAGCAAGCCTTCATTGACAGTGCGGCAAAGCGGATTATCGTCCGCGCTGGACGGCGTGGTGGTAAAACCGTCGGTATCGCTATTAGGGCTGTTAGGGCTTTTCTAGAGGGACAACGAGTCCTCTATGCCGCACCTACTCAGGATCAGGTCGATGCGTTTTGGTATGAGGTTAAACGAAGCCTCATTGAGCCAATAACCGCAGGGGTCTATTACAAGAACGAATCTCTGCACATTGTCGAAGTTCCAATGACGAAGCAGCGCATTAGGGCGAAAACGGCGTGGAACGCTGATACTTTACGGGGAGACTATGCAGACCTGTTGATTCTGGACGAGTATCAGTTGATGGATGAGCAGGTTTGGAACAGTGTTGGCGCACCAATGCTCTTTGATAACGACGGGACAGCGGTGTTTATCTATACTCCTCCCAGCCTACGAAGCCGTTCAGTTACGAAAGCCCGTGATCCGCTCCATGCGGCCAAGATGTTCAAGCATCATGTAGAAAGCGAACGTGAGAACCCGACAGGACGATTGGCCGCTTTTCACTTCTCCAGTTTTGAGAATCCATATATCAGCGAACGAGCCTTGAACAATATGTCGTTGGATATGTCCTCGCTTGCCATACGGCAAGAAATCATGGCAGAGGATGTTGATGAAATCCCTGGGGCATTGTGGACTCGTGAGAACCTTGATACTTACCGAGTGAATCGCCTACCAGACGACCTCGCCCGTGTGGTGATTGGTGTTGATCCACCAGGTGGAGCCACTGAATGCGGCATTGTAGTTGCGGCCAAGGCCAAGAACGGTGAATACTATGTGTTGGCAGACCACTCGCTTCAAGCCTCTCCTGAGCGGTGGGCAACAACGGTGATGGACTGCTATACGGACTACGACGCTGACGCTATTGTGAGTGAGGCAAACTTTGGCGGGGACATGGTGACTCACACGCTTCAGGTGATAGGCAAGCAAATGGGAGTGCTAGCCAACATCAGACCAGTGCGAGCCAGCCGAGGGAAGGCGGTACGTGCTGAACCGATTGCCGCATTGTATGAGCGTGGACTTGTCCATCACTACAATCCGTTTCCATTGCTGGAAGACGAGTTGTGCAGTTGGACATCAGGTGACCCGAAAAGCCCGAACCGATTGGATGCGTTAGTGTGGGCGTTAACCGACCTGTCTACGGTAGGAAGACCGAACGTGCGGTTCATTTAGGAAAAAGACTGGCTAGGCACAAAACCTAATGACGCTAATGACGCTAATGACGCTAAAATACCCGTCCTTGCACATGACACACATAAGGAAGAGATGATTAAAGCGAAAATCGCATTAACGACGATTGTGGAGGCTGGTGGTATTGGGATGCTTGGCTGGGGTTTATGGCAGGTGTACGCGCCTGTTGCGTGGATTGGTGGAGGGGTATTGCTGATCTTGGTTGCCCAGGGGATTATCAAACCAAAAGGAAGTGACGAATGACGATCTTGCAGAACGCACTGAACGGATTGACTGGGCTGACCAAAGCACCAAACCAAGAACGAATGCCAGTGATGCCCGCTGGAGCAATGCAGTCGTTTGGTTATGCTGGGGCTGGTGGCGGGATGAACAAGACACAGAACCTTGCCGCTATGGGAGGAACGGCGTGGCTGTTTTCAGTGATCGACCGAATCGCAACATCAACGGCAAGCATCGACTGGCACTTGTACCAGGTCGCACCAGACGGCAACCGCACAGAACTCTTCAATCATCCAGCGAAAGACTTGTGGAACAGCGTCAATCCGTACTATACCAATGACGATTTCATCGAAACGTTTATGCAACACTTTGAACTCTGCGGCGAAGCGTGGTGGGTGTTACTGCGGAATAGTTTTGGAGTCCCTGTGGAAATCTGGCCAGTACGTCCAGACAGGATGCGCCCGATCCCTTCCAGGGACGAATACATTGCTGGTTATATATATCAGATCGGGAGCGAACGAATACCACTGGAGCGGGACGATGTTATCTTTATCAGGCGGCCAAGCCCGACCGACCCATATCGTGGAATGGGCGTGGTGCAGTCAATCCTTATAGACATCGAAAGCGAGCGAATGGCGACCCAGTGGAACCGCAACTTCTTTGCTAACTCAGCGGAGCCTGGTGGGATCATTGAACTGGACGAGGAACTTGACGACGAATCCTTTGAGCGGTTCGCTAGCCGATGGAAGCAACAACATACGGGAGTAGCTAATGCCCACCGAGTAGCCATCATTGAGCGGGGTAAATGGGTTGATAGAAAATTCACTCAGCGGGATATGCAATTTGAGCAATTACGTCGACTGAATCGAGATACGATCCTTGGAGCGTTTGGGCTACACAAGCACATTCTCGGAGCGTCTGACGACGTGAACAGGGCCAACGCTGAAGCCGCTCACTTACAGTTCGCACAGTGGATTCTCGTCCCACGATTACGCCGCATACGGGCGGCACTAAACGAACGGTTGTTGCCGATCTTTGGGAATTTGGGAATGAACCTTGCATTCGACTTTGACGACCCAGTCCCATCGAACAGGGAACTCCATCTGGAGGAAGCGATCAGGGGATACGAAGGCGGTATCCTGACACGCAATGAAGCAAGGCATCGACTAGGTGAAAGCGAAACCCCAGACGGTGACGAGTTTGTACAGCCTCAGACCGCGCCGCCGTTCGCACTTTCAGTCAGCCCGACCGCGCGAAATAATGCACTCTCTCCTAGCCAAAACCAATCTGGCTCAACGTACATCAATGATGCCTATATACACACAGACAAAGAAACCGACCCAACCGAACTGTTACCCGATCCTGTTAGCAAAGAAGAACGGTCAATGGAGCGGGCGTGGACTCGGCGATTGAGGGCTGAAGCCATTTTAATCGGGGAATACTTTGAGCAGTTCTTTAAGTCTTACTACGGTGTAGCAATTACAAAGTTGGAACCAAGTGATGCGGGCGGTCTGCCTTTGAATTGGCCAGAAAAGTACGGCGCAGATGTAGCCACTGAGATCGAACACGCATGGTTAGCATCAGCATATAACGAGTTCCCAGGGTTTGATCCAAGTGGGGCGGTTGATCGGGCAAGAACATGGGCAAGGGAACACTCTGGTGAACTATTAAAGAACGCTGAACTGGCCACCAGAAAGCGAGTTGGGGAACTGGTAGCTACAACCATTGAAGAGGGGCAAAGTCTTACACAATTACAGAAAACGTTACGAGAAGATCATATGTTCAGCCGAGTACGGGCAGAAACTATTGCCAGAACCGAAACTGCTACCGCTCATGGTTTTGGAGCCAGAGATGCCGCTGGTGTACAGGGCAAGAATCAGAAACATTGGTTCAGCCAAGGCGCAAGTGAAGTGGCAGGGAATTGTATACTAGGCGACGAGGGGTATGTTTGCTTAGTAAACGAAAGCCGCAAGTGGATTGGAATTAATGAGGACTTCCAAAACGACTCGAAATACAATAGCGTCCCAGCCCATATCAATTGCCGATGCACGATCCGTTACCGCACCAAGGAATTACACGAAACAACAATTGAAACACCAGTCGAAACCAAGTGTCCCAAGTGTAACCGAATGCTCGGCAAGTATCTGAACGAGGGCGCAGAGATTAAGTGCGCCCGATGCAGTGAACTTGTGACAGTGACATCGCAGAATGTGACAAAGAATACTGTCACACAGGAGGCGTAAATAATGATTGGGAAAATTCGACCTCAAATCCTTGCGTCGATTCTCTGTGGAACGCTCTTCGGATTATTTGGTATTTATGTTGGGATGCGAATGGAAGCCGTCGAGATCGTCACCGCTGTAATCGGATCGGTGTTTGGGTTCCTCGCTGGGGTAGCGTATAAGATTCTGGAGAACGAATAGGAGGCGTGATGAAGCGGGTGCGGAGAATCTTCAATCGGCATAATGCTTGGACTGGTATCAAAGCATTAAGCCTATTCATTGGTGTCATTGCAGTCATCGGTGGGTTGCTCGGTATGGCGGCGACATTGTTTGGTATGTGGGTCTTTCAATTGGCGAATCTGGGAGGAGCCGCCATCAGGGAAATTGTGGAGCCGATAGCCGATACAGGAGAGATCGGGTTGGGAGTTTCTTTGGGTCTTATTACCCTCGGTGTAGCACTGTTACGCAAACCCTTGCTATGGGGGCTGAGACAGCCATTGCACGGCCTTCGATGGCTTGGACGTAGATTACCCTCCGCAGGGATGTTTGGCTCCCCTGTTAAGTTCTACCGTGGCATCGTGCGATTTCGTAATTGGTTTCTCGCCAAGGTCGAATATCTCCAAAGCGAAAGTCAAAAATGGAAAACGGCTTTCATGCTTTTGAAAAGCCCATACAGCCTCTTGCGCGCCTTTGGCCTGAGTCCTCAGCTCGCGATGACTTTGCTGTTTGCAGGTTCGGCGGTTGGTGGTGGTGTCGTTGTAAATGAAATCACGGAAGGTCGGTCGTTCAGCCGTGGCGATGCTGGCGTATACCTTGCTCCTGGTGATGCTCCGATCAGTTATGTCACAGACCCTGAAGAAGAAGGATACAACACTCTTAGAATTGATCTTGGTTCAACTCCAGTGAGAGCCATAACCATTGAGAACGTGAGCGTTGGGACAGTCTTTACTGGTTCAGCCCTGCCGTCAGGCGTACAGAACGCTGTTGAGGTAGGTGGGACTGCATCGGCAAGTACTAGGCTTGAGGTAGGGCATTTGATATTTGAGAAGTCACGCTGTAAGAAATTAGAATTGTCAGATTTACAAATTCACACATTGATAGTACGTGGCAATGCCAGTGATGGACAGTCGATTGCTCCTTCTCCAGGCACGTCCAGGATGCGAGCAATAGGTGGAGGCCATCACCAGGCATCAGACATGACGCATTCGGGTGGAACCTTTGACCGCATCTGGATTAGCGCACCCACGTCAAATGTGAACGGCAAGGTTGATAAACTGACGCTCTCCAATTTGTATACCAAGGGCGGCCCATGCGTCCTGACGAGAATGAATATTGGAACCATGGAAATTTTGCTAAACGAAATCGGGGTCGGAGATGGTTTCGCAACGAAAGAGTTCACGATAGCAACAAACGTCACAGCGGCCAACCTGACAGTAGAGGACAACGTCGAGGTCACAATCGCAGAACCAGCGACTCAGTAATCAATGCTGTCAAGTCCCTACGGGCGTATTTGGGGGGTGATTCGGGGGTATTTGGGGGAAGGTGTTGCGAATGTGGTTTAACATTCGGCTAGCAATTGCGTTGTGGTTATATAAGGTGACGGCTCCACTCTGGGAAACTAAGCAACAACGGAAGTGGAGATTAACAGAACGAAGGAGGCGGGATGTATAAGTTAGTGATGCGATTCCTACCAGCGGACAAGCGGGCTTTGCTGGAACTAGCTTTGGCAATGACAATGTCGTTGGATTCGGCTGAGAAACGAATGTCGGTTGCCATGTATGTCAAAGAGGCTTTGGCTGATGGCAAAATCACCGTCGGTGAGTGGAGCAAGATTGGGAGCAAGTTGGGGATTCTCAGCGGGCGATTTAAGCCACCAAAATAATCACAAAGGGATTTAATCTACGGCTTGATGTTGTATCATCGTGCTATGAACAAATTAGCCGCATCTGTGACCATTGACAACGATGTTGCATGGTGCGATCATTGACCACTAGATTCCTCGGCAGAATGCCATGAGCATCAGTCCGAACAATTCGCGAGGCTCATTGAAGCCCGACATTTTACAGGTGAACCGAGCCTGTTGAGTCGGGCTTTGTTTATTTGGTAAACGAGGAGCAAGCACGATGGTGATGAAGTTCAAGTTAGTACGACCCAGCGAGTACAAGGTTCTTGATGAGGAAGCTGGACGGATTGAAGTGGTGGTGTCGGATGAATCAGTTGATCGTGACGGTGATGTAATCCGTCAATCTCATTGGGATTTCGAGGACTTTATGAAGCATCCAGTTCTGGTAGCTTCCCATGATTACCGCCGCTTATCTGCTCAGATCGGTGAATGGGAAGATGTTGAAGTGCGTGGCCAGAGAACCTACGGAAAGCCGAAGTATTACGTGGGAGCGGGAAACCCCGAAGCCGACTGGGGTTTCGCTTTAGCTATGCGTGGCAAGGCGGCTTACTCAGTGGGGTTCATTCCAGACATGGAGAAGGCCAAGCCTATGAAGCCAAAGAATGCATCAGGGAACTTTGAATTCCTTGGGCAGAGGTTGTTGGAAATCTCCCAGGTTGTTGTTCCTGCCAACCCGAACGCTTTGCAATTGATGCAACGGTCAAAGGGTCTCCATCCAGAGATTGACGACATTGTTGACGAATTGTTGGAAGAAACGGATACCAAAACCTTGGAACAACCAGTTCAGTCAGTTGCTACGATTGAGCAATTGGCTCAAACCTTGTCGGAGATACTCCAGGCCACCACCGGGATTGAAGCCCGATTGGTGACGCTGGAATACTTAATCACGGTAACCAAAACTGAGGAGCCGACAGTGGTTGAACAACCGCCAGTTGGTGAACTTGGCAAGGGATACAGAAACGGCGCACGAGACGCTATAAAGGAGATGTTAAGCAATGCCATACGTTAATAGTCCAGACCAATTAGAAGAAGCATTACTGGATGAGAAGGTTAGAGAAAAACTTCTTAGTGACCCTGAGACGTTCCGAGAATTCACGCAGAACTACGTCAAGGCCGCTATGGAAAATGACCCAGAGATACATGAACAAGTAGAAACTCAGCAAAAGGCAGTCATCGAGAAATGGATGGGCGAGCAGGGAATCGATCTTGATGAATGGAAGAAGGCCGTCAAACGGCTTCCGATGGGCGATTCCGACGACGATATATATAAGGACTTAAACCTGTCCGCTCACGAGCGTCGGCAGATCGCCGCAACAGGACAGGGAGCAGGGGTTGATGTTGGTAAGTTTGACGACTTTGTCGACTTTGCCAAAGCCATCAGCCCGCACGTTACCCATAAGGCATTTGATGCTAGGCTAAAAGTTTTGGGAGAAGGAATTGGCGATCAAGGTGGCTTCTTAGTCCCAGAAGAATTCAGGGCAGAACTTTTGCGGAACACGCTTGAAGCCTCGGTGATTCGACCCAGGGCAAGAGTCATTCCGATGGCTGGTCTTACCCTCCGAATTCCAAGCATCAGGGACACGACCCATGCAAGCACCGTCTACGGTGGTGTAAGTGGATACTGGATTCCTGAGAGTGGAACCATTACCCAGAGCGAACCATCGTTTGCTCAGGTCACGCTTACATCCAAAAAGTTAATCGGTGGTACACGAATCAGCAACGAACTTTTACGGGATAGCGCGATCGCGTTGGAGCCGTTGATTGGTGGTCTTTTCAGTGAAGCGATTTCTTACTTTGAGGATGATGCGTTCATAAATGGAATCGGTGGAGGACAGCCGCTCGGTATCCTCAATGCGGACGCTTTGGTGTCGGTCGCGAAGGAAACAGGACAAGCGGCCACAACTTTAACAGTAGAAAATGTTGTTAAAATGTACAGTCGAATGATGCCACGATCCATCGCGAACTCAGTGTGGATTATGCATCCAGACGTACAGCCTCAGTTATTCACCATGAGTTTGAGCGTTGGCACTGGTGGCGCACCGATGTATTTCCCAGCGGGTGGACTTGGCGGTTCACCAGTTCCGACATTGATGGGAAGGCCAGTTGTTCTGAGTGAGAAGGCACAAACCCTTGGGACGGCGGGGGACATTTACTTAGTTGACCTTAGCTACTATCTGATCGGGGACAGGCAGAGCTTGGAGATAGCTTCCAGCCCCCATGTCCGATTCAACACTGATGAAACAGACCTACGGTTTATCCAGCGGGTTGATGGACGACCGTGGATTGATTCTGCACTAACGCCACGAAACGGAAGCAATACGCTTTCTCCGTTTGTTGCATTAGCCGCCAGAGCGTAACCCTAGTGGTGCTTGCTACAAGATTGAGTAGCTTGTCACGATCAATAGGAGGAATACAATGGCAAACCGATTAACAGAAAATGCAGTGTTTGACTATACGAGTCCGTCTGGAACTGATGTTGGCGGGACGACGGTTAGCACTGCATATCGATCTGTAAAGAACTTCAATAGAGTGTGTACGCTGGTAGAGTTGGGAACCTGGAATGCCAGCGACGACCTCGATCATGCCAGGCAAGAAGCCGCCCAGGACACGAGTGGAACAGGTGTAGCGGAATTTACCACCGATGCCAGTGGTGGAAATTATGATACCGATTCTCCGATCGATAGTGACGGTGACCAATTGATCATCGAAACTCGTTGCGAACAACTCGACGTGGAAGGCGGTGACGTAACGATCAGGTCAACAGTCGGGGAAGATGGAAACAGTGGAACCGACGACGTGATCGCCATCCAAATTGCATATGATGGCGCACAGGGCAAAAAGGAAGTACAGGGTGACGCATCAGCCTCTATCGTCTATGTAACGAAGAGTTAGTCGCTCATAGCGTTCTAGACAGGAGAGTCGGGATGGTGCAATTTGAGACAAGAGTCGTAAAAGCGAATAAGCGGGAAGTGCCGAATCAGTTACCGATTCTGGCATGGATGGATCGGGTTGAGGCATACGTTGCCCAGCCTGACATCCTCGCTGAGTTGCCTTGGTACGATCCTGTGATCGAATACCTCAGACCCGACGAGATGCTGAAGCTAAAAGCAAAAGCCCTCGTATGGGCTGAAGAAACAGGGGTATTACCGAAAGATATCTCGGTCTGGTGGGAGGTTCGCATGGGCAGACGTCGCGGTGACGTCCCTCCCATGGCCGAGATTGCAGTTAGCACCATTGACGACAAAGGTGTTCTGCACTGTGGATACTGCAAGGCGAGATGGAGCGCGAACTTTGACGGTTCGCCGCATCCATTCCGCTGTAAATTATGTGACCGAATTTTCGTAATTGAGGAGGAGTTACAGAATGGCTACCTTACGAACAAGTGAGATCAATATCGGTGGAGCAAGTAACATTGCGGCGCATTGCCCGAATTGTTCAAAGATGTATGCCACAACGGACGACCAGGGGCGACAGGCAGGAATGCCAGCCTTGTGTCAACGATGTGGATGCCCGATGGACAATGAGAAGCAAGCCAATGAATGGATGGACAAACAGGCTGAACTCGGCCACGATCCAAGCCTTGCGGCTATCGGGGCAAGGACGAGAGGAATGACGCAACCACCAGCACACACGGCAACCCAAATGGAACTAAACAAATAGCTTGCAGAATCCGAGGCGAAAGCCTCCAGAAGAAGGAGCAAAATGGCGAATGTAATTGGTAGAAGATTTGGTGGAAACCTGGTGTACGTTGACGCTGGGGCGCATCTCATGCGAGTCGTGGATGCAATCGGCCCAGACGTTATTAAATTTGAGTTCAATCCTTGGACGATGGGAGTCCAGGCCGAAGGCGGTACGGGAACCGATAGCCACGCGTTCACAACAACCGTGGTGGAAGCTGGGTCTGGTACGTCGGAGATGGCCGCGTCAAATACGTCTGGCATTCTTGCTCGGCTGATTTGTGCGGCAAACGAGAATGATGGAATTTCAATTCAAGCCATCGGTGAGAACTTTGAGTTCACCAGCAACCAGTCCCTCGTATATTACGGGATTGAGTTTGCTATTGATGATGTCGATCAGACCGATGTTCTTGGAGGGCTTTGTATTACGGATACGGCCTTGCTCGGTGGCATGACTGATGGAGTTTACTTTGAATCCGTAGATGGAGCCGCAACCGTATCGACGGTAACCGAGAAAGACAGTACCGAAACCCAGAACGACTCAGTTGGAACGCTGGTAGATGCGACGATGCACATGGCTGAGTTCTTCTTTGATGGATCGTCGGTGTATTTCTTCTTTGACGGTTCCCAGGCTTCAAATATCCACACGGCGAACATCCCAGACGACGAAGCGTTGACAATTTCATTAGAGTTTCTTACAGGAGAAGCGGTGGCTAATAATTTAGACATCCGACGCTGGAGCGCATACCAAATTGGACGAACATAAATGAATAGCATCGTGCGGTTCGCCAGACCAGTCATCAAGCGAGAAGTGCCGCCTGATATTCAGAAACGAATCAGGCATCGCGCTTTGGACTTCAAGGTTTGTGTGTTAACCGAATGGGGCGAATCGCACGTCGTGCTTCTATTTGAAGATTTAGCGTCGGCATATCACATTCGTTCAGTTGAAGAATTGGACAGGATTATCGACGCACTATTGACGATAAAAGAAGATGTGAAATCGGGAACAGGGAGGCTGAAAAGTGTTTAACGAAGACGAAGAAGTCACAATCCAGGAAGAACAGGTTGTTGAGGGTAACGGGGACGAGGAGGAAGTGGATGCCGAAAATCCTGACAGCGATGAAGCTACCGATAACGATTCCGATGAGGATGTTACGGTTTGTGATTCGTGTGGTGAAACAATAGCTGATGACGAACTCGCAGATCATGTGCGATCCCACAAGAAGAACGGCAAGGCCAAAGCTACCTCGGCAGTCAAAGCTACTGTTGACCCTGCTCGCCCGAATCGTGTGGTACTGGATCGATGGCCAACCGAAGAAGAGAAGAAAGCCGCGAGAGGTGAATAATGGCTGGCACAGTAAGCGAATCATTAACTTGTAACATAAGCCCAGTCAAGGTCGTCACGTTTACCTGTACGGCTGATGCGTCAGACGGTTCATTCCCAGCCACGACAATCAGTGCCAATATAAAAGGGCGGTTGTTGCAGATCGCTACCAATCCAGATGGAACTACGGCCCCCCAGGACAACTATGATATTACGATCACTGATGCAGATGCTATCGACGTGTTGCAGGGCGTTGGCGCGAATAGAGATACCGCGAACTCAGAAGTCGCCGCAATTGTGTATGCAACATCTTTGAATCCTGTTATTGCTGAGACTGACACGCTGACGTTAAACGTCACTGGGAACAACGTCAATTCAGCGGTTACAGTTATCAAGCTCTACTGGACTGAGGGGGTCTGATGCCCTGGGAACAATTGGCGGCCATGTACCAACAGAATCGGGAAGCGCAACGACAAGTCCAAGCGACTGCGCCACACGCTTGCCCGATAGATGGAGAACCTTTAGACATACGAGCAGACGGACAGCGAAACTGCCCAATGGGGAATTACCGATGGCCACTAGATGTCGCATCTAACGGCTAATAAATAGTGACTGCCTCCTCCTTCACATAAGCGGTGGGCGGTGTGCTTCCCCTGGCAAGCCGCTCACCGTCCCACAATAGAATAAAGAGCCAGGATGCTCTCGAAAGCAGGAGTTGATATGGCGAATTGGTATTGCAGTCGTGAGGCTGTGAAGCGTGCTGTTGGCGTTCAAGGGTCAGATCATGACCTGATGGTTGACCGAATCATTGAAGGTGTAAGTCGGCAGATTGACCGAGCAACACGCCGATTCTTTATTCCCAAGACTGAGACTCGTTTGTTCCGTTGGCCACAGGAGCAGTCCACAAGAGCCGATTATCTCTGGCTTGACCAGGATTTGTTAGCTGTTACCACGCTGAAAAGCGAAGCGCAAAACTCCTCTCCAACGACGATCTCCTCCAGCGATTATTTCTTAGAACCCAATAATGCACTCCCGTATAACAGAATCGAAATTGACGCTTCAAGCACGGCATCGTTCCAGGCTGGCGATACACCACAACGTTCTATTTCAGTGCTTGGCCGATGGGGATTCAGTGAAGATACCAAATCCGTTGGAACGGTTATCAGCGGTCTTTCTTCAGATGCAACGGCGACGTCAATGGTTTGCTCTGATGCTGAACTGGTAGATGTTGGCGGCACGTTGCTGATCGAAAGCGAACAAGTGTTTATCAGCGACCGTTCTTTTGCGGCACTGGATTCCATACTTACGGACGGTGCTTTAACAGCGAATCAGGCCGAGTCTGTTACCGTAGATGGATCACATGGAATTGCTGTACGGGAAACCATCAGGGTGGAATCTGAAGAGATGTTTGTCACTGGTATCTCAGGGAATGTCCTGGCCGTTATTCGGGCATACAACGGCACAACCCTCTCGGCACATAATACCAATACAGCCGTTCACATTAACCGCACATTAACGATTGAACGCGGTATCAACGGAACAACTGCCGCGACCCATGCCAACTCCACAACCATGAGCGTTTATGAACCGCCGTTTGAGGTGGTCAATTATGCAATAGCAGAATCGGTTGCCCGATACCAACAGGAACGATCTGGTTGGGGACGAGTGATTGGTGCAGGGGAAACTCAGCAAGCCTATACACCGACGGCTCTGACACGAGAAGGGGATAGTTTTCTTGCACGGTATCGCCGAACACGTATGGCGGTGATCTAATGGCTGGATTGAGTGTAAAAGTAACGGCTACAGGGCCGATGTTCAATGGAAAAGCCAAGCCAATGACTATAAAAGCAGTCAGTAATGGGATTAAGCAATTGATGGAGTCAGGCGAGGAACGATTGGACAAGAAATTCAGACCGCAACCCGCTGGCGTGTTCCTGAGTGTATCTGAAGCTGGTCGCAATGTAAGCAAAGGGAATTACCGACGGAACATTTATGCCAAGCACCGAACTTTGAGTGCGGTTATCAATGATTCTGGAGTTGTGTATGGGTCATGGCTGGAATCAGGGCGTTCAGGCACGAGGTTCCGAGGATACGGACAATTTCGGGCAACTGCGACTGATTTGCAACGAGTAAGTAAACAAGTATTCCAAAAGCATTTGAAGAAACTTGCAAACAGGATGAACACGTAATGGCATTCGATACCAGTTCAACGATGGACGCAGTGGCAAGCCATATGGCCAGGAGCGGGTACTTCCCTGGTGGAGTCCAGGTTGGGGAATTCACTTCACCGCCTGATGCCACAGGAACCCGATTGGCTGGAGCCATCTGGATGATGAACTCGTCCATTGTGTTGTTGTTTGCTGATGGCGGTACTAGGGAAGTGCATACGTTAATGCTACGGGTGTATTCAGATTTCAAAGACCCAACAAGCACAGGGGAGAAACGGCTTGCTTTATCGGTGAACCAGATCGCCTCAAACATTCTCAGCGATTCTGATTTAGGTGCGACGATTATGTCTGTAGATGCCGCTGGGCAGTATGGGACAGGAATGAGCATGGACTGGGGTCAATTGACAATCAGCGACCGAATGTACCGAGTAGTTGATATTACATTACCGTTTATTGTGGACGACGCATCGACGGCGACAGCATAGGAGGAAACATGGCAGAGAAAAAGAAATACGTTGTTGGGAATCCTCATAATCTGCCAGATGGTGTCCCGATGATTTCGTGGCAAGATTATACGTGGTATGAAGGCGACGAATTTCAGGCTCCAGACGGCTTGAAGTTTCAACGGCTGATCGATCAAGGATATTTACTCGATCCCATGATAAGGTCGGAATAGGACACACTAGGGG
>Ga0114908_1000877_pt1 | contig 15866 bp, 15 predicted proteins | sample MalvireepMed_s17_FD_87292 | JGI IMG/M metagenome (GOLD analysis project Ga0114908, IMG submission 87292) | Marine viral communities from the Global Malaspina Expedition - Malaspina viral metaG DeepMed_s17 | ecosystem: Environmental > Aquatic > Marine > Oceanic | place: Mediterranean Sea... | reverse complement strand
ATCTAAAGCAAGGCGGAGAAATGCAAAACTGGTTGAAAGATAATTTCGGCTGGTGGCGTAATCACTTTCGATGGTCTCCCGGATATCAAAAGAAAGATCCTAAATTAGGATTTCCTTTAGTAATTTATGATATGAGGTAATAATGAAAGAAAAAGACCCCAACTACGCTGTTAAAATAGAACAAGCAATTGCCAAGAAATATGGCAAAGAAGCCGTCGTAAATCCAAAATCTCAATGGGATGATGAAAAAGAAAAAAAATACCTTGACGAATTGAAAGAAGTATATTATAATAATACCAATGAAGAAGATTATGACAAAGAAGAGATCAATGGCGTTTTTATACCCAAGAAACTACTTAAAGAAGAGCATAATCGTTCATGCCCAACTTGTAATACTTATTCTTTCAAATCCAAAGATGATGTCTACATGACAAAGTTCGACTGTTGTTTCGGGTGTTATATACAATATATTGAGGGAAGAGAGGAACGATGGAAAAAAGGTTGGAGACCAAATAAATGCGATTAACCAAAGGACAACTAAAACAGATTATTCAAGAAGAACTAGGGAACGTTTTAACCGAATTTGAAAGTAATTTAAGAACTAACGAACCGCCGCCTGTGGCTAGTGAACTTCCGGGTCCCCTGGGTGTCGCTTCAAATCTTACACGTGGAATGTGGTGGACGATCAAGGCACATCTTGATGAATTCCTTCCTGACGATACAGAGGGAAAAGCAGAAATGATGGCGGCCGCTACGGAACAAGCAGAGCAGGAAGAAGCTGGCGAACCTTCCGGATATCCCGAAAACCCAAATAATCCGTCCCGCATGGCTGAAGCAAAAAAGGAAAAAAACACATGAGTTCAAACACACTAGAAATTATTCAAGGCCTTGCCCAAGCGGCCGCAAATGCTTGGGACGGTGGTCATGACGAACGCTTTACCCTTGATGGGCAAGTGCGAAAAGTCGGTCTGAAGCGAGAAGAAGGTTGCCCCATCATGGATCAACGAGTTAATGACGGCTTCGGTGTTAAATTCTACGGAGATGGAATGTGTATTAACTATCAAAGCGACACGCGCCTCAAAGATGTTCAAGATCCAAAATACGAACAAGAAATAGAGCGGATGCTTAATGAAGTTAAAAAGTTTCTGCAAAAAGAATACAAAGCAATAACAGGAAAAAGCATAACACTTACAAAGAAAGGTGAACCAAATATACTAGTACAATCCACCTCACGCGTTCGTACTTTTGTACAGGCTTATCAACATTATAAAATTTCCAAAGTTGATTCTGAACCATATCTTGAGCCCTCTGTTGACATGACTCGTGATGTTACACGAAAGTTTTTAGCGCAACATTCAAAAAAGAAAGCCCCAAACGATAAACGCAAGAAGGGTTAATGTCTTTTAAACTCTCCAAACAAGAAATTGTAAAAGAGATTGTGAAATGCGGCAAGGATCCACAATTCTTTATCGATAACTATTGCCGAATCTCACATCCCCTCCGAGGGCTGATCCCATTTAAAACCTATGATTATCAAAAAGACCTGCTCAAGGACTTCAACGATTATCGATTCAATATTATACTAAAGGCCAGACAACTTGGTATCTCCACAATTTCAGCGGGATACATTGTCTGGTTTATGCTTTTTCATCGAGACAAAAACATTCTTGTTATCGCAACCAAGTTTGGAACTGCTGCCAATCTTGTAAGAAAAGTAAAACAAATCATGAAACATCTACCGCAGTGGATTCAGATTTCAAAGATTATCACAGACAACAAAACTTCATTTGAATTGTCAAACGGATCCCAAATCAAAGCTGGAACCACTTCTGGTGATGCAGGTCGATCCGAGGCATTATCACTGCTCGTTATAGACGAGGCAGCACACGTAGAAGGCCTCGCAGAGTTGTGGACGGGTCTTTACCCTACTTTATCAACAGGAGGTCGCTGCATAGCTTTGTCGACCCCTAAGGGGGTGGGTAATTGGTTCCACAAGACATATGTTGACGCAGAGTCAGGTGAGAACGATTTCCATCCTATTGTTTTGTCATGGGAATGTCATCCTGAAAGGGACGATGACTGGTTTTTTAAAGAAACTAAAAATATGTCACGTAGACAAATTGCTCAAGAATTGGAATGCAATTTTAATACTTCTGGCGAAACTGTTATCCACCCGGATGATATGCAATGGTTATTTGAAAATATAAAGCAACCATTGTACAAAACCGGCTATGATAGAAACTTTTGGATTTGGGAAAAATACCAAGATGGGTCGCCATATGTGCTAGTAGCAGATGTGGCAAGAGGCGATGGCACAGATTATTCTGTTTTTCATGTTTTAAAGCTGGACACCATGACAGTCGTAGCAGAATACCAAGGAAAACCAAACTTAGATTTATATTCTCATATCCTCTATGATGCTGGGAAAGAATATGGAGACTGTCTTTTGGTTGTTGAAAATAACGGAATTGGCATTTCTATTTTAGAAAAATTAATAACTCTAGAATATCCAAAATTATATTATTCCATTAAATCAACACACGAATATGTAGAAGCGCACATTGCCGAAGGTAATGATAGATCTATACCTGGTTTTACAACTTCCACTAAAACCCGACCGTTAATCGTAGCAAAGTTGGAGGAGTATGTTAGGAACAAACTAATTACTTTACACTCTAATCGTTTATTTCACGAAATGAAAACATTTATATGGTACAATGGGAAACCACAAGCAATGCGTTCTTATAATGATGATCTAGTTATGGCACTTGCTATTACTTGTTGGGTTCGAGATACTGCTCTCGAAGAAAACCATAGAGATATGGAATATAAAAAAGCAATGCTCGGTGGTATAATGAAATCAACTACAACAATGAATATGCAAATAAAAGGTCAAGATGGATATGTTCAAAATTTCGAGGAAAAGCACGAAGAAGAAATAAAAAAAGCAAAAGAATTCTTTTGGATTTATAAGGGATAAAAAATGGCACGTAATGATAGAAACCCAAACAACAATCAAAATAGTCTGTTCAAAGCTTTAACAAGACTTTTCTCAGGACCACTTACACAAAGAAGAACTCAGTCTGGTAGACAATTGAGACGGCGGCATTTGGATATATATGCGAAAAGGTTCCGCTCGGCTTCAGGGCAACAATTTAAAAAGACTGAATACAACCCGATGAACATAACCACTCTTAATATGATTTCAAACAGAAATCGTTCAGAGCGTTATGTTGACTTTGATCAAATGGAATATACACCCGAGATCGCTTCGTCACTCGATATTTATGCTGACGAAATGACAACGCATTCGGGAATCACACCCATGCTAAATATTAAATGTCCTAATGATGAAATTAAATACATCCTCCATTCATTATATTATAATATAATGAATATAGAACACAATTTGTTTGGTTGGGCTAGGACAATGTGTAAATATGGTGACTTGTTTTTGTATTTAGATATTGATGAGGGATTAGGAATAAGGAATTGTATAGGTTTGCCACCCAACGAGCTTGAAAGACTCGAGGGAGAAGACCCAACCAATCCCAATTATGTTCAGTATCAATGGAACAACGGCGGCTTAACACTTGAGAACTGGCAAATAGCGCACTTTAGAGTACTAGGACACGACAAACATGCTCCTTATGGAACCAGTGCTTTGGAACCAGCAAGGCGCATCTGGAGACAACTTACTCTTCTGGAAGATGCTATGATGGCATATCGTATTGTTAGATCATCAGAGCGTAGGATTTTTAAAATTGATGTAGGGGGAATCGCCCCGCAAGATGTAGAACAATATATGCAAAAGGTTATGACTCAACTTAAAAGACACCAAATAGTGGCGCCTGAAACAGGTCGAGTTGACTTACGATATAACCCCCTTTCTATTGAAGAAGATTATTTTATTCCAATTCGCGGAGGTCAGTCCTCTACTGATATTAGTAATCTTGCAGGCGGTACTTTCACAGCACAAATTGAAGATGTAAAATATCTTAGAGACAAACTGTTCTCTGCTCTTAAAGTCCCGCAATCATATCTGACGATGGGCGAGGGTGCAACGGAAGATAAAACAACTTTGGCTCAAAAAGACATTCGATTTGCAAGAACCATCCAGAGATTACAACGAGTTGTTGTAACGGAACTGGAAAAGATTGGCATTATTCATTTATATACGATGGGTTATCGTGACGATGATCTATTGGCTTTCAAATTGTCCCTTAACAACCCAAGTAAAATTGCTGAAATGCAAGAGCTTGAACATTGGAGTCAAAAATTTGATGTTGCTGGTGCTGCAACTGAAGGTTACTTCTCCAGGCGATGGGTCTCCGAAAACTTACTCGGCCTTTCTGAGGACGAATTTATTCGGATGCAAAGAGAGATGTATTCTGATAAGAAGTTCTTAGCCAACCTTGAAGCGGCGGCACAACCAGCAGAAGAAGGTGGTGGTGATCTAGGCGGTGACCTTGGAGGTGACCTTGGAGGTGACCTTGGAGGTGACCTTGGAGGTGAAGAAGGTGGCGACCTTGGAGGAGACCTCGAAGGCGGAGAAGAAGAAGCCGGAGAAGAAGAAGAGGTACTTTTAGCAGAGCCGCCCGGGAAGCGTGACGATGACGCACGATCAAAGAAGAGAGGCCCGTACAAAAGACACCAACATACGTATAAAAAAGGTGGCTTAAGAAAACAAATGATTAACCAAGCCACTGGTGAAATCGGAACAAGACGTAAAACGTGGCCCGGGAAAGTTGGATTTGGCGGACTAGACTCTTTAACTCGAGGTGTCACGGAAGCAAAAAATTTCGACATTTTAGAGGAAGACAAACTATTTACTACTGATTTTGAAATTAAAAATCTTATAGAATCTTTAAATAAGGATAAAGAAAATGAAAATAACTAAAGAACAACTTAAACAAATTATTAAAGAAGAACTATCAGCGGTGCTGAATGAGGATCATCCTGCCTGTAAAGGGTCTTGCTCGTAAATTTAAAAGCTTTTTCGGTTTCGAAGAATAACATAAGGAAACAAGCATGAAACATAATAAGAAAAGAAATACCGCTTTTCTTTACGAGTGTCTGATAAAAGAATTAACAAGAGCAGTCGTTCGAGAAGATAAAAAAAGACAAAGAATTACAAAGAAAATTTTAAAAGAATTTTTTCATAAAAATAGTATTCTTCGCGAAGAACTTACATTATATAACTCTCTACTGGAATGTAAAAAACTTGAACCAAACTTCTCTCGCAAACTTCTCGAGGAAACGAAGAAAGATTTCCTAGGAATTGATCGTAAGAAAATATTTAATGCTCAAACAAGCTTAATAGATATTATCAATAAACAACTAGGGCATGGTGTTTTTTCAAACTTTGTTCCAAATTACAAAGATATTGCTTCTTTTGGTCTTTATTTCCAAAACAATAAACTTGCAGCAAAAAAAAGAATCATGCTCGAGAACAATTTGGTTAAACTTCTTGGAAGAAAAGAAAACACACTCACCGAAATGAAACATTTGGATAATCTTGAATACAAAACTTTTGTAAAGAAATTTAATAATGCTTATGAAAGAACCCTTCTAAAAGAACAGAAGGAACTTCTTACAAATTATATTGTATCGTTTTCGGATAATGGGCTCGGATTAAAAAGTTTTTTAAATGAAGAGATTGGGCGCCTCAAGAACGCCGTGCAGCAGCGAATCGTAGAAGGGGCGGCAGACCCTAATAACGAAAATTTTAAAAAAGTTAAGGTAAAGCTGGACAAGTACGCACAAACTCCAATAAATCAGCAAATGATTGAAGAAATTTTTTATATTCAAGATTTAATTGCGGAGGTAACCAAGAATGACAGTAAAGATTAACATCACCGATGAAGAAACTGCCCCGGTTCCTGAAGAGCAAACTATTAAAATTGAAATTGTTGAAAAAGACAAAATAGAATTTTCCTTAAAACTTCGTAATGCCCTCAACGGCGATTTGATGATTCTGGATCACAAAGATATAGATATTGTAGTCCAGCCAACTTCTAAAAAGATTATTACTTTTGCCAAAGAAATGGTGTCGGATGCAGTTTACGGTGCCGAATCTAGGCTTTTAGAATATTTGAGAGGGCAAGGAGTTATTAATCATGATTCTATTCAAGGTGGAAACATTTATGGTTCTCTAGAAGGACAAATTATGGATTCCAAATCTCATGATCCAATTAAAGTAACGTTACTTAAAATCTCTGAATGGATGGAGACCGAGCAACCTTATATTGCTGGTACTACTGCTTATGACGATCTTCAAGACGATGCTCTTCTGGACCCAGATAACGAATATTCAACAGAATTGGGCGAAGTTCCTGCAGCTGTTAACAAAGGGTCGATTCAGCAACATAATCTTTTCGCACCTTATCTTTATGGCCGGTACACGTATTAATGAAGTTGATCATGGAAAATTTTAGGGAATTCATGAATGAAGTGGACGGCGACGGTCCACTTGGCAAGTATGTTTTCCCGGATGAAAAACTGAAGCCATCCTCTGCTGCCGCAACAGAAGAATATACAGATCTCGAGAAGCATTTGGAAGATCTTTTAGAAAAACATTACGAGTCAGGAACGACATCTTTGCCTAGAAACGCCACAGAAGTTATCTTAGATATGATCAAGAACCAAAATTATCCGAAAATCTTTCAGCTACGCAAGAGTGGTAAAATGTATCGCGGCTTGGGAATGGATAAAGAGATTTTCGAAAAACTGTTTGGGGAAATACCAACCAAAAAAAAATGGTATCAGGCTCCAGTCGATTGGTGGCATGATCGCTCTAAAAAGTCTGGGGTAAATTTTCCATTCAGTCCAAAGACAAAACCAGACTATTCCCCGGGAAGAGATAGTCACGCAGGCTCTTGGGCTTCCTCTTGGGCTTGGGATCTCAAGCCAGCACAGAGATTCATGGGAGGTCTTCCATGGGAAGAAAAAGTTGCTGTCATTTTAGTAGCAGACGCTAGCGAAAATGTTTTCATTGATTCAGAGCCGTTATATAAAAATTTTGATTTTGCACGAGGCTTTCAAGAAGAAAAAGAGGCTATAGGAGTCGGGGACATAAAACTTACTGATATTTATATTTATTATAATCCTCGTAAAACCCAAGGTTTAAAAGAAAACAAAGAACCAATTCCTCTGCCGGACGTTGGAGACATTGCCCTTCTCCATTCCCCCGAAGAAGATAACCATGAATTGATTTTATATACTATGACAGCGCGTGGCCCGTTTCCTTTTGCTGCTTGTGGTCTTGATAGACTCAGCGAAGTTACAAAAGAACAGCAATGCATCCCTGAAACTTGGCACATGTCTTGGATTTATACACATAAGCTCTTTAGAGGTTCCGGGTGGAGTAAAATCCTATATGGTATTTCCTTCAACCTGATTAATAAACAAGGTGCCGGTCTGACATCGGATCACTGGTCATCGACATCTGATGAAGCCAAAGATCGTGTTTGGAACAAAATGATTTCTAGAAAACAACTAATTCCAAGAAAAACTCCTGGAACTCCACCAACAGGTGGACACTCTGAATTTGATTATGGCGACCCAGGTTTCAAAAAAACACCTTTAGATCCTTTGGATGATTGTAGGGAGCCCGGAGCAGGCGAAGCCGCCGCTACTACTAACAGTTGGATAATGAAAGGGCACTCCAAGTTTGAACCTATTTATCAAAGTTTAGTAGAGAACCATGAAAATCTTATGTCTGCTGTTTCTGACCGCGTTGGTATTGAGGCCAAATTAATGAATGATGCTACTGTTGAATTCGATCGCGCTTATATGGGGCGGTAATGGATTTATTTAATTTTATACTTACCGCTTATGGCATGACTTTTATAATTGTTTACGGTAAAATCTTCGAGGACATAAGACCAAAAAAAGATTATACAAAAAAATGGAACACTTTATTTCATTGTCCGTTGTGCATGGGCTTCTGGGTCTCTGCGTTTTTATTTTGCATAAACGACTACACAGAACTATTTACGTTTGAATATTCTTTAGGGAATATGTTCTGTCTTTCATGCTTGGGGGCCGGGACAACATACTTGCTCTCAATGATCATTGATGATTTTGGATTGAGAGCATCGTCGAGATCAGGAGGTGATTATGTTGACGATTAAACGATGGATGCTTCAACCCGTCCGCCGTTGCTGCAGCGGGTCCTGAAGCGCGCCGGTAACGCCGGCAGGTCTTTTATTTGAGGAAAAAAATGGGGAAAAAACTATTACGAGAATTTTATGCACTGTGCGAAGGTGGCATTTGTCAAGATCTTTTGACTGAAAGAGAAAAGAGAGAAATGTCAAATGGCAGTGTTCTATATTTGTCAGGCAGGCTTCAAACTGCTGACAAGCAAAACGGAAACGGTCGTGTTTATCCATACAATGTTTTAAAACGAGAAATGGACAATTACATGAAAATAGTTAAAGATAATCGTTCTTGTGGCGAGTTAGATCATCCGGATGATTCTGTTGTTAATCTTAAAAATGTTTCCCATATCGTAACTGATATTTGGTGGGAAGGCAAAGATGTTATGGGAAAAATTAAAGTTCTCGATACTCCTTCCGGAAGAATTTTAAAAGATTTGGTTTCAGCCGGGGTAAAGCTGGGTATTTCCTCTAGAGGCTTGGGGTCTGTAAAAGAAAGCGCAGGTCAAACAGTTGTTGAGAGTGATTTTCAACTTATTTGTTTTGATATGGTATCAGAACCATCAACTCCGGATGCTTATGTTTATCCCAAGGGTCAAGGAACTATGACTGCTCGTTTACGCGAGGTCAAAGAAAATAACATTAATGATCTATTTAAAAAGATTTTGGGAGATTAATGGTGAAGATTAATAAAAATAGATTAATTGAAATCATAAGAGAAGAACTGAGCGACAGCTTTCCACCAGAGAGTGAATCTGAATTAGAGCATACACAAATGCAGCAAACCATTGATGATTTAAAACAAGCACTGGCAAAGCTTAAAACAATAAGGCAAGGAGAGGAAAGAATTGCGGATTTTTCTGGATATTCCGCTGAGGATGGATCTAATTTTCCTGCCATCGACCAAAGCATTATCAAGATAGAACAAGAGATTGAAAAAATGGAAGCTAACTTGCAAGCCGAGAGGCACTCTTATAGTCAATATAAATAACTGGAATTTAAATGAAAAAAGAAGAATTAAAAAAAATTTTGAAACCTCTGATTAAAGATTGTATTAGGGAAGTTATTTTCGAAGAAGGTGCTCTTTCGACAATTATTTCTGAAGTTGTGAAAGGTACGTCAACCAACCAAGTGGTTTATGAAACAAAACAAAAACCGAGATTTGAAACAGACACGGAAGCTAATTCAAGAAGACAAGAACTATTAAAAGAAAATAAAAAGAAACTGTTGAACTCTATCGGTAGAGATGCTTACAATGGGGTAAATGTCTTCGAAGGAACTACTCCAATGTCTAATCGCGGCCCCGGCGGGATGTCCCCACAAGGATCTAAAGCCCTCGATGGAGTAGCCCCAAGCGACTCAGGCGTAGATATTTCAGCCTTTGGGTTGACAACTAATGTTTGGAAAAAATTGGCGGGGAACTAAAATGGCTTGTAATCACATTGAAAAACCAAAAAAAAATGAAGACCCAAATCGTTTTATCAAAAGGTTTATAAAAAAATGCAAAAAGCTTGGCGTTATCGATGAGTTTAAGGATAAGAAAAGATATGTTAAGCCATCCGTCAAGCGAAGACTGGCAAAAAAACGAGCAATCGCAAGGCACAAGAAAGAACAGCGCAAAAGGGAGCGCACACAAAAGTAGTTTTGAGACTACTTATTTAGAAGGAGAAATATTATGGCGATTTACACAGATGTTAAAGGATATGTTGGTCTAAGAAACGTAGGATCCTATCAAGTATCAGGTACACCATGGATAACAGGATCAGCAAATTTGGATACTGCAACAGTCCATATGGTTGAGTTCCCCCATGTATCAAAATCTTTTACTGTGATCAATACCAATACCACAGGTTCATTCAGGGTTCATTTTCAAAGCGGCTCGGCAACGGCAGTCTCTACCCCAGGGGAATGGGGGGCACAAACTTCAGCAGCGGCAGATGATGTTATTGCGGGTTTTCACTACATTACAGTCCCTGAAGGAAATGCTGCAGTAACATTTGATGTAAAATGTAAAAGATTTTACATTTCAAACTTGTCTGGACTCAATAATCTTACTTATCAAGTTTGGGGTGAATTAACTCAGATACCGACCAAAAGTATGTTTAATCTAACTGGGTCCGGAATCACATTGACAACAGGATAAAATTATGGGAAATTTTAAAGGATCATCTTCGAATCTGGGTACTACCTCAATAACAAACTTAACAGTTTCTGGGGATGCAACAGTTACTGACGAAATTTCTGGTTCAGGTGTTTTAAATATCGTTGGGGCAACGACTCTAGAAAACACATTGCATGTCTCTGGTTCTGTCGTCTTCGTGGGCGGCGTCCATAGTGATATTGCTTTAGACATTAATGCAGTTAATCAAGCCGCAAATGTTATTGATATCGCGGCTGATGCCTTGACAAGTGGAGATGGCATCAGTGTAGCTTCAAATAGTAGTAACACTGCAGCACGATCTCTACTTAAATTAACCAATGATCATGCTTCTGCGACAGGTGCTAGTCTGATAGAAATGGACCAAGATTCAACAGGCGACCTTATCACGGTTGCCTATGGAGCAAACGGAACTGGTCTTGGTTTAAAAATCAAAGAAACTTCAGTAGATATTGCATCTGGTATTACTGGTTCCGATACAACAATGGATGTATCTGGATTCTTTCCTGCAAACGCGGTACCGATTGCTATAATTGTACATATTACCACTGGTCTCGAGGCTGGAAAACACATTACCAAACTTGGTACTGCCGGTGTCGACGATTGTATTTGTGGTGGCGCTGGAGATGGCGGAGTACTTAACAATGCTTTACTTGACGAAGACGGCGACACGCTGACCGTCCCGATCAGTCCTTTTGGTGGTCCATTTGCCGGCGCCGGCGCTGCGGCGATGGGTGTCAATTCAGCCCAGGATTTGAGAATTACAGTTGCCGGCGCAAACCCAAACGCCGGTGTGGCAAGATGTGTTTTGTATTATTGGGATATCACTCCTCCGACTAGTTAAAAAATATAGAATATTTTATCTACAGTACTTGTTTGTTTGACCGAGACTATTTAGGGATGAAATAAATTTATTTAGGAGTTTCTCATATGGCAGAATTTGGATGGGCGTATACAACAGGAGCAATTTCTGGATCTGGTGGAATTAGCGGGTCAATACAGTGGAGAGAAGGCCCCAGTGAAATCACAGGTAGCGATTTACTGGTTTGGGATAGAACAGAATCTACTTTGTATGTCACAGGCAATGTCAACGTAGCCGGCACACTTTATGCTGATGAGATAAACGTTAATACGACTAACAGACTTATTACAAACATTTCATCTACTGGATCGACAGAATTTGGTGATTCGATAACTGATACTCATTTATTTGTCGGAAAAATGATGGTGGCACCAACGGCATCTGTTGAAGATGTTGGAGCCAGATTTCATGTAAAAACCATCGATACAGATAACATCGGAGCAGTTCTTATTGATCATGATGAAGCAGGCGGGTATAACGCACTCAAAGTAGATTCAGAATCAACAAGCCATCCGGCAGTTTATGTCACAGGGTTTAAGACGCTTTACGCCCAGCAGGATATTGCTGATGGTTATGGTGCTAAAATTTACAGAAACATAGCAGAAGCCGGCTCGAATCCATTAGTTTACTTACATGATGATCATACTTCAAACACGCAAACAACTTTAACTGTTAATCAAGATGGCACCGGCCTCATCTTGGATTTACAAGATGGCGGGGTATCCGTACTTAATGTTTCCGATGGTGGCAGAGTTTCCGGCTCCAACGATTTACACATGAACATTGGTACGTTTGAGGGTACTCTAAGTGTTACTGGTGCTATTTCTGGTTCTGGAGAACTTAACATTGTTGGGGCTACGACTCTTGAAAGCACACTACATGTTTCAGGAGCCATCTCTGGAGCTGCTGGTATCACAGGTTCTTCATTGCAAATCAATGATTCAATGATGTTGAATGCAAATGGAATTCTATCTGCTTCTTTAGCAGTGCAATCTCTTAGTTTTGCGGCCAATGATGGTGGGACAAAAAACGTTGTAATCACCGGGGATGGAACAATTATCATTGCTGGCGGCGCAGCGGATACAACTTGTTTATCGGCTTCTGGAGATGTAAATATCGTTGGTAAGGGTTTTATAGAAAACACATTGCATGTTTCAGGAGCAATTTCAGGTGCTTCCGGAATCACTGGCTCTTCATTGCAAATCAACGATACGATCACTTTGAATGCAAATGGCAATATAACAAATGTTAATTCATTGAGTGCCTCCTCAGAATTATTTGCCGGCACGGTATTAGTAAACGACCTAGGTACAAACACTGTTAAATTGCTGGGCACAGGTGAAATTTCTGGTTCCGGCCCACTCAATATCGTTGGAGCAACCACTCTTGAAAGCACACTACACGTTTCTGGTGCTATCTCTGGTGCTCTTGGTATCACAGGCTCTTCATTGCAAATCAATGATACGATTTTCTTGAATGCAAACGGTACCATCTCAAATGCAACCGATGTTTCGGCTTCTGCTGGATTTTCTGGATCCTATGCTCTTCTAAATAAGTTATCAGTAAATCAAGACGGGACAAAACCTATCTTATTGGCCGGCGGACAAATAACCTGCACCCAAATAACCGCCTCAAATACATATCAAGGCGTTGGGTTTTATGCAAATGTCGAGGGAACAAATTCAGCCAGAATGTTAGGAACAGGTGAGATTTCTGCATCAGGTGATTTAAATATCGTTGGTGCTGCTACTCTTGAAAGCACTTTGAATGTTTCAGGAGCCATCACTACAGCCCTAGGCGTAACAGCATCTGCCGGCTTTTCAGGCTCATATGCTCATGTAAATAATTTAGCAATAAATGACGGCGGTACTAAAAACATTCGTATGAATGGTGATGGTACATTGGTTATTGCTGGGGGTGCTGCTGACACAACATGCCTGTCGGCTTCCGGTGATGTAAATATCATTGGGAAAACTTATCTTGAGAATACATTGCATGTTTCAGGTGCAATCTCTGGCGCGCTTGGTATTACAGGTTCTTCATTGCAAATCAATGATACAATTACCTTAAATGCAAACGGGAACATTACCAATGTTGGAACCGTATCCTCTACAAATCTATCTGCTTCTGCAGGGATTACCGGCTCCTATGCTCTTGTAAACAATTTAAGTGTCAACCAAGGCGGAACAAAAACTATAGCTCTTGCTGGCGATGGTACGGGTCTCTTCGGAGGTAAACTAACGGTTCTAGATGAAATATCTGGATCTGGAGTTCTTAATATCGTTGGCGCGGCCACACTTGAAAACACCCTACATGTCTCTGGTGCCATCCATACTGCCGTCGGTATTACTGGATCGACAGGTATCAGTGGTTCTTACGCTCATTTTAATAACATATCAGTCAATGACGGTGGAACAAAGAATATTCGTCTTAATGGTGATGGAACAATCGTCATTGCTGGAGGCGCAGCCGGCACAACATGCCTATCAGCTTCTGGAGATGTAAATATCGTCGGCAATGGGTTTGTCGAGGGAGATTTCAATGTTACTGGTACACTGACAGCCGGTACCTTTTCTCCTAGTAGCGTCTCTTCCTCTGGTGAATTAAACATTGTTGGTGCGGCAACACTTGAAAGCACGTTGCACGTCTCTGGTGCTATCTCCGGAGCTGTTGGAATTACTGGATCTTCATTGCAGATCAATGATACAATTTTATTGAATGCAAATGGAAAAATATCAAACGTGACTGATCTTTCTGCTTCTTTAGGACTATCGGCCCTTGATTTCTTTGCAAATAATGGCGGCACAAATCAGGTTAAGATTTTAGGAACAGGTGAAATCTCTGGCTCTGGCCCACTCAATATCGTTGGGGCAGCCACTCTTGAAAACACATTACATGTTTCTGGCGCCATCTCTGGTGCCTCTGGAATTACCGGATCTTCATTGCAGATCAATGATACGATCACTTTGAATGCAAACGGGAATATAACAAATGTTGGTACTGTAGCAGCGACAGCTCTAACGGCATCAGCCGGCGTTAGTGGCTCATATGCTCATGTAAATAATTTAGCAATAAATGATGGCGGAACAAAGAATATCCGTCTTAATGGTGATGGCACATTGGTTATTGCTGGAGGCACAGCCGGTACAACTTGTTTATCTGCTTCCGGGGATGTTAACATTGTTGGTAACACATTTATTGAAGGGTCTCTAAATGTCACAGGTGCTTTTGCTCTGAGTAACGTCTCATCATCTGGTGAATTAAATATCGTTGGCGCTAGTACACTTGAAAGTACATTGCACGTTTCAGGTGCAATTTCTGGTGCAGTCGGGATCACAGGATCTTCATTGCAGATCAATGATACGATCACTTTGAATGCAAACGGGAATATTACCAACGTCACTTCATTAAGTGCTTCCACGGAATTGTTTGCCGGGACAATATTTGTTAATGATCTAGGTACAAACTCAGTTAAGATCCTAGGAACAGGTGAAATTTCTGGATCTGGTCCATTAAATATTGTAGGCCCGGCAACCTTTGAAGCCGGTGTTGATATCTCCGGATCTATGGTTCTTGTAGGTGCAGCCACCGATGTAATTGCAGTTGATATTAATTCTATTGCGGTTGACGCCAATGTTATTGATATCGCAGCACCGGCTCTAACAACCTCGGACGGCCTCTCTATTGTTGCAGATGCTCTAACAACAGGCAAGTGTGCAAGATTTTATTCAAACAGTTCAACAACAGACAATCGTGGTCTTGTTTCGATTATTAATGATCACGCTTCTGCAACCGGCGCCATACCCCTTGCGGTCCGTAATGATGCCATTCCGACAGCCGGTCGAGCAACAGTTCAGTTTCAAGACACTTCTGCCAATACAGAGCCTCTCTTACAACTGCTCAATGCAAATGCAGCAACAGATAAACCACCGATTCTAAGATTTAAGAGATCAGACGCAACAGCCGAAGCGGATGATATGTCCCTAGGTCAGATCGACTTCATGGGCGTTGACGCAGGGAATGCCGACACGCAGTACGCAGCCATCCAGGCATTTGCAACTGATGTTACTGCTGGAGATGAGGCCGGTGAGCTGAGATTTAGCGTTTTTGCTGGTGGTACTGCGGGTACTGCTGGTCTCAAAACAGCGTTTAAGATCGGTCGTGAGGATACCGCCGGCGGCGATGCTCCCATGGCTATTTTTCTCAACCCAGATGCAATAGATCTGGACGTAGCTATGCACGGTGACAATATCGCCAATATGTTTAGAATGGACGCGGCGAATGATCGAATTGGTATCGGTGTAGGTTCCCCCGGAGCCTTACTTGAAATTCAACAAGGCTCCTCCGGAGGCGACATTGCTTTCCTTATCGATAATGATGACACAGATCAAATCGCAATGTCCATCGAAGCAGCTAACATAGATGCAGACGTTATTGATATTGTTGCTGATGCTGTCACCACGGCTCGCGCCATAGATATCCAGTGCGATGGGCTGACAACCGGATCAATAATAGGGCTGGATTCGAACTCAAGCACCACCGACACCCGGAACCTGATGTTCAGCGTCAACAATCACGCCAGTGCGACGGGAGCTACTAATCTGTACATGCGCAACGATGCCGGCGTTGGCATCATGAAGGCCGAGGGCAAGAGTGGTGCCGCGATGACCCTGACGATCAAGGAGGT
>Ga0114908_1000875_pt1 | contig 15907 bp, 18 predicted proteins | sample MalvireepMed_s17_FD_87292 | JGI IMG/M metagenome (GOLD analysis project Ga0114908, IMG submission 87292) | Marine viral communities from the Global Malaspina Expedition - Malaspina viral metaG DeepMed_s17 | ecosystem: Environmental > Aquatic > Marine > Oceanic | place: Mediterranean Sea... | reverse complement strand
TCAACTGTATTTAACTGCAATTATGATCATTTTATATATATTCAGCTACCAATCCTAATGCATCACTTGAGGGATCGAGGGAGGGGATAACACCGTTATCATTCTGTTATTAACAAAAACATAACACCGTTATCATGGTGGAGGGGATAGTGAGATACAGGTGGATGCCGTCCAACATATAAGGGGCTTACGAGAGTTCGTAAGGGGCTTATGGAAGTTCATAAGGGGCTTAATTGCACAACATTTTAGGTATAATGTAGTGTAGTTTCTCCTCGGTAGACCCCATATCAACCTATATTATAGCTGTTATCGGTCAACATGGCACAGAAATATGGTATGTGTATGGTGTGAAGGTGGTGATCCTCTATCATGGAGGGTGCATGATGATAATAACGGTATGGGGTGACCACCCAAGGCTTGGGGCGGGGCGGGTCGGTATCGTTATATCCCACGCTTACACCAAACGGTAGAATAAACAGGTTGACAAAGATAACATAATGGTTTTAATATCTTCTATGTTTGTCACAAGAAAAAGGTACAATAAGCTGCTAGAGGAGCAGAGGGAAAGCAAGAAGGTAGTCGATATTTACACAGGGATACTTTTCCAGGTTTATGGTATAATAAACGACTGGAAGGACAAAAAGATGGGTAATCTACGGGCAATATCCACTATTTACTCTATATTCAAGTCCAAGACTAATATTTTTGACAAAGAATCGCAATTTAATGATTTGAAGGACATGGTAAAGGTAAGGAAAGTGGTCAATGAATAGTGCAATGATGATGGAATATATCAGCGAGTTCATTGATATTATGGGTAACGAGGAGACATTAAAGGCAGACGGGTTTGATGATTGTATAATTGGGATAGACACAAAGCAGAGGTTAGTATATAATAAGGGTATGATGATAGAAAAGTTAGCCAGGGACATGACCAGGGAGGAAGCTATGGAATATTTTTATTTTAACATAGATGGAGCGCACATGGGAGACCATACTCCGATATACATGGATGTTTTTGATATTAAGATGGAGGACAAATGAACTTTATCGTAGGATTTATATTTGGGGCATTTTTCATGTTTTTATTTTTAGGTATTGCGATGTTATCGAGGGACGAGCATAATTTAGAGAAGAAAAAGAGGTTAGAGCGGAGGCGAAATGAGACAAAGTCGCCCTGGAACAGGTCATGACATATACAGGTTTATGTGAATTATGCAACGATAATCCTTGTACGTGCATGGAAAAGTTCTGTGAGCATGAGGTAAAGACATATCAGCCAAAGGAATGGGACACAAACATACCAGAGACGTACACTTGTGATGAGTGCGGCAAGGAGTTTGATATACCAGAGCCAGACTGGGATTTATTGAGGAAGGAATGACGGAAAAAAATTATGACTGGAAGAGACTTAAAAGGAGTGGTGATTGGGAATACAGGGGAGACATTGAAGATCCAAGATATATGAAAGAACGGACAGCATTTTTTGAGAGAAGCGGTAATGGATGGTGGATATATGCAGGACATCCGAGCAAACGTCTACCCAGGTGGTGGAAAAACAATAAATGGACAAAAATGTTTCCTGAAGGAGGAATAAAATGATAATTGATGCAAATAAGGATAGATATATAATTTGTGGAAATATTGATAAAAGTTATGATAAAAAAAATTACGTTGGAGTTTTCAGGGGAAAATCATTATGGTTATTGTTTGAAAATGAAGATTATGAAAAAAATATGAAAATGGATTTTCCAACTGAATTTTATAAAAATAAACATAATGTTCCAAAATATACAGTGATGAAAGGTGGAAAAAAATTTGGAAGTTTATTGCCTCGTGTACATAAAGATACAGGAGATAAATATTTATTTTTTACATCAATGAAAGGACATAGAAACAGGGGTTATTATATTTGGAGGGTTGATGATAGCTATAATGTAAAACGAGGATTACGCATAACATTTGATATAAAAAGTGATTATTTTTAAAGAAAGGAGAATTTAAATGAATAAGATCAGCACATGGGTAGCGTTATTGATAGGTATGACCACTCTTGTAGGGGCAATGTTCGCTTTAGATGGGCGTTATGCCAAGACTGAAGAGATTTCAACCATAAAAGACTATGTACAGCAAGTCGATAAACGGTTGGAGGTAAAGATTTTAAAGGATAGAGCTAATGCTATACAGGAACGTATGTGGAAGATAGAGGACAGGTACGGTATGGAGGTAGCAAAGATGTCAGAAGAGGTACGAGAGCAGTACAGAGAGCTTAAAAAAGAATATGATGAGATCATGGAGCTAATTAAGAAGGACAAAAAAGATGAAGAACCTAATTAAGACCAGTGATCTTTGCGATATGCTGGGAGTAACCAGGCAATGTGTTTATAAATGGCGTAACTTTGACCATGATCCCATGCCAGTTGCGATTGATAACACGAAGAAGCAGATCAGCAGCGGCAGAGGGAAGACTATAAGATTCAATTTAGACGATGTAATAGAGTGGTTAAACAGTAATGGCAAAGAAGATAAGGCAACCAAAGTTTTACACAAAAAAGAGGACTAATTCAGGCAGGTACATAACAATTGCGGAGGGAGAGACCAGAAAAGAGCTGATTGACAGCATTAAAAGAGACAGTGAAACATATCAAAAGAGAGAAGGAGATCCAAAATGGCAAAGAGAATGATTGATTCTGATATCTGGAAGAGGCGTTGGTACAGAGAGCTTCCAGTAAAGATAAAGGCAGTGTGGGTATATCTTATAACTATATGCGATCATGCGGGTATTTACAGTGTAGATCTTGATGCAATGAGCTTTTTTGTTGGTGAACAGGTCACGGAGGATGAGATTATGAAGTGGCTTGGCAAAAGGATAACGGTAATAGATAACGGCAAGAAGTGGTTTATACCAAAGTTCCTTGTTTTTCAGTATGGAGAGCTTAATCCTTCCAATAGAGTACATAAATCAGTATTAGATAAATTAGAAAATAACAATCTTTTCAGTGTTAACGGTTTTATAAAAGAAGGGTCTACGGAAGGGTCTACGGAAGGGTCTACGGAAGGGTCTACGGAAGACCCTAAAGATAAAGACATAGATAAAGCTATTAATAAAAATAAAGTAAAAGCTAAAACTAAAATAAAAGTAAAAAGGTTTAAAGCACCAACACTTGAAGAATGCATTGAATATTTTGAGGAAAAGAAGTATACTAACGCTAAAGTTGAAGCAAAGCGATTCTTTTATTTCTATGATTCTAAAGGCTGGATGGTCGGTAAGAACAAGATGGAGAGGTGGCATTCCTCTGCTGCTAACTGGATGAACTCCTCCGTTAAAAGAAAAGAAAACTCAAGGGTCTATATCCAGGAGGGGAACCTGGAAAGAACAGACAGAAAATGGTAAATCACGATAAGAAATTAATGATCGATGAGCTGAAGAAGTATTTCAAAAAGAAATATCATGCCATGATCAGTAAGCTGGACACTACAGATGTACAGGCATTATGGAATATACTTAACGGCAAAGCCTGAAGTCTGTGGAAGACAAAATTAAATTCAGACCCCATGCTGGTAAACAGACTGAATTTTTAAAATGCAATGCCAACTGGGTCTTCTATGGAGGAGCCAGAGGTGGAGGAAAATCGCTCATGCTGGCGTGGAAAGCTGCCCTTACACCCCGAGTCTGGCATTATGAGCGTAACAGAAGAAAAATATCCCAGAAAGAAGCCGATATACTTAAAGCGCAGGGCAAAGGCTTCCAGACCAAGATCGATGCCATATCTATTGATTTCCCAGATTATATCGCACTGCTGGTAAGAAGAACCTATCCCCAGCTAGAGAGAAATCTGAAACCAGAATGTGACAAGCTGTATAGGCTCTACGGAGCAAACTGGCAGGAAAGGAACAAGTGTTATCTATTCCCCAGCGGTGCGAAAGTTTACCTGGTACACTGCCAGGACAGAAGAGCATTGGACAACTATATCGGAGGAAACTATAACTTCATCGGCGTGGATGAGGCTAACCAGTTCCCAGAGGACTGGATCGAAGAGCTTTCAACATCAGCCCGTACTGATAATGAATTGCTGACACCTCAGATCTGCCTGACTTCCAACCCTGGCAATATCGGGCATATATGGCTCAAAAAAAAGTTCATCGATACCTGTACTCCTGTTAAGATGGGAAAACCAACATACAGCCAGGACTTCGATGTCCATTACCAGAAATTTAAATCCAATGAAGCCTATGTTGACAGTGAGGGCATTTCCTACAAGTATATCCCCGCCACTGTCTTCGATAATCCAACACTGCTGAATAATGACCCCTCCTATGTGCGTAAGCTGAAAAACCTGAATCCTATCCTGCGTGCCATGTGGCTGGACGGCAGATGGGATGTCTTCGCTGGCACGTTCTTTGATAACTGGAATCCCATGCACCATGTGGTCTCCAAGTCTCAATTTCAGTTCAACGTCCACTTCAGCAAAAGAACCCATGTCCTCTACAGGTTCTATGACTATGGAACCAAAGCACCGTTTGTGTGTTTGTTTGCCGCTGTGGATCGTGATCAGAACATGATTATATTCGATGAGATTACGGAAACAGGAATGTCTGCCTCAAAACAGGCAAAGCTGGTCAATGAGTATTCATTTAAGAAATATAAGCTGAAAGCAAGTGACTTTCTGGATGATATTGCCGATCCCGCATACTGGACTAAACATTCGGAAAAAGAAGGTATGCTCTATTCGCCCGCTAACTTCTATGCCGACGATGGAATCTATTTATCAAGGGCAAACAATGACCGCAAAGCAGGCGCAAAAATAGTCTATGAAGGGCTGGAAGTACCCGATGAAGGCGAGCCTAGAATCAGGTTTACAGAAAATTGTATACAATGTATTGAAACTTTTCCTAATTTACCATCGGCGCAAAACGACCCTGAAGATATAGATACTAAAGCCGATGACCATCATTATGATGCTTTGAGGTACGGATCTATTAAAGTTCTTCCAGGTCTGGCTGTTTCTGAAAAACGTAAAAAGGGATGGCGATATCGCATCAAGAATAAATTATCTGAAGGCACACATAGCTGGAAAACAGCCTGATGGCTGAACGATTATACACTAAAAATACGCCCACTGGCGCACAGTATGCCGCTGGAGTCCTGTCAAAACAGGCTGATAAAGTATTAAAATGCTGGAAATTCAGCCGTGACTCCTTTGATAAAGCCAGGGAAGAATCTGAAAAAGCGGTAAGATACCTTAATGGCGATACGTTTACCTCCACCGAGGTGACCAATGCCACAAAATATAAAAAACCATTACTGAAATATAATATTATTACCCCGATTATCTCTACTCTCGTCGGGAATGAGCAGCTCAATCGTAAGATCGCAAACTTCAAGCCCAATACCATCGAGTCTGTGAAGACAGCAGAGATACTCCAGTCCCGCTGGAAAGCACTGGTGGACGAGCAGGACATCGAGGATAAATTGCAGATCGCCTTTATAGATGCTCTGACAACCAAACTTGGCGGGTGGATACAAAGATCATGGGAGATCAACGAAGAAGGCTATCTTGATTTTAAATACGAGGTGGTCAATAACTTCCGTGTTTATATAGACCCAGAGACCAGGGCAAATGACTATGAGCTGCAACACTGCCGCTGGATCATCAAGGAAGGCTGGGAACCGCTGGATGTACTATCAGAAAAATATTCTTTCGATCCCTATGACCTGAAAACAGAAAGATCAAGCGACTGGTGGTATACGCTGTCGCAGACTATCCGCAGAATGACGGACAAGGTCTATTCCTCTAACCTGGAAAACTACGATAAGGTCAATGACCGCTACCGCATACTTGAAATGCAGGAGCGGATAACGACCAAAATGGTCAATGTCTTTGACGGTGTGGACTATATGATCATGACCCGCAAAGACTATAACAGGCTCAGAAAAGAAAACCCGAGCCTGATGATGGTCAATGAGTTCAATAAAGACCAGATGCACGTGACTACAATTGTTCCCTATTTCAAGAACCTTATCGTGCAGGATGAAGTCGTTGAACAGCCCACAGCAAACTTTGATGTCTTTCCAATCTGGAGCTATAACTACAATGTCCAGGTCAACGAACAGACATCTCTCGTCGATCACCTGCTGGACATCCAGGATGATGTAAATAAAGCCAAGTCGCAGATCAGGGACTATGTTACTCAGATCCTTTCAGGCGGCATATTTATCGACAAGCGAGAGAAAGAGACCATCAAGGCTCTCAAGGAAAAAGGCAACCAGCCGAACATGGTCTATGAGCTGAACAATCCCGCTATCGTTCCGCAAAGGCTGTCTCCCAGCACACTGCCTCCAGATATTTTGATGAATGCGGAGAACAGCGTTCATTTTGCCCAGCGTGTATCGCTCATATCAGAGGCAATGAAAGGCGAAACAGCAAGGTCTGGAGAGTCTGGCGTGCTGTTTGAGCAGAAAGTGCAACGGGCAGCAGCAGCCATTAACCCCTATTTCAGGAACTTGAGCAGACTGCGGAAAGTTATGGCTAAAGACTTTGTTGATAACTTCGCTTTTGTCTATGCCGAAACAGACAGGGTCATCAGGGTCAAGGAAGGCGATGTGTTTAACGAGATGATAATTAATTTAAGTGTCGGCAGCAAGATGCTCAACGATGTACGCAACCCATCCATCTATGTGGAACTGGATGAGGGCGAAAGCAATATCACCCAGAAAGAAGAAAACTTTAATAAGATGCTGGCACTGTCTAATTTGATCGGACAGATCAACCCGTCACTGGTGGACATCAGGACAATAGTGGAAAGCTCGCCTATACCAGGATCAGAAAAATTTGTTGAATATATAGACCAGACCATGCAAATGCAGAGCGAGGCTGCACAACAACAGAATGAACTGGAAAACACCAAAAAGGTGCTGGATAACGTCAAGATAGAGCGGGGCATGGTTACTGACGAGGAAAAGTTGCGCCTTGATGCAAACAAAGCAGGAAAGAAATAATGGCTGGTTTAAAAGAAAAATACGCAGATAAAAAGAAAAAGAAAAAGAAAAAAGAAAAGACGGAAAGTGAGAAAATGCCGCATGGAATGTCTGCATTAGAGTCAGGAAGCAAGAAGAAAATATCACCCAAAAAGAAAAAATTATATGAAAAAGTGATGTTAAACCCTAGAAAAAAATACAAGAAAGAAAAACCAAAAGATTAATGGCTGGACTAACAGCAGAAAAGGCAAAGAAGATTTTAAAAGACGGTATGGTAAACGGCAAACCGCTGACCAAGAAACAGAAAGCATATTTTGGTCTTATCGCCGACGGTGGAACGCCGACAAAAACTAAAAAATCTAACCCCTCCCACAGAAAATATGTTTGATAGCATAGCAGACATTCCTATTATCCCGACCACTATACCTAAAAAAAAGGAAAATAAAATTCTATATACAAAAACAAATGCATTGCGGAATGTATATCAAGCCAAAAGAAATAACATAATAAACAAGAGGAGAGAAAATGGCAGATAATAAAGCACCAGAAGTCCAGGCAGATCCTGCGCTTCAAGAAGAGTTACAAGAGCTGGAACAGAAGTTTGAGCCAACTGCTGAACCAGAAAAAAAGAATGAATCAAATTTAAATATTTTAGAAAAAGATGGTGATCTGTATCTTCGCAGCGAATCCGACGATGTGGAATCTGATGTCGAACCCGATAAGGGACAACCGAGTCAGAGACTAACAGATTCCGATGATCACAGCACCGATGGAAGTGAAACGTCTTCGTTTGAGGGTAAGACGAGAGATGAACTGATTAAATCGTTGGAGGACTCCCAGAAAATGATCGGGGATCAATCCAGCGAGATTGGTGATCTCCGCAAGCTAACGGCAAATGATGAAGATTTGTCAGAAGCAGAATTACTTGAACGCCTGACAGCTAATGATATTTCGGATGCTTTGTTGACTGAAAAGACAAAGCTGGATGAGATCGATCCTTATGACCTTGAAGCTGTCGATGAACAGAAAGGGGTCATAATGGAAATGGAAAATGATCTGATCAATAAACGAACTCAAGAGCATATTCAGGCACGATTCGATAACCGTGACAATGAATCGTTTGTTTCTACAATGAAACAACGCTTTAAAGACGACGGTATCGAAATCGGGGAAGATGATTTTAATGCTGTAAGTAAAGAAGCTAGGGGTTATGCTGAAAATGGGCTGTTAACCGAGAGATCGTACCACAAAGCCTTGATTGATAGGTTTGATGTGGAACAGGTAACTAAATATTACCAAATGTCGGGTGAGCGTAAAGCCAGGAACGACATTCAGAATGCTTCAGCCAAGCAGACTGAAAAGGTCGATGTACGTGGTACTGGCAAGAATGCTAAAATGACGAGGATCGCTGACCTCTCTACAAAAGAAATCCGCAACACTCTCGAAAACCTTTCAGTAGATGAACTCCAGAGGCTTTACGGACAGTTAAATAAATAACACTAAACAGGAGTAAAATAGTATGGAAACAAGTCAAACTTGGATTGCAAATGTTGAAATACTTAATGCTCTGCTTCGCAAAGAAAGCTGGTTCAATACCTTTTGGGCGCAGTTTTCTGGCAATGTTGATATTTCCCAGGACGATAACGGTAATGCTGTTTATCGACCCTCTGGAAATCCCATCGAGATCTTAAACGACTATGTCGCACAGGGTCGGGACAATATGTTGATCCCGTTCTTGAGCGATCTGTCTGGCGCACCTGTGTACGGTGATACCACTTTGAAAGGCACTGGTGAAGACCAAGCCATGAAGTGGTTGCGTGCATACTGCAATCAGTACAGAAAAGCCGTTATGAAGAAATCTGGATCAATGTCGGAACAACGCCAGAAGGTATTCAAGCTGATGGATGAAGCAAGACCACAATTAGCCCGTTGGTTTACCAAATGGGAAAACCAGGCGGTATTTCAAGCCTTCTATGAAGGCGTGTCGCCTAACCTTTCCACTGGTACTACATCAGACGGTCTAGGTCTTGTTCGCAGATATCACCCGAACTGGTACATCAACGACGGTGCTGTATTAACAGCCGTCGGTACGGAAAAATACACGAAGACCAATGCAAACCTTGATGGTGCTATTGGCAATACGGATGGTGGTCTTGGTACTTGTGATACAGCTATGTCTGCTGACATCCTACGGGAACTGCGTGTAAAATGTATGTCCCTGAAGATTCCTCAGATGGAAACTGCTGATGGTTACAGGTTCTGGTGCATTGTTATGCATCCTTCACAGCTTGCTTCTCTGCAAACTGATTCTGATTATGAACAGGCACAGCGATTTGGCTATATGGGTTCAGGCGGTTCTAAAATGCCTCAACTCACTGGAATGGCTGGATACTATGCTGGTTTCGCTATCTATGAAGATATAGTCGGAATCCGTGAGTGGGACGAAGCTGGATACTTTTTCGGTGCTACGGTTGCGAAACGGTTTGATGATTCTGCCGTTACGCTTGCATCTGGGACTACCAGAACACGTAGTGCTATTGTTTTCGGAAAAGGCGCAATGGGTAAAGCCGTCGCTGACGATCTTCACTTCACTTCAGAAGTGGACGATCACGCCAACACCATCGAACTTGGTGGTGCGGTGATCAACGGCTATAACCGTGCAGACTTTTTTGCCGAAGACGATGCGTTAGAATCAAGCGGTGATGCGTTCTATAAGAACCAATCAGCCGCTGCCGATGCAGCCGCATTATCCTGTGTAAATCAAAGTTCGTTGATTTTATCGACGTTTGATGCATAGGGGTAAATAATGGCTAAAAGTTCACAGATGTTTCAAAATGCATACGGGGATGAGACTATTTACATCACTTCATCTGACAATTATGATTACAGTCAGGAATCTTGGCGTGGTGGAGATAAGACTATTCTTGTGAATGTTGCAATGGCAAGTGCTAAATACATACGGTTGCCAGAAGCGACGACATCGAACAAAGGGTTACACATTAAAGTCATCTATGCGCTGGCTCCCGCAGCAGCTACATATGTTGGTTTTGTAACAAGTGTAATCGTTGGTGGAGCATCAACGATTGGAGCGGCTGCCGAAGGCAACGCCCCAACGGATGCTGCTATGGTTTCAAGTGCTTCAGGCACTTCTAACCTTCGAGTAGAACTTGATGTTAATCTTGCAGCTAAGGCTGGTGGACATCCAGGCACTGTTCTGGAATTCTGGTATCCTGGCGTAGCAAACGTCATTCTTTACAGAGGCTGGTTACACGCCGATGTAGATGATGCAACATTATCAAGTCACTTCGCAACAACAGCGGTGAATGCATAAGATCTAAAAATCTGAAATTGGGGAGGTAATAGCCCCATATAAAGATTGACTCAAATCGAGAGGTTTGATTATATTGCAGGGGCGGTATTTATCGCCCCTGTGATTATAATGACTCGTTCACGGTAATGCCTAAACAACCTTAGAGAGGAAGAAAAATGGCAAAAAAATATAGAAATTCTCATACTTTTAGCGTTCAAGAAGCCCAAAACATGAGTCTGGGTCAATCTGGCTCTGCCTATCTTTCAGATACAAGTACATATACACCTCAAGCTAGCCGAGTAGTAGTTGCCATACAGGTGATTGACGATTGTGCTTTTGCAAATGGAATGGTAGCTGAAAGCACAGACTTCACGGATAACGATACTGCTGAAGCTGGCACTAATGCTGATACTTTCAGCGGAGAATCCATACCTGCTGGAGTGACAATATACGGTAGATGGACTGCCGTAGCCCTGGCTTCTGGCGCGGTCATGCTTTATATGTCTAACTAAATGCTTGGACTATCTTCCTCGTTAATTAAAAAAGCAGGTATGCCCCTGCAATGGATCAAAGACGGCTTAAAGCTCTATATGCCCTACAGAGGTTCTGACCTCTCAAAAGGCACTCAATTCGTAGGCACAGGTTCTACCAGTTTTGATGGTGGTGATTATATAACATCTCCAGCAATAAATACTACTGGTGACCAGACAATTTGTTTTTGGTTTAAGAGTACGGATATATCGGCAGAAAAAAGTATTTTATCAATGTCTGATTCAGGTACAGGGGATGGTTTTGTTATTACACATGATTCTGAAATAATGGCATCTGGAAATACTGCATCTGATGCTGCAAACCAAAAGGAAACATCTGCTTTATCAAGTAATAGATGGTATCATATTGCAGTTACAAAAACTACTGCACTGATAAGTAGTATTTATGTTGATGGAGTAGATGATACTAATTCTTCAAGTGTAAACTGGACACATTATGATGAAACTATAATAGGTGGAAGAAATGGTTCTGGTTCTTTTATAGGTAATCTCAAAAACATAGCCATCTGGAATCGTGTTTTAACTGCTACAGAAGTACAGAATGTGATGTACAAGTCATATGTAGAAGTAAGTGGCAGACTTGCAGATAATCTTGTGAGTTGGTGGGCTATGGATGCTACAAGTTTGGGGAGTGAGTTATTGGGAGATGCAGATTTTTCATTAACAGGAGACCAAGCAACATCTACTGATTCAACTTATTGGGGTACAGAGTCTGGGTGGACTATTAGTGGCGGGGAAGCAATACTTACAAATTCTGCTGGTTCTGGTTATGATTTAGTTGAAAACGCAGGAGGGTCAGATGATAATACAGCTGTAGCAACTGTAGTATATCAAATTTCCTATGAAATTACTGCTGTAAATGGTGGCAGTGCCAAGGCGAGAATAGGTGATGTAGATGGTGCTACAAATAGCACAGTGGGTACATACACAGAAACTATTACTGCATCAAATACAAATGCATTTAGAATGCGTTCGCATGGTTCGTGGACAGGTAGTATTAATATAAAAAATCTTTCTGTAAAAGAGGTAAATGCTGAAGACCTAAAAGGTTCTAATGATGGCTCTATAGTTGGAGCAACAGTAGACACAGACCTCTACGGTGGCGATACTCCAGTAATCCCAAGAGCCATAGACAATGCTCGTACAGTACAGGCAGATGCTATTGGTGCTGGGAGTGCGAGTTTGAATGGTTCTAATGATGGAGATGAAATAATTTGTGGAAATGACAGTTCTTTGGCAATTGTTGGAGATATGAGCGTTACTGCTTGGATAAATGCAACTAATGTAACAGATACTGCTGGACTTATTGTTAAAAGAGATGGTGGAGGAACTAATTATCAGTTTGATTTAAATACAGCAAGAAAAATTAGAGTATATGCAGGTGGTGATACAGTTACTTCAACTACTGCGGTTACTTTAGGTGAATGGACTCACATAGCCTGTACAGTTGATAGTGGTGCTACAGATGGTGCAAAGACTTATATAAATGGTGTTCAGGACGCTACTACTGGTGATGTAACAATTACAAGTGATGATGCAAATTTAGTATTAGGACATAATGAAGCTGATGGTTCAAATGGGCATTATGGGGGGTATATGTCTCAGGTAGGTTTATGGAGAGGAATCTTAACCCAAGCAGAAATCCAATCTGTAATGGAGAAGGATTTTGAAGAATTGACTGCTACTGATAAGAGTATTTTGACTTTACGGGCATCTGATGATTGTGCTGATGATGATACTGGTGATTGGTCAGAGAATGGTGACGACCTTCTTTTTGATACAGACCATTATACATTTTCTGCAAGTAGCACAGCAAAATATATGGTTCGTAATGGGGTTACTGGCTATACTGTTACATCAGGGAATCTTTATAAAATGTCTGTTGATGTGAAGGATGGTACTGCATCAAGTCAGACTTTAGGCTTTGGAATAACTGATAGTGGCATAAATCATGTTGCAGGGGTATATACAACTGCAGTTACTACCAGTAGTTTTCAAACTGTAACTCACTATGTTACAGCAGATGCTAATGAAGAAGTAGATATTTATTTAGATATTAATACAAATCCCGGTGGTGGCAATATTCAAGTTAAAAATTTCAAATTAGAAGAAGTCACTCACGATTTAGTCTCATATTGGGCATTGGATGAAACGATAGAATCAAGTGGTACTGGTGCAAGTTTTGTTTATGATAAAGTAGATACTTCTTTGGGGAGTGAGTTGATTACTGCAAGTGATAATAGAGACTTCACAACTTTTGGAAATGTAAACTGGGCTGCTGGTTCAGGTGCAAGTGTTGCTGACGGTACAAACAAGGCAGAGATTACATTAGATGGAAGCGGCTCGAGTGAATTTGCTTTGGTAAATGCCTATATGGGTACAAGGACTACTGGCAAATTATATAGATTTAGTTTCAAGCTGTGGCAAGGAACATCCAGTTCGACAGATTGGACAATAGCAGATGGCTTAACCACTATTGCTACTGGTAATTTTGATGGTACAGAAGCGACAGTTCATAGTGTTTATATGGTAGCAGCATCAGGGGCTTCACAGATTTTGATAAAGGTGACGGATTCTGATGGTGGTATAGTGTATGTTGATGATTGTTCCTTCAAAGAAGTCCAAGGCAATCCAGGACAACTAACCTAATGGCTACCACAATATCATCAGGAACTAATCCTTACAAGCTCGGCTCTCCTCCAGACTTTGGCACTCTGTATAGTGGCAGGGCATTAGAGTTTGATGGGGTTGCGGATTATGTGGATATGGGTTCTGGGGTTTTTTCAGAACAAATTAAAGATTACCCATTTACAGTTAGTGGATATAGCAATATATCTGCCGCTTCAGGAGATGATTTTATATGGACTATAAATGATGAGAGTACAACTGATGTTAAGTATGGACTAAAAATAAGAAGAGCTTCTGGTGAGGGTGAATTAAGACTTCATGCTCAAAATACAACCGCTCAAACTGCGACAACATCAGGAGCAGATGAATTTAATAATGGAAATTGGCATTTCTGGGCAGTAGTATTTGAATCTTCTACAAGCATGAAGCTGTATGCTAATGGAGAACTTCGTGCAACACAAACATCAACTGTAACATATAATACTGCTTGTGATTCATTTACATTAGGTGCTGATGGTGAATCTTCTGGATTGACCAGTCATCTTGCTGGAAAACTCTCAAATATTCAAATCTGGAATGTAGCTTGGTCTTTATCAGATGTACAATATGCTTACACCCATCCAGAGAAGCTAATCACAGACAATAGTGCAGTAACATCTGGCACTACCATATCCAATCTCAAGGCTTGGTATCCTTGCACAGAAGGTAACCCAAGAAGCCCACAGACTACTGTATATGATGGCAGTCCTAAGGGAGCATTAAGCGGAGAACTGGTTGCTAATGGTACTTTTGATACAGATATAAGTGGATGGGAAGCTGAAGCTGGAGGTTCTACAGTAGCATGGAATAGTGGTCAAATGGATATTGTACGGTCAGGTTCAACTTCGGCAGGTGTGCAAACAGCAGGTTATGACATAACAGGTCTTACAGTAGGGTATATTTACAGACTTACTGCTCATGTAACAGCACGAAGTCATGGTGTGTCTATTGCGTTTAGTGGTAGTGCAACTACTCTTGAGGGTGGAGCGACACTATCAGCAACTGGTGTAGTTTGGAGACACGTTGTAGCTTCTTCTACAGCCCACACTCTTTATATTGGGGCAAGAGATTCTGCCTCCGCTACTGCTACTATTGATAATGTATCTGTGAAACAGATTGGAGTGGGCAATCACGGTACTACTACTTTTTATGGGGTGATGAGTGATTTGCTTTCATCTGCACAGAAAACAGCTTTAGCAGATTCATTAGATGCTGATAATGATACTTTTGATTTTGCTACTGGTACAACTTCATTATTAACAGGAGATGCTACTGGCTTTACTGATACTGTAAGTTGCACATTTGCAAACATTAGTGGGGCTGGAAGAATTACTAATGATTCAGCTGCTGCAGGTAGGGCTACAATGCCGATAACTACAGTCGTAGGAAGAACATATCAAGTTCAGTTTGACTGTATAGGGGTTAGTGGTGGTCAACTTAATGTTTCGTTAGGTGCAACTACAGCTTATAATAGTGGCAATAAAGCTCTAACGGCTGGTGCTGCTACTGGTTTAGTATTAAATAATGCTTATACTGCTACTGCTACAACTATGTATTTAGTTTTAACTATGACTTCTGCATCGGATACGCATTGGGTAAGTATTGATAATTTGAAAGTATGGGAAGTAGGCGTAGCCACAGGCTGGACTACTGCTGATGCAGAGCCTTTAATCCCACAGACTGCTTTGATGGGGATGAGTAAGCCTATGATATTTTCGCAGACTAATGATGTATATCTAACAAATACTTCTTTAAATTTGAGTCATGCACAATTATCTTGGTCAATGTGGCTTTTTGGTTCTGAAGCTGGTGGGGCAGAACATTTATTTGCTACAAGTACAGGTGGTGGAGGTGACCTGACAAATGTTTTTATGAATTTCAGTTCCGATTATGTATTCAGGTATGGCAGTGCTTCTTTGTCTGTAACTTCAGGAGATGCAGGGACGCATCAATTTACAGCAGGTAAGTGGATTCATGCTGTTTTTATTGCAGATTCTACTAATAATTTAGTTCAGGTATATCAAAATGGAGCATTGACATTGTCATCTTCTCAAACATTTGATACACCTGTATATGGTAATGGAATTTCAGTTGGTGCAAGAGGAGGTTCTGGAAGTCCAGTTAATGCATATGAAGACCAGATGAATGAGTTTTCTGTTTGGAATACTGCCCTCACACTTGCAGAAGTACAGGAACTATTCAATGATGGTGTACCTTTAGATGCTACTACACATTCAAAGGTAGCTAATTTAAAAGGATATTGGAGGAATGACGGAGCAACATCTTGGGAAGATAGAAGTGCAACTTCTAATACTCTGACTCTTACTGGTTCTCCAGACACACTCCTCCTCCCAGAAGGCACTACCTCTGGCAAAGACATATTAGGCTTTCCACTTACAC
>Ga0114908_1000868_pt1 | contig 15928 bp, 21 predicted proteins | sample MalvireepMed_s17_FD_87292 | JGI IMG/M metagenome (GOLD analysis project Ga0114908, IMG submission 87292) | Marine viral communities from the Global Malaspina Expedition - Malaspina viral metaG DeepMed_s17 | ecosystem: Environmental > Aquatic > Marine > Oceanic | place: Mediterranean Sea... | reverse complement strand
TCTGCGCCCATTTGACAATGGATTCTGCATCTCCAGCTTGCGCTAAAGCATTAATTTGTGCTGCTGTGTCTCCATATACATGTTCTCCCTTAACATTGGCGGCCCACCATCTTGTTATGTGGATTTCCGACTCGCGGAATGTTTCACCGGCTCCGACAATGGATCTCATATAAGATCTCTGCCTATCATTGCCAATTTTAGCTATTTGTATAGCGGATTGCACATCGCCAGCCTCAAAAGCTTCTTGAAGCTCTGGGCTTACCGCCAATTCTATAAAATCTTCTTCTGCTAATTCACTTCGAGCCCAGTCTGCAAAAGCTTTCTGACCCTCGGGGCTCAATACTATTTCTGCAGTTTTGGGCGCGAGACCTCCGCTTCTCGGTGCAAATGGTGCGACTTTCCAATAAAAGCTTTGATTCTTCCAGTCATAATTAAAATCGACCGCTTGGGGGTCTAAGCCAAACATGGGTGCCCTCTTTAAAAAGAAAGCTTCCCACTGTTCTTTATTATAGTTAATTTGTTCTGGTGTTGTTGCAGATTCGGTGGCTTCTTGAAGCTGTTCTTCTTTTTGATAACGCTTAAGGCTGAAATGCTTTTCTGATACCCAATAGAAAAAAGTACTTGGTTTAATATTGAAAGAATACATATCTAATTCATTTTTCTTAGTTTTTGTTGCAACGATATATTCAATACCTTTTTCTTCCGCGACCGCTGCAACTTCTGGTCGCATAAAAAATCCTAATAAATTCTCTAAACTTCCTTCAACTTTTGTTTGTGGGCTTAACAATTTAAGACTCACTGGTTGTCCGCCTTGGCCGGTTTTTGGGTCGACAAAGAACATGACATCTTCAATCGGGAGCGTGCCGCCGACTCTTTCAGTTACTTGTTTTCCTTTGAGCAGCCCAGATAAAAATGCTTCAAACAAAAAGCCGGCAGTTGACTCATTAAAGTCGTCTAAAGTCTGTTGTAGCATTTTAACTGCGCCAAGAGAGGCCATGATTTCAGAGACTTTTGGGTTCTCTTCAACGCCGCCATCAACTATTGCATTTATTGAAGTTATTTTTTCTGCTAATGTGTTTCCACTAATATTGTTTGAAATGTATTTTTGAAAGTTTCGGCGCTCTGCCGTGCCAAGCTTTCCAGCTTGCTCGGTCGGCGCTTTGAATGATTTTAATGCAGTTTTATAAAACTTCGCGGCACTAAACTTTTTAGTTTCAGATTGCTCTTCAACCTCTTCTCGTTCGAGCAAAGGAAACCCTAACGCCTTGTTAACTTCTTCTTCGATTAATGAAAGAAATGTTTTTGTAGCCAACTGCTTGGGCTTGTTAATAGATTTAATTAGTTTGTTGACATCCATATTATAATTAGTGTTTTTTATCTTTAATTTCTAATAGAACTTTTAATAATATTAGTCGATAAGTTTCTGGGCCGCATATTCCATCTGTTTTTATATTGCATTTGTTTTGAAATAATTTAATCTTTTTTATTAAATCTTTATTAAACCCTGTTTCTCCAAACCACATTGGTTGCCAACCATATTCTTTTGCAAGTTTTTTATTGCGTTTAATTTTGGATGACGTGAACATTTTAGTGTCCTTGATATGATTTTATTGCGCATGCGCCTCTCTTTAAATAGTGTATTTCTTTTTAATTTGAATGGTCTATTTTGTTTATTCTGACTTTTCATTGGTGTTTTTCTTAATAGTACGTACTTTAATTATATCATCTTCCCACCAAAGGTCAAGTGTTCCTCGTAAAAAATGTACGAGGGAGCGAAAATATTTATCGACTTGTTTGCCTGTTAATTGTTTTTTATTCTTTTGTTTGATACACCACTGAATAATAGAGTTAACGACAAAAGCTTTTTCTGCATAATAAACATTATCTTCAAGATAAACAGCGTTTTCTTCCTTGAGCCAATCTAAAATGGCTCCTTCGGGAAGATTATTTGTCATTGTTGTGAGGTGTGAGCGTAGAGGCTCGGTTTTGCGTCACTTCGTTGAAGTACTTAACTGAGTCATTCCAGCTATTAAATTTGATTGTAGACTTGAATGGAGTAGGTACACATTTTATTAAATGCGTAATGCTGGCTTCTTTCCAAACTGTATGTGTCACGTCGTCAAGTTGTTTTAATTGTTCTTGATCTTCTAAAGGCATATCTGTTGCTTTTAACAGTTCGTGTTTTATTTCTATTGCAGTTGAAATATCTTTTGATGCTGCTTTTAGCATTGCCAATACTTGCAATTGCACATCTTGAAAAAAAGCAAACAACTGATAGAGTCTTAATAATTTTGCTAAAAGTTTGTAAAGGAGGGCTCCGCCAAAAAACCATAAAAGTTCATACATTTAATTACCTTTATAAAGGTTTCTAAGCACTCTTCGAAGCGTTTCATTAAGTATGTCTTGTTCTTTGGTATCATCAATAAATTCTATGTTAGGTAAATTTTGCATAACATTTTCAGCAACCATATTAGCTATAGAATCTCTGTAAGCATTCTCATCCACTCTTTTGGCGGCTTCTCTTTTTTTTCTTTCTTTTCTTTTCGTCCAGCGCTTGGCTACGTCTCTAACATCTTTACCGCCTTTCATCATTGCTTGCTTCTCAGAATCCCACTTGTAGCCTCTTTTTTTGAGATAGGTTGTTGACATCCCTGCAACTCTCTTGGGCATTGGCTTCCCTTCCTTTGCATCGGTTTTTCTCATTCCGCCGGTAGGTTTTCCTTCTTTATCGATAAGCTTTTTTAAAATAGATGTTTTCCTGAGTTTTTTAATAGCGTCTGGGCCTGGTGTGACTTTATCGAGGCGCCCTTTTCGCACCTCTTGTCTTTCCTTGTCCATTCGGGCCTCTTCTCGTGTATCACCAACTCCAGCGGATTGACCTTTGGACTGCAGCTCTGGTGGAAGGTGCTTCGCTCTCTTCATCGGCCCCTTCTTTCCAAGGGTTGCTATAACTTCTGTTCCACCTTTGGAAATGTCACGGGCAGCAGCAGTTACATCCTTGCCAGTAGTTCTTTTCCCCGCTCCTTTTAATTGTGACGTCGGAGGCAAGTCTGAGATGCTGGGTCCCGCATCCTCCATCGCCTTCGCCATTTTAGCTCTAACTTCGTCAGCGGTTTTAGTGCGGGATGGGCCTTTCTTTGTATCAGCTTTCTTTGTATCAGCCTTCTTGGGGTCAGCTTTCTTTGTGTCAGCCTTCTTTTCAGCACTTTTGATTCCAGGTTGGTTAGCTATTTTCTCTAAAGCTGCTTGGTTTTTAGCGCCAATGGTTTTTTTGACAGCGGCCTTCTTTTTTTCGGCCCGGCTTGGGCCTTTTCCTTGTGCGGCTTCTTGTCGTTCTCTATCCTTTTTGGCTTTTTTGGCGGTGCTGCCTGTGCCCACGGTTTGCCCCTTTCCAGAACCTGCTATTTCCGGAGGAAGAGGTGCCACTTTCCCTACTTCTTTCCGGCCGAGGCCGATCTGTGGGACCTCGCTTTCAGATTCTTCCTTTTCTTCTTGGAGTTGATTTTTGTGCAAAAATGGATCAACTAGCGAACCAATACCAGCTAATCCCATAAAGTTACGAATAGTGCCTTCATTTAAGAGCTTCTCTTTTGACATGCTTTAGCTTCCTCTTTTAGCTTTTCGGATCCTTCGTGCAACTCGTTTCATAACAGTTTCTACAAGCTGTTCTTTTCGCACTCTTTGTGCAATTTCTTCTTGAATCTGCTGCACATATTGTTCTTTGCGAACTCTTTCCGTCACTCGGCGTGAAAGCTCGCCAACAAAAGCTTCTTCTAATGCTTCAGGTGGAGGTCCCATCTCTTCAGGTGGAGGTCCCATCTCTTCAGGTGGAGGTCCCATCTCTTCAGGTGGGAATTCTTCGCCTTCAAGCTCTTCTTCTTCGCCTGCGAGTTCGGCTTCGAGGCGTGCTCCCAGGTCTGCAAGCACTCTAGCCTCTTCTGCAGACAAGTCTACGTCTGCTACCGGCTCTTCGTCTTCAAAGTCCATTTCTTCGCCTTCAAGCCCTTCAGGGGGAAATTCCTCTCCTTCCAGTCCTTCGGGGGGAAATTCCTCTCCTTCGGGCGGAGGGAGTTCTTGTTCCCAAAGCTGTTTATTTTCAGTAAGAAAGTTTTCAGATAATTTCTGATTTCCTGCCAAAGTCATAAAACGTTTAATTGTGTTTTCTTGTAATAGGTTCTTCGTCTCGTCGCTCATAAAATTTCTCCTGTTGCGCAAAAGTGAGTCTACAGATAAGTAGTCTTTCAATGAAAGAAAAGGTTATTTTGTTGTAATTTTTGTAATGCTTTATCGTGGATTTGCTTGATTCGTACAATACTGACCTTCAAACGTTTGGCAATTTCTTTGTATGTCATTTCTGGTAGTTCTTCCACGGCGATCATTGTACAATTTAAGTTTTGTTTATAATCGATCCACATTCTACAATCTTTTTGTTTACACGATCTGTTTTTTAAAATACATTCTGCGGTACATTTTTTCATAGGTCCGCCTCTTTTTCTAAAATATCAAATATGTTTTCAATTTCATTTTTGTTTAATGCAAATTTATTAATCGTTTCTTTTTCTTTTTTGTTCATAAGTTTTACTTTTTGCCTTTTAGTTTTAGATATACTTTTTTGTTCTTTTAGTTTTTCAATAAAGGCTGTTATGTTTTCATCTTTATTAATGTAAGCTTTTACCATTTTATTGAAAAACTCTTTAATTTTAATTTCATCATAGTGCAGACGAATCTTTAAATCAGCATGCAATTTATCAGTGCTTTCAAAACATATCTGTTTTTTGTTTGTTCCGTAATCTGGCATAATTTATTTTTTCAAAATATGAGTATCGCTTTCAATCCGGCCAGCGGCAGTTTGTTTTATAAAAATTGCGTTTTCTTGTAATTCTTTAATGTTTCTACAGCCTGAATATGATAGCCCTGATTTTATGCCTTTGCCCAAGTCTGTCAATATATTTTTCACACTACCTTTATATGGAATTGTTGTAGAGATACCTTCGTTTGAAGAATATTCTCCTCTCCAGTCAAATTGCGCTTCTTTACTAGCCATCCCTCTGTAAACCTTGCTTTTCATATTTGATTTTTTTGTAATTACATTGCCAGGAGACTCATCTGTGCCTGCTAACATTGATCCCAACATGACAAAATCTGCCCCTGCTGCTAAAGCTTTTACGATATCGCCTGATGAACGGATGCCGCCATCGGCAATAATTTTCGCACTTCGATCTGATTTGGCACAATCAAAAATGGTTTGTAACCCAGGAACGCCGTGACCAGTTTGAACTCTTGTAGAACAAATAGATCCGCCGCCAATATTACAACGGATGCTGTCAACACCCCAATCTGCTAAGGCATTAAAGCCTTCTAGTGTTGCTATGTTTCCGGCTATAATATGTACACTATCATTGAGTAATTCTTTAATTGATTTAACGGCTCGCTCCACTAGCTTGTGATGCCCGTGGGCTACATCAATACATAAAACTTTTGCACCATTGTGGTATAACCGAGAAGCCCGTTTTAAATAATCACCAACAACTCCTACAGCCGCGCCTACATATTCAACGTGTTCCCACGCTTGTTTGACCATTTCGCATTGTTCTTCTATTGTTCCATAACGGTGGATTACTCCTAGGGCGCCATGGTCGGCCATGACAGCTGCCATATTAGCAGCAGTTACCGTGTCCATTGGCGCAGATATAATTGGAAGATCTAAGTGTATTTTTTTGTCTAAAGCACTTCCAATGTCAATCTCTTTTCTGCTCTCAATATCTGAGTATTGAGGTACCAACAATACATCATCGTATGTTAAAGCCTGTTTAAATTTCACTTACAATCTCCCAATTTTCTTTTAGTAATTTGAACGGGGCACGTGCCGATGAAGAGTCTCCGGAAAATAGAACGTGCACATATTCTTCTTGTATCGGCTCTGGGTTTAGTTCAAACTTCATTGACGCATGCTCTATTGTATAGATATCTAAAATAAGCGCTGTTTTATTTGTTTCTTTGTGTTTTACTAAATCACCGATTTTCATTGTCTGTCTCCAAGCGGGGAATCCCCGGGGGCAAATCGCCAGAAACAATACCGCCGTGTTTGGCACAAACTAATAAAATTCTTGACGCAGGAACATATCCATAAACTGTATTTGTTGGTTTTTTTGGGTCTTCTGCCCAATTCGCCAATAAAGGCTCAGGTTGCGATGGGTATCCAACTTCAACTGCGGTGTATCTTGTAGCATCGTCCACCCTTGGACGACAATATGCGACAGAATTCGCCTGGACACTCATTGAAAATCCATCTTTACAGGTCACATATTTATTTAAGCTTTTCATTATTTTCCAACTCTTCTATCATTTGATTAAGATACCAGCGAGCCTTTTCTAAGTCTTGAAGGGCTTTACCTTTATATTTATGTCTAGAAACATATTTGATTATATTTCCTTCTGCATACCCCATTCTCCAAGAATTAATAAAGCTATATGGCTCAATAGCTTGTTCGCCTTTCCAATTGATATTGTAATGTTTTGGATGATTAACTTTATCGTCGTTCATTTCTTCCCTTTTTTACAATCTGGGTGACATGGTGCATGAACAGGACATCCGATTTCACAATTATCTTTTGGGTTTTCTATCTTTGGCGCAAATTCAAATGCAAAATAAAGGATAGCACTTAAAATTATTATGCTGGTTAAAAATGCGAAAATCACTACTTGTTCTTCTTTTAAAAATTTCATTTTTTACTCTTTTCTTCTAAATGCTTCTTAAAATCTTGAAGGATACCAACAGCCTTCTCCCAACATTGTGGACAATAAAGACGAACGATGTCATTTTCTTGTCGCACTACAACATTCCAAGTCTTTACTTGTTCTTTATTCATCTTATCAAATGGCTCTTCGCATGTCAAGCATTTATCTGGAAGTTTTCCAAATAAAGCTACTTTTGTTGCCATCTCCTTTTCGGCTGATTTTTTTTCTTTGTTTGCTTTGTTTCTTCGCAATTTTCTTTCTAATGACATCATCTATCTCCTGTTGAGCCAAAGCCGCCTTCTCCGCGTGCTGAGTGGAAGTTTAAAAATTTATCAGTTTCAACCTCTTCTACTTTACAATGAACTATCGGTATTAAAACTGCTTGAGCGATTTTATCTCCTGATTTAATCACTTGAGTTTTGGAACCAATATTATGAAGATTTATATATACTTCCCCATTGTAACCAGGGTCTATTACGCAAGCGCCTACTATTAATTGTCGCTTATATGCTATCCCTGATTTGTTCTTAACTTCCAACATGTAACCATATGGAATTTCTACTTTAATACCCGTAGAAAGCAGTCGCGAGGCTTTGGGCGGGATATGAAAATCTTCAGTTTCGTATAGTTTTTTATCGTTATTTGAACAATAAAATAAATCCATCCCAGCGTCCATTTCGTGTGCGCGAGTTGGGAGCTTAGCATTTTCTCTGATTTTGTATACTTTAAGAATCATCGTATTATCCGCATGTTTAAGCACTTCGAGTCATTTAAATTTTGTTCAATGAGCAATGTTTCAAAATTTTTCATTTCACTTTCTTGTCCTTTTGGAAAGGTTTTAAGGATTTCAACCAAAATATCTTCGCGCTTTAATCCATCTTGAATCATTTTATGGATATGCGGGTTGCCGCATCGGCCTGTTTTGTCTGCGCGTAAAGAATCTTTGAAATGCCACCCTAATCGACGGCTAGCGCCCCATTGACTTTGACCAATGTAGTAAGAACCATTTGGGAAAGTTAATTTGTATACTTCATTTTTTCGATATCTCTCACGTTTAGCTTTTTGTTTTTTTGGACAATAATTTGCTCGAAAACGTGCTTGAATTTTTTCTTTATTCTTTCTGTAATAACGGAAAGCCAATGGCGCATTGCAAGCCTTGCAGACATAGCTATGACCATCGGGCCTTGTTTTATCTTTATAAAACTCTGTTTTGCTTTTTTCTTCTTTACACGTGCTACATTTTTTCATTTTTTCTCCTTTTATCCTAATAGTTTAAAATTATAAGAAATGTTCTTTACACTGAAACCCCATTGTTCATCATAATCTAACTTAGCCATATAAGGATGATTAATGTGAACTCTATCTTTGTTACGCACTCCCCAGCATTTAATATCAACAGAAGTAGAAGTATTATCAACAACTCTTATAATCCAATATTCTCTTCCGTGTTTGGTTTTCTTTTTGATAATTTCTCTTGGTACAAACCAGGCAACGCCTAAGTCATTGTCCCATTCGCCAAGAGGCGGTATTTTAAGATAATCTAACTGGTTTAACATTTCAGTTGATACAACTAAGTCAATTGGGAACACTCCAGTTAAAGATGATAAGTATTCAATTTTTTCTAGGTCTGAAAAATCTTCTTCGGGTTCGTATAGAGCAATGTTTTCTTTAAACTTTTTTTCATTTTTCGGGCGGTCGACCGCCGTGGCAGACCAAAAATGCTTCAAGCCTGTGAACCTATCATCCATTAAAGAGTTTAAAGCTTGGGATCGAATAAGCACATCCAATGCTTTCTTATTTAATTTAGAATATATAATGTTATCATTAAAAATAAACTCTTCAATTGTGTTAAAAGGGCGATTGCTAATAATTTGCTCAATTGCTTTATCCCCCAGGCCCTTAATTGAGGTCAAAGGCTGAATTAATGTTTTGCTGTCTTCGGAAATTTCCCAAACAGTTCCAGACTTATTAATGTTGATAGGTTGAATTTTAAATCCAAACTTTTTTGCAAGATTGATCGCTTTTTCTTTTCTGCTTTCAGGTTCTTTATCAAGAAAAGCGGCCATCCACTCTACAGGATAGTAATTGAAAAGCCAAGCACATTGATAAGAAAGAATAGAATAAGAAACGGCATGAGATTTATTAAATCCGTAACCACTAAAGAATTCAAATTTCTGCCAAAGTCTTTCGGCTTCGCGCTTTGACATATTTTTTTCAATACATCCTTCAACAAATTTATTGTAAATTTTTCTTTTCTCGCGCTCGCCTTTTCCTGTTCCCTTCTTAGTTAATAATTTACGTAGTTCATTACCTTCATCAAGGCTAATATTCTTTCCAAGCTTGTGCGCCAAGAGCGCAATCTGTTCCTGAAAGATTAAGAAGCCATAAGTTTCTTTTGTCACTTCTTGTATGATGCTGTTCCCATACTGAATGTTGTGCTGGTTCTCTTTCGCTTCAACATAAAGCTTATCGACGTCCGCGCTTAAGGGGCCTGGCCGATATATAGAAGTGATGGCGGCAATGTTAATTATGTTCTTTGGTTTTGCCTTCTTGCAAAAATTTTGGGCGCCCTCTTCTGTAAATTGAAATATGCCAGCCCACTTGCCTTTGTGAAAAATATTAGTGTACACCTTACTGTCCGTAAGATTAATTTTATCTGGATGGAGGTTTTCATTATAATACTTCTGGATCTCCTCAAACGTTGGGTTTTCAATGTTGTGATGTCGCTTCAAAATATGCGAAATCGAACCCTCAATCATTTTTAGCGTTGAAAGCCCAAGGATATCAAACTTAATAAACCCTAAAGGTTCAAGATGTCTAACATTTTGGCCTTCTGACCATGGAGTTTGTGTGATCCCGCCACTATTAATTAAAGGCATGTGTTGGTTTAAATTTTCCCCAACAACAACGCCTCCCGCATGACGAGAAACTGATCTTGTTTGACCGTATAAAATATTAATATGATTTGCGATGTGTGGATATTTGCTTAAAAATGTTTTTAACGAATCTGAAAACTCCATTAACTCTTCAAAAGTAGGAACATATACACCTGCTTTAATTCCATGTTTCTTTTTTGCAAGCGGGGTAGCTTCTTTTAACATTTTAGAAGTTACTGAATTTACTTCTGTAAAGGGGATCCCATAAAACTTTGAAATATCTTTAACTAAAGAACGGAGCTGCAAAGTATTAAAATTAGAAATTGGAACCACAGTGCTGCTACCCCATTCTTCAATTAATAATTCTTTCAGCTCCATCGGATCCGAAACATCATAATCAATATCTGGATAATCTTTCGCGTCTCGTCTTAAAAATCGAGAAAACAAAAGTTTATATTTAATAGGATCAACTTGAGTAATTCCAAGGACATATGCAACCAACGAACCAGCAGCAGAGCCGCGGCCAGGGCCTGTTATTTGAATCTCATTTGCTTTTGAAGCAATTGCATTCATGGTTAAAAAGTATTTCCCAAACCCACGCTCATTAATAACTTCTAATTCTTCGCGCAAGCGATTAACATATTCTTTATCGTGGTGTAAGCTCATTTGGCGTGCACGATCAACACATAGCCCTTTTAAAGTTTGTTCTGCTGTGAGTTCTTCTGGAACAATAAAATCTGGGAGCCTAACAGTGTTGTCTGGGATGAACCTTTCAATGCGATTATGAGCAATGTTGTGTGTCTCTTCGATAGACTGTCTAATTAAATCATCATCATATTCAACTTTACAGTAATCTGAATATTGTTTATATGCATCCCACATCTGTTGTCCATTTTTTGGGTACAGCTCATAGCCAATCTCATCAACACTGGATGGCAATACATCTGAACAATAATGTGGCTTGGACATGGTTCTATTTAACCAGCCTAGTCTTTTATATAGTTCACGGTCTTTCCATGCATCTGGATTTGGGTAGTGGCTGTCTGCTGTTGAGATTATGTTGACACCAAACTCTCTATGCAGTTGTATAATACATTTATTTAATATATGTTGCTCTGGAGTGCGACTCCATTGTAATTCACCGTACCAGCGATCTCCAAATACGTTCATCATTTCCATTGTTGTGTTACGCATCGCATCTAACACTGCATCCTCGCCATTCTCTCGATTCTCCCAAAAATCTCCCGCATAAACACCTCCCAAGCATGCGCTAGCCGCGATTACACCCTCATTGTGCTGTTTTAGCATTTTATAATCGAGGCGCGGGAAACGATAAAAACTCTCTTTAGAAAAAGATTTAGAAATCATTTCAAATATGTTATTTAGCCCTGTTTGATTTTGTGCAAGAAGAATTAAATGGCGGCGGCGGTTTAAAACGTTTTTAACAGCTTGTTTAGATGCGGTTTCATCTTCGATGGTAGTGCCGGATCGAGAATCATCAATTAATGCTTTTTTCTTTTTATCTATTTTGATGTTTTCATATTCGGTTTTCCACTTTGACAAGCTTGGCAAAAAATATGCTTCAACTCCAAATATTGGTTTAAAATCTTTACCTTCTTCTAGCATCTTTTTAGCATGAAGAATTTGATAAGCCATCCCATTCATATTCCCATGGTCTGTGAGCGCCAACGCATCACTACCGTTTTCAAAAGCGAAGTCCATGTGTTCCTGTGGGTATCCTAAGCCATCAAATACGCTGCCTGCCACGCTATGGGCGTGCAGTCCGGCAAAGGGAATGTTATCTTTTTTCATTGTCTGTTCCTATCGGATTCCATTCGTGGTAATCAAATAATTTCTTTTCTGGTTTTTGTAGCTTGGTACAATCTTCAGAGCCCAGGAAAGTGCAAAGGCTTTTCCAATTATCAATGTTATGGTACCATTCGGCCTTTATAACATTTGCTCCTTCTATTGTAACAGGCTGGAACACTTTGTCAAGAGAAAAAGATCGAGCCGACCATCTTTTTTCGATGGGGATTCGTGCTCGAAGGTCTTCACTCGAAAACTGTCCTGTACCCTCTTTTCTAATTACTCTCCGGCAAGCTTTAAAGTCTTCTCCATTAAAAGTAAATCCTAAATATTCATTATCTTTTACAGTCTTTCCTTCATTTGAAATAAAGAATGGCCGATCACTAGAAATAACTTTACGATGAGATCTTACAATGTCTGGATCATAGACACCATAAGGAAAAGCAACATAAAATCGATCTGGAATTACCCACTGGCTAATTGTTCTACTAAGCCAGTATGCGCTTTGAGCGCCGTGTAAAACACTCCAGCCTAAACAATCTCTCCTGTCTCTATCTTTATGATGTATTGGAACATAATATATTGGTATTACTCTTTTTTTATATATATCCACTTTTATATAATCTACTGGATCGTATATGTATTCGCCCGTTCTGTATTTTATAAGGGGTTGCATGTCGTCATGACAGACAACCCATATTGTTTCACAACCAGCGCATGCGCATTCCCAAATTGCTCGCTCAACAGCTAAATAGTCTTTTCCTATAGGCTGCAAACTATCGTGCCATGGGAAATTAAAATCTAATGGCTGGCCGGCAACAGGTACAATGCCTGCAAGGTGAAATGAATTTTCATTTTTAAAAGCTTTTTCTATCATAATACATTAAAACATTTATTTAATTTTGAAGCATAACAATCTTCTGGTAGCTTTTTTAGTTTGGGGCATAGCTCTTCTGGGGTTTCATAATTAAAAATCATAAAGTCGCTATTTGGATATAAATCCATTTTCTTTTTCTTGATTTCTCTTTTTTGAACTTCAAGTTTCAATGTGTGATGAATTTGACCTTTGTCTGAAAACCCGCTTTTGCTTCCTTTTATACCGGACTCTCCCATTATTTTCAAAGTTTTAAATCGCGCATAGGTGCTAGAAAAATTAAAATCTGTTAGTTCTTCATGTGTTAAATGGGAAACTGCAACTAAATCTTTCTTGTCCAAATGATTGCCATCAACTCGTTCAGTTGGATAAAAGAAAATTTCTTTAACAAAATCATCTTCTGTGGAAAGGTGATCAATTGTATGCTTCATACAAGGTTTCGCATCCATCCAATCTAACACTATAAATTTATCATTTTTTTCAATCGCCAATGGCAAACCAATTACACTTTCATCATCAAATATTATTGCTTGATTAATATTAAATTTTATTGCTGCAGAATTTTCTGTAATTGCTATGATTTTATCTTTCTTTATTCTTATATTAGTTGGTTCTAATAAATTTAAACCAGATAAGGATAATATGAAATATAATTTATTCCACAAATCTAATTTCAAATTGTTTGTATTTATTTTTTCAAATCGATGAGGAGGATCTAATTTATTTATTATTAATGGAAGTTTTTCGTTGTAAGCATAAATAAACGCACTTAAATTCCCGCCAATGACAATTTTGTCATATGTGTACTCTTTCAGCAAGTACAACCTGTTTCTTCATACATTTCATCTTCGTCATCGTGTCTAGATCGAATACAATCTTCAACAAAGACTGTCATTTTTTTAATTCGCTTAGCATATCTTTGAATCTTTCGCGCGTACCGTAAGCCCGCTTTGCTTCGCGGTATGCGTACACAACGATAACCATCAAGATAAGAACAAAGAGCTAATTTTTCTTTCGCTCGTTTGCGCGCGTATTTCTTATGCATCCAATAAGCAAGTATTTTAGTGCCAGTAAGTATACTAGTGCGCGGGTTGAGAAGCTGCTTGCAAGTCAATTTTTTTGTACCAACTTTTTTATTACCAGTGAATTTTGGTATGACTTGTGTGAGGCCACATGCGTTAGCGCGGCTTATAACATTTGGATTCCAATTACTTTCGTAGTGGATCATAGATATAATCAATTCTGGCCGAACATCGTTTTGCTCAGCGGCTTCTATCACTGTTTCCATATTGTCACATGCATATTGAGCACGTGGCATGCCAATCTCAAGGACGGCTAAACATAAAATCTCTGCGTAGGTCATAATCTCTCCTTACCATTCGTATCCAGATTTACTTTTTTTCATTGCTTCGAGCCAAGATCGCGGTTGAGAAGTCTTCTTTTTTTCAGCTAACTGAAAATGTTTTCCTTTAACTCTCGACCAAAAATCTTCATCGCTTTCTACTGTTTTAATTGATTCCCATGGCCCAGCCCAAGGCTGACGAATTTTTTTCCCGGCGGAATCGTACGCTTTAATATCTTTAAAACTAATTCCTCTTTTCGTTGCGGCTTCTTCTCCAAAAATAAAAGCTTCTTGGTTATATTTTTGTGCCATTTTCATACTAAAATCAAATAATTGTTTATCAGAATTGTCAGCCTTTCTTTTAACATCTAATCGAACATGAGTTGTAATTAAAAGTGTATTTTCTGTTACGGCTCGGGGTTCTTCCAATGTTACTTCTACATCTTCGCCCGTTTCCGGATCTTTTACACGCTCTGTGGTTTCTTTATAACCGCCTATGATCTCTGTGAATGGAAATCCGGCTGCTTTATAGTCCTGTTTAAGCTGTTTAAACATTCGATTGTTTTCTGCCGGTGTCCGCTCGTGGCGATTGGCGGCGATCATAACAAACGATTCGCCACCTTCAATGTGGCTTCTGATTCTATTGTATGACGTTTCCACTAGCATATCTTTAGTGGCTTCATTTATTATTTGTTTGAGATCGCTCTCTGATACTTCTACCATAATTTTACCTCGTTTTTATTTATTCATTAAATATTCCAAAAACATAATTTTCTAGAATTAAATGATATTCTTTATTGTGAACTGTAATAAGTTCAATCATTGCGTTGCTAACAACTGCTGTCTGGCCCTCGTTCTTTGACGAAACTGAATTGCAATCATCAGCAACTTTAAGAACTTTGTAAGTGCCATATGGCGATTTTGGTACATGATAATCATCTGGTACTAAAATTCTACTTTCTTCTTCATCTTTCTCTTGTTCGACGAACTCTAAAAGAATATGTCGATTCAATGGTTTAAAAATCATTTTTCCTCCTGTCTTTAACCACATTTTGCATAACCACAGTTTGTGCAAGTTATACAGCCATCTTGATATATCAAATTTTCGGCGCCGCACTCAGAACAAGCTTTGTCTGAATATGCCTCTTCTCCATTTTTGATATAGTTTTTAAGAATCCTAGCAATACACCTCGCAAAACTAAACATGTCATGATCTCTATCTTTCAACAACTGTTCTACAAGCAATCTTGGACGTGCGCCATGGCGTAGGCCTAAAGAGAGCATTCTTGTAAACGCTGAATGGTTCGGGTTATCAAAAACTTTTACAATATCTCTAATAATAAGATCATCGTTTTTAAAACTTAAATCGTATCTATTGTTTTTTGTTTTAAAATGGTGCTTTGTAAGAATTCCTTTTGTATATTTTTTAGGGATTTCAATAAGATTGGACAATCCACCTAAAACCTCGTAAGGCTTGTCTTTGAAGAGGCCGACAAGAATAATCCACTTTTCACCTTTAATCGTTGTATGGTGAATGTCACATGATAATTCTTTAAGGCGCGACGGTGCCAGGATCTGCGGAAAAGGTTCTTCTTCCTTCTCAGCTAATAAGACGCCAGTTCGCGAACCATCTACATAAACTGTGATTCCTTTTAGTCCAAGTTTCCAGCCTTGCATGTATAATTCACCAACAACTTCTGGCGTCACTCCTTTTGGTAAATTAATTGTCGAGCTAATTGCATGATCAATGTGTTTTTGGATAGTGGCCTGAATTTCTACTCTTTTTTGCCAATCAATCTGATCGCTGGTAGTAAAATATTCTGGAAGTACAACCTCATTGATATTATGACCATTCTTATTCTTCTTTATCCATTCAAGAGTGTTATGATGCCAAACTTTATATTCTAGCCATTTATCTCCCATCTCATCTATGAAATCGGGTTCAACATTTGTTTCATTGTGGCTTAATTTTCGCCTCCGTGTATAAAAATTTCGGTATACAGGCTCCAAGCCAGAACTGGTTTGAGACATGATCGAAACAGACCCTGTAGGAGCATTTGTTAAAATTGAAATATTGCGCCGGCCAAATTTAGAAAGTTCTATTCGCAAAAACTCTGGGAGACTTTTTATAAATAAATTGTCTTTTTCTTTTCGCCAGTCAAATATTTCAAAGGTTCCGCGTTCTTTTGCTAAATTTATACTTTCTTCATAAGCATTAATTTTTAGTGTTTCGTAAATTTTATCAATGACTTTAAGTGCCTTGTCGGAATCATAAGCCAAGTTTAAGTTGGC